>Ga0208379_1000374_pt1 | contig 20289 bp, 25 predicted proteins | sample CryBogCBE02Aug07_FD_184559 | JGI IMG/M metagenome (GOLD analysis project Ga0208379, IMG submission 184559) | Freshwater microbial communities from Crystal Bog, Wisconsin, USA - CBE02Aug07 (SPAdes) | ecosystem: Environmental > Aquatic > Freshwater > Lake | place: Crystal Bog, Wisconsin, USA... | reverse complement strand
AAGTTTTTGGGCAAGGTGTTGGTACGATGGACGAACTATCCAGCTTGGTGCGTTCCGCTATTAGTGCGCCAGATGGACAAACCTTCGTGGACGTCGATTTTTCATCCATCGAAAATAGAGTCGGCGTATGGCTTGCGAACCAAACGGACAAAGTAGAACTATTCAGAAAGGGATTAGATGAGTATAAAGTCTTTGCGTCGCAGTCTTTATATAACGTACCTTATGATGAGGTTACGAAAGACCAACGGCAGGTTTCCAAGTCGGCAGTTCTTGGAGCAATGTTCGGACAAGGGGCTAAGGGACTTGTCAAATACGCTGAAGGGATGGGAGTAAGCCTGACAGAAAATCAGGCCAAGAATGCCGTAGACAATTACCGTATGTCGTATGCCAAGGTAAAAGATCTTTGGGCTGCTTGCGAGAAAGCCGCGATTGACGCGGTTAAGAACCCCGGCAATCCTTTTGCGGCAGGTAGCAAAATTGTAATCAAGTGTGATGGCAAGGCGCTATGGATGCGCTTACCATCAGGCAGACTTATCTGCTGGCAAAGGCCAGAGCTCGACCTGCTCACCACTCCGTGGGGTAGTAAGAAAATGGGTGTTGTCGTCCATTCCCAAAACACTTACAGCAGGCAATGGAGCCGCAACGCTCTTATTGGCAGCTCGATATTTCAATCCGCTGTTCAAGGAACTGCCCGGGACTTTCTTGCCGTGGCTATGCTTAATCTTGAAGCGAATGGTTTTCTGGTAATCAATAGCATTCACGATGAGGTACTCCTCTTAGTGGAAGAACAAAACGGGGAGTCCGCGTTGAATGATGTAGTTAAAATAATGACTACACCTCCAGTATGGGCTCCCGATTTTCCTCTTGCTGCTGAGGGTTGGTACGGTAAACGTTACCGCAAGTGAACTAGACCACCCGCGCGTTTTGGAACAATAGGAGTGCTTTGATCATCTTGCGGAACAGTTGGAAATGGAATTGGCTGTGCGTTTTCCATTCCTTGTGGCGCATAAACTTGAACGTTTTTACCTCCGCCAATTTGACGGTACGCGGTTGGCTCCATAGCATTAACAAGCGCACCAGTTGCAGTTGGCAAGTTTTCTTGTAACATTTTACCAGCTTGTTTAACAAACTCTGGTCGTTCTGTTGCCAAATCTTTTAATAGATCTGTTGCACCAGTATAACCAAAACGAGTAGCCAAAGCTGGGGCCGCTACCGCAGCTATTGGAGCAGCTATTTGGTAGTTTAAAGGTAAACCCATTTGGTGAGCGCCAAGAAAACTTAATCCACCCAAGCCAGCGCTAAGCGTTGGTCCAAGCGCTAATTCGTATCCGGCTTTATTTAATAAACTACTTGGAACGCTTTCAGATTGAATTTTGTTTACAAGTGTTTCAACATTAGAATTTTGATTTTCGTAGGCGTTGTCAAGTTCTTCTTTTTGATTTAGTTTTATTTTGTCAAGCGCTTCTTTTTCTTTAGCATCCAATTTACCATGGTGCTCTTCTAACTGAGTTTTCCATTTGTTTGCTTGTTCTTCTACTTTTTGTCTTTTTGCGTCTAAAAGTTTAGCAGCTGCTAAAGCATCTTGTAACTGTTCGTCATTTGCTGCAGTGTAACGTTTAATAGACATTTCTGGCTTTAAACCAGAAACTAATTGTTCAGGCGTAAATCTGCCTTCATCCAACATTGATGATTTCAATCCTACAGCGCGTTGGGGACCTTGCAGCTGGCTATAAGCTCTGTTAGCGTCTTTCATTAACTGACCACCTTCAGTATCACCAACGTGGTCTAACCAATGGCCTTTAATGTCTTTTAGGGCGCCAGCTAACTCTACATCATCTGCGTTACCCTTGGTAAGCAAATTGTAGGCTCGATCACCAAGTTTTTGAAATTGGGCTTGCCATTGAACTGGAGAAATTAACTTGGTGTCACCGCCTAAATTAATGAGTTTATTAACTTCAGCATCTAAACCTGGTACGTCTGGATTATCAGCAACAACCTGTTTTAACTTAGTTTCCAACTCTGGTGTAATTTTAATAGAACCACCAAGCTCTGGGTCACCTAATAAACCAGTTGCTTTACCATAAGTTTCGCTCAGTCTTTCTTGAATGTGCTTAATAGCATTGCTACCAACAACATCTTTTGGCAATTTTAAAGGCTGACCTTTTTCATCTTTTAAATGCGATAATACTTTATTTAAAACATCTAAATGATATTGATCTTGTTCATTGTTTAAATTTTCGTGCAATTTAGAAACACTTTTATGATGTCTATTTGCACTATCAGCTTTTAACTGATCAGTTAATTGCTGCAATGGGTGCTGGCGACTATCGTACACGGCTTTTAACGCAGCATTATCTCTGTCTCTTTGATTGCTTAATGCTTGTTTTCTTAAACGAAGCATTTCTAATAAGTTTCTATTAGAACTTTCAGCTTGACCTTTAATTCCAGCGCCAGGCAATACCCGCAAAATTCTTTCAAGGGCCTGCGCCGAACCGCCTAAAGTTTGACCCAAAGTGGCACCAGACGTATCTTCAAATCCAGGGACGCCTTTTGAACCGCTAAGAAAACGTTTTACATCAATACCTTGTGCTGCAAGGTCTTTTAAACGTTGTAATTGTGGTGAAAGAACACGTGACGCACCACCAACTATTTTTTCAGCAGCAGGGCCTAAAATGGCGCCCGTACCAGCTTGTTCTGCTTTTTCTTTAAAATAACCTGGCTCTGCAATTGATTTACCTGTAGGGGTAAATAGTGAAGCTCCGGCACCTGTAGCGGATGCTTTAGCCCAACTTGGCAAATTAGCAAAATTACCTTCCATGGCTTTGGCTAATTTAGCAAACTTAGGAACTGTTTTTAAACCTTGATAGCCAATTTCAAACTCTTTAGCTGGTAACATAAAACCAGCAACATCGCCTAGCGTACTAGAAATTGTGCCAGCTATACCAGCCTTTTTCTTATACTCTTCGTCCATTTTTAACAAATCTTTGGCCGGCTTATCCCAACCAACCATTTCAGCCATAGCTGCAGGAGGTTTAGCTAAACCAATAAGAGCTCGCATTACTGTAGCAGTAGCTGGCTCAAATGTTTTTGCTAAAGATTTATCTTCTTTAAAAGGGTCGTAATCGACTTCTTTTAATTTACCTTTAAAGGGATCGTAATCGACTTCTTTTAGGGCCATGTTTTAGTCCGGAGTCCATTCATAAGTTTTACCGTCTTGTATTACATATACTTTATTGGCGTGTTGGCCTACGCCCCAACGTGCGCCTTCAGGAGCACCTTTTGGCAATGGTTTGCCTGAGGGCGCTGCTGTTGCTGGAGAACCGCTTACACCTAAATTTTTGGTAAGGTCTTGTTCATACTGACCACCAGGTTTCATATAATCAGCAAATGCAGATTTTTTATCTAAAACATTAGCTTGGTTAATAAATGTATTTAAGTTGTTTCTTGCAACAATAGATGCTTTTTCAAACTGCAATGTTCTTTTTAAGAACTCTTTTGGATCATTAATGTTACCAATTGTTTTTTCAAAAATTGCAACGTCACGGTCAGACAATTGTCCACCTAAAGCAGCCCTAACATTGCCAACTACTTGCTTTTTAAGCGCTTGGTCTACAATTCCTTTTTGTGTAAGGTCATCCAATTCTTTAGGATCTAAATCACCTATGTAGCCTTTTGCTTGTGTAATAGCTTGACGTAAAGAAGAACCCGGACCAATATCTGATTTAGGATCATTTACAATTTTAAGTGCGTCATCTAAATAACGCATTCTATCTTTATCATTTAAAATCTGTTCGCCAAGCTTACCACCTGTGTTTTTATTAAAATCTTCATTGTTGGCTTGAACGTTTTTAGTAAATGTTTCAGCAGCTGCAGTACTACCTGTTGGCAATCCGCCAGTGTACGATGGTTCTGTTGTTTTAGCACCTGGTTTGGTTAACTCCCAATGATTTTTATCATTTGGAACTGGTTGTGTAAATCCAGCATCAATTAATTTTTGACGCTGATCTGCAGTTATTGGACCCACGTCAATTGCGTTGCCAGTTTCGTGTTGGCTGTAACCAGGGAAAGCTACGGGAGGTCCGCTGTAACCAGGTTTTTTGCTATTTAAATATAAGTTATACTGTTTATCCCAATCGCGGTCACCGCTAATAATCGGAACACCCAACGAAGAAGCAACTTGAGCCGCTGTTCCTTGTGTGCCGGTTGTGGACGGGGCAGCTTGACTTGAAGGTGCTCCTCCTCCAAGAATTGAATACGGTTTTTTAAATCCTTGTGAATCAACTGTTTCAAATACACCGTAGCCTTTTTCAAACGCTTGACGTTTAAGAATTTCTTTTTCTGGGCCTTCCGGTAAACTATTAATAAAGGCAACATTTTTAGCAAGCTCTGGCTTACCTTTAGTTTCGTATTCTTCAACCATTCTATCAATAGCGTCAAAATCTGGCACAGGTTTATTAAGATAACCGTATGCAACAGCTTGTAACGCTGGGGGTAAACTAGAAATTTTTTGTTGAACAGGAGAAGCTTTACCAGCGGAAGTTTGTGTTGTACCTCCGCTAATAGTTGGTGTTTGTCCGGCAGCAGTTGTTGCTCCAGAAATACCTAAATTGTAATTCATAACTTGTTGCTGATTAGCTAACTGAGCTTTCATAGCCGCCAATGTTTGGCGTCTATTATAATCTTGTTGCTCTTCTTCGTCTTTTTGTTTGCCACGAATAGCCAAAGCAGCTGTTGGACCTTCAAGTCCGCCAGAACCCCAAGCACTAGCGTCTTTAAGCCCGCTTATTAATTGATTTAATGGGCTTTGACGCTCGTCAACCATTTGTTGCAAGTTTGTTAAGAGCTTTTTAGTTTCTGTTGCATCTAAAGGAAGAGCGCCTTTTGGCTCAGCCTCGCCTTTTGCGTTAAAACCTAAACTTAATCCGCTGGATGTACTAGCTGCCATAATTTACCTTTTTAACCTGCGCCGTATGCGTTAGGATCAAATTGACTTGTAACATTACCATATTGGTCTATTGTGGCGTTTACAGCCTGATCTCCTGCACTTGAAACAGAACCGCTTGTATCAATTGGTGTACCATCTTGGCTGTACACCTGGCCATTTGTCCCAATCCAATTACCACTGCCGCTTGGATCTGGGTTCGCATCAGAAGGAACACCGCCGGGTCTAGTAGTTCCAAATATGCTTTTAACTAAACTTCCAATTGTGGAACCTGGGCTTAATGTATTAAGTAAAGCATTAACAGCATTTGTACCACCACCCAAACTGCTAGCCAATGCCCCAATTTGATTAAGTGGTGAAACATTGGTAGAACTGCTAACAGTTGTTCCAACATTTCCAAGGTTTCCAATAATTTTACCGACGTTAGCTGCAGTAGACAACGGAGCCGTTTGTTGCAAACCAGCCAATGTATTTGCTGTTGTGCCATACTCTTGACCAACAGCGCCTTGTGCTGCGCCAGCTTGGACACCAGTTTGCTGGTTAGATAATGCAGCTTGCATTTGAGCTGCAGCTAGATTTGCATTAGCGCCTGTCAGTGCTGTGTCAGCAGCAGTATTGCCGCGCAAGCTACCAAATTGTCCGGATGCAATTGCTGCAGCATCAGCTGGGGCAGTAATCTGTGGAATTAAAGTATTTAATTGTTGGTTTTGGGCTTGAAATAAACCACCCAACGCAGTATTAACGTTAGGAGTTACTTGACCAGTTTGTTGGTTAACAATCCATGGATTCGCAGCACCAGAAGCAATTGATCCTAATGTTCCTTGTGAAGTAGCAAAAGGATTTGCTGGACTGTTTAATTGGTTAATTGCTCCTTGTGCTACAGTATTTTGTAGTGTAGGAACATTACCAGCTGCATTTTGAGCACTATTAACAACGTTTTGTTGTGCTGTAGTCATCCATGACGGTAACGTCGTGGCTTGTTGAGTTGAATTGGCAATTAAATTACTTAGACCGGCCATTATGATTTAACCTTTTTGTGAGCTTCTAGCAAATATGCTAACGGACCTTTGCTGTCCGGCGGTAAATGCTTTGCACTATGTTTTTGTTTATGTTCTCTAATAGTTTCTAAAAAATTATCTAACACTTTAGAACCACTATCATTGCTACCATTACCTAATGAAGATACTACGTCAGCCGGTATTACAAACTCACCATTAGCCAACATTGCTGGTACATCATCTGAAGTACCATCACCGTCACCTTTTACATAACGATGTTTTAAGCCACCTTCGCTATAAAATTCAGGAACATGTTCTTGTGTTTCTCCATCAACATCAACTTGACCACCGGTTGCTAATTGAGGTGCGGCTTGTGGCGCCATTAAAGGGATATTGACTGGCGCTGTGTATGGTTGTGTTGTTGGACTACCAACATCATTATCACTTAAAGTATAATTTGTATTTCCGCCAGCAAATGTCGGTGTTAAAAATCCACCACCTGTTTGGGTTGGGTCTTGTGTTTGATTTTGTGAATTTGTGGGTAAAGTAGAAATGGCCCCCAATGCTGCTCCAGCGGCTGGGCCAGTTAAATGTTGACCTGTTTGAAGTGCTTTGGTTGCTGGGTCTAATAATTTATTTAATACGCTATATGCTTTTTGACCGTATTTAGCAACATCTTCTGCTGTTACTCCGGTACCTAATAAACCACCAGCATCTTGAGCAGCAGCGCCGCCAGTAGCGTCAATAATTTCGCCAGTGTTGGTATTAAGAAAAGAACCATCAACAGCAGATTGGGTTAATGGGTCTCCGGTAGCGCTTAGGAATGAACCGTCTGCTCCTTGAAAAATACCAGAGCTAACTTGTGGTAATGCTTGACCTGTTGAATCTACTAATGCACCAGTTACGGGATTTAGGAAAGAACCACCACCTAAATCTGTCAGTGCTGCTCCAGTGGAGTCTACCAAAGCATTTGTAGCGGTATTTAAAAATGTTCCGCCGCCAAGATCAGTAAGGGCCCCAGCTGAGGCTAAATCGGAAACAGAAGCTCCAGCCGCTAACGCGTCAGAAACAGAAATAGCGCCTGCAGCAGCTTGTGCAGCAACGTCTGATGAGGCTAACGTAAATGCCGCGTCCCCAGCAAAACTACTACCCAAAAAATCTGCAACTGGTGCTGCAATTATTTCTGCTGTTCCACCCATTATTATTCCATTACTATTGAATATGTTTTTTCAAAAAAATTACCACCAAGGCGTTCTATCAATTTACCATAATCTAAAAATGGTTTTATACGAAACTGAATACGTTGGGGCTTACGCTTTTTAATTTCTTCTGTAGTCCATTTTATAAATTTGTAGCCCAACATACCTTTACGGTAATTCGGACTAATGTATAAAACGTCTGAAGTAACTGTTAAACTTTTTTTATAGTGAATGTGGTTTATAACAAACCATAAACTATAACCAATCAATTTACCGTCATCTCTGGCGGTGTGGATTTCTAGCATACCCCTGTCGTACAACATATTGTACTGTTCAAGGTTTGGATCCAATTTTATTACATCTGTACGTTCAGCGATCTCGTCATAGTGATCTTTGAACAGCTGCATCGCTTCATTGGCAAAAGGCATGGGCGCCTCTTTTTGAAATGTAATCATCATTTTCCCCTATTCCTACATACACTAATGCAAAAATAAGAGTGTTTACGCCCTATCTTTTTAAAGGGCCGTTAACTAAATTTCCAAACTCATGCGCCCAATCTTGCCAGCTATCGTAAGTCTGCGGGTCTGGCGTACCATACGGTTGAAACGCTGCAGACTGCGCTATTTCTCTAGCAACCTTTTGCCACTCATCTTCTGGAGCAAACGGTATGTGGGTCTGGCTATAAAACAATACCAGATTTCCATTAAATTCATCCCAGCTAGAATAATCTGGCAAAAACGGAAAAAACTGTTGGCCCTTAAGGACGTTCATCGCCTAACTCTTGGGTAATTAATAAACGACCTTGTTCATAGTTACCGCCAATCTCGTTAGATACTACCTGAAATTGAACTTCACGATGCTCAACGCGCAAATCAATTTTTTCAGTAGATGGGCTAAATACGTATGGTCCTGAATCTTCTACTTGTGATGCAGCAAATTTACGACCAATAATGGTTAAACTTAAATTGCCAGCTTGCACAAAATCAGGCTCAATGCGTCGAATGTGCATACGGCGATTATTACCAATAGCTTGTGTGTTGGCTGGTGTCGTTGTACCGCCAACCCAGCTAATATCGCCAGTAGTATAGCTTGAATAGATAGCCGTTTGTTCTTTAAACGATACTTGATCTAACCCAGTCTCATGTTGCCAGATTGGGTAGCCACCTTGAATTTGATACGCCAAAGTGTTTGCCAACGGGGCCACGCCAAACGATGTAGCGCTGGTTACTAACGTTACACCATTAGCGCCAATTGCTGCATTAGAATAAAATTTAGCATTAGCAATTTGAAATACTGCATTTCCCGGCGCTTGACTAAATGTTAGATAAGATCCGGGATAAAATGTTGGCGTTAAATCGCCAGCAAAATATAACTGACTAGAATTTGCTGCAGGTAATGAAGCTGGATGATTAATAGTAACGTAGTCTTGACTAAACGTTACGTTATAATTCCAATCAGCCCATAATGGTGTTGGGAATACTTCTGTGGTGTATCCGCAAGAACGTTGTGCACCAACAGCTTGGCCAGCGTCATACCAAAGTTTATCTTTGACATTATAAATAATAGCATCAGTACATTCTGTCGCTGTGCCACGGGGATAAAAGAACCAAATCTCATTGTAACGTGGAACTTTGGTCGCCCATACTTTTTGGCGCTGTTGATAATTAAGGTTGTTAAATAGCCAGTTTACGTTTTTATCATTTGGCACAACCGTAACACGACCGTCGTATAAATAGAAACGGTCAACACCCATCCAATAATACAATCCATCCATCTCAACAACAGATTGAGATGACATAATAGAGATCTGGCTAGAAACAATATCGTATGTCCAATAGTTTGGCGCGCTGCCAGTAAATAGCACACGGATCAAACTATCGGTTGCCCAAAATAGTCCTGCTGGTGAATAAGCACCACCGCGGATTGGCATACCAAAAACTACTTTACCAGTAGCAACGTTAACTTGGTTTGCTAATGGTCCATTCCAATCTGTCAAAGATTGGTTGGCATATATTGAACTTACGTTGTTATTAGCAATAAATCCGTTAGAACCATACACAAAAATAAATGGGTGCAACGAACATACACCACCATCCACTGCAATAGCTTGGTAAGTTGGAGCAACCCCAGTGGTATCAGCTAATCCATAAAACGTCCATTGTTCAGACGCATTAGGTAATACCGAACCAATGTATACTTGAGACTTAATTGCATTATCAATATTGTTTAAATTTAAACCGGGGTGTGCAAGCAAATTAAGCGCGCCACCCTGTGGGTTATATTGATAATCAAACTGCCAAAGTAAATTGCTATTTGCTGAAAAGTTATAGTTATACAACCACACATTACTAATAGAACCAGAATGTGCTGGTGTAAAAGTGACTACTGTGTTGGGTGATGTGAATGTAGAATTTGTTACTGTGTAAGGTGTTACAGTGCCGCTTTGTGAAAAAATGATTTGCGTACCATTTGAAAACGGCTGTGTATAACTAACTGGAGTTGCATTAGAACTATTAATTGTAAACGACGTTGTATTGCTAGCACTAATGGTTGTGTTAGCAACTGGAAACTGAGAATAGCCAGAAATAAATATAGCGCGGTATGGGCCGCTACCAATTCCTAACGATTGTCCAGTTGCAAATACATCTAAACCAACTCGAGTTCCAGCAAACACATAATTTACGCCGTTGTAGCCATTCATGGTCATGCCACGCATAATTCCATCAAACGTAGAAAATATCTCCTGATAGCCACCCATTTTCTTAGGCACTTGACGCTGAAAACGACACCATACACCATCAGTGTATTCTGGTGTTTCGAATATAGTACCGTCGCGTTTTATCCCGCCCGGTAAAGCCATTTTGTAAACTTGACTATACTGGGGCTGAATTTGTTGCTGTTGCGCTGGTTGTGCTGGCGCGACAGCCATTAGAACGTCCCACCACTAATAAGTCCCGCTGTAAGCGTGCCAGTAACTGTTTCCGACCCACCAACTAAAAGCGATGCTGGGGTGCTAATTACTGGAGCTAATGCGTTTGTACCGTTTAAATCTAATATTTCAGTACCGTTTGCAGTTAAACCTAAAATACTGGTTCCACGTAAATACATACCTGTTGCGTTGTCGCTTATAAACGAAAATGATGGCGCTGTAGCGGATCCATTTTGAGCAAAAAATACTCCAGCGTTAGTTGTTGAAAGCGTAAATAGACCAGACGCTTCGCTAAGCACTAACGCAACTTGACCAGCAGATAAAACCACTGGAGCAGAACTGCTACCAGTTGTATTAAATGAAAGGTTGTAAGAACCTGATGTTGTATTATTAACTAGCACATACAACTGAGTGATTGCTGGAAGCGTAATACTTAAACCTGTTGTACGTGTGCCAGATAGAGCAACATAGGTTTGAATGGTTGGTGCGTACGTTGTTAAATTAAACGTGCTGCCAGTGATACTATCAACGTCATACGTTCCAGAGGTAAAAGTAACGTTGTTTTGATTTGTTAAACCAACAGTAAAAAAGTTACCTGTGCTTGATTCGTAGTAAATAAATCCAGAATCGCCGGGGTTAGCAGTAATGCTAGACAGACCATTAATTTTTGATGGAGTCTGCGTTGCAATTGTTAACGTGCCAGTTCCACCATTTCTAAAACCAATCCACCAACCGGGGGACAAAGTGGTAAGGCTTGGCAGTGTGAATGTGCCAACGCCGCCAACCCATACGTATGTATTAGCTCGGCTACTATTTGTAATTGAAGGTGATACTGATGTTTCAACAACGTTACTAGTAACAGCTAACTGACCCAATACTGTAGTCAATCCTGCGCCAGCCAACGAAGACGCATCAGCAGATGAAGTGCCAGTACCTAAGGTAATAACGCCCCAGCTACCATTAACGTTAGCGGTATTATTGGTTAGGTAAAAATAAACTGTTACGCCAGAATTAACCGTAACACCATTTAAACCATTAATATCTGTAACGGTAAATGCTGAAGAGCCTTTATTGCGGAAAAATATATCACTGCCAAGTGATCCTTGAGTTGCGTCTGGTAGGGCAATTGACAAACTGCTAGTAGACGGCGTGCAATCCATAATGCGTGATGCAGGGACCTGCGTGCCGCTGACTACTTGAGGCCAGTAAAGTTGGGTGTTAGAACTAAACGCTAAGGCGTAATAGGATACATCCGTTGGTTCAATAACGGTACCAGTAAACGGGGATACAAATGATTGTGACATATATTAGGGTTCCTGAACCGTTACGTTTCTGTCGATGCGGCGTTGGTTGTCTTCTTGCTTGAGTGCTGCCAACGAATCGTCGTAATATTGTTTCCAAATTGGTAGCTTGTCCAAAGCCTTTAAGTAGCCTTGAGCTTGCAATAAAGAGCCAAACAACATCGCCTGTGGGCATTCGCGCGTGAACAGATTTTGTTGATTTTGTGAATCTAATGGCTGAATTTCGCTGTAATACAAAATTTCAATAGGGTATGTGGCATCAGGTTTTGGTGCGAACGCCCAGTTGTTATAGTCGTAATCAGCATAGTAAAGCGGTGTGCCAGAGGATGATTCAGCTTGATATTGCGCTACATAATCTTGGCTGCGCAGTAAAATAGGTTGGCCATTATACTTCATTGAAACTGTTTTACGCCAGCGTGCTGGTTTGTTTAGTACCACTTGATTAGTGGCCAGTGTTGTTTCAACTACGGTTAACTGCAAATACGTTTTTAACTGCGCTGCAATAGCAGACTCAGCCAAACCAATTAAGTTTGGAATTTGAGCTACAAACTGGGCGTCATTACGCTCCATATAGTTAATAATGTCAGCTACGAGATTATCGTAGGTCATTTGATATGCGCTGGTCATCGTGTATAGTAGCTGTAGTTAGGTTGGAAGTAGATTGGTGACTTATCACGATCTTCTTCTTCGGCTTGCGTACGTAGATTAAGTGCTAATTTTTCCAAGTAAGCAACGCGCCCCATATCAACACCGGGCAACTGCATCGCCAACTCATGGGTGAGCGCAGCTTGAATGTAGGGGATCCAACGGTTGGGCAGGTATAACTGATTAGTCAACGAGCCAACGTCCATCATCTGCTTTTCAATAATGAGCTGGAATACTTGGAAGTCGTTGGATGGTACAGGCCAGATATACATCTCTGGATCAATCTGACGGTTAAACCAGTATTGCAAAGAACGTACAGATGGAAACTGTTTGTTTGGTAAGTTCCAGTAGTCATCACGGTTTAAGCGTGCTAATGGAATAACTTGTTGTGATTGTGCAAAAACAATTTGACGGCATGAAAATGGCGTCGATGTGGTAGAACGAATACGATGGAAGTAATACGGAATGGTCAGATTAATTGGAATGTAAGACCATGTACGGTCTTGCAAGGTTAGTGGCGTATCAAACGCAGCTTGCTGTTCCCATGTAATACCATCGTTACTTGTTTCATATACCAAACCAGTGTATGTTACGCTACCGTAGTTTGGTGCATAGGCATTGATACCAACGTAATACACGCTAGTTTGATTTTGATATTGAGCACCAAACCAGTTTTCACTAACCGTAGTTGTACCAAAACCATTTAAGTTTTGATCAAACACGTTTGGTGAAGTTGAATTGTCAACAGGCAGTGCTGTCTCAATTTGTGGTGTCTGGATGTAAATCCAATTTGCCTCGCGCACGTCAATCGTGCCCATTGGCATAGTAAGGATCTGCTGATTACTTTGCGCACCAAGGATGATATTCTCTAACAACCATAGGTTAACGCCGCGGTTAGACGAGTTCTGCAAAATGTAGAACAGCGCCTGCTTAGCGGCTTGTACGTACTCAGGTGTGATTTCTTCAGCTTGCTTTCCTGCACCACGAAAGGCGTAGGAAATCATCTGATCAACGTCGACCGTAGTCTGGTTGTATGTATTAGAATAGGCCACGGCTTATTTTTTCCCGCGTTTAGTTTTACCGCCCTTTTTCATGCCGCTTGCAGCGCCGCGCTTCCAATCAGATAGGCTTGGTCCTTGACCGGGAGCATATCTATAAACTAAATCATCAGGACGATTTGCAGTTTTTGGTAAATCACTAAGTCTAGGTGTTGGCATCTGAACCGGTCTTACTTCAACGTCTTTACCGTCAATATTCATCGTAGGTGTTCTTCCAACACCTGATGGCATTTTAACTGGTTTGGCATTTTTAAAATCTATGTCATCAACCAATCTACCTTCAGCCATTTTTTTAACTTTGCCGCCAGTTTTTAACTTAGACAAATCGGTGTGCTTTTTCTCATGCAGCTGATCATCGTGCATCTTGAATGCTTTTTTGATCATTTGCTTGTCTTGCTTAACGTCGCCACCTTCTTTGTAGTGACCGCCAGCGCACATCATTTTGACGTTTTGTTTAAAATCTTTCATTAGCGTCCTCTTCCAGCTGCTTTCTTCATTACCTTCTGTGGCAGGTTGGCTTTAGCTTTACCAGCTTTGATAAACTCCTTGCCTACCTTCTTAGGAATGCCAATGTTGCTTTTGCCTGCGGCAGCAGCGTACATGGCTTTTTGCTGTTGTTTAGATTCGATTGGCATATTAGCAAACCTTTGTAGCTTTACCGCCACGTTTTTTAGCAACAGGAGCAGATTTAGTTTCTGCTTCTTTATCTTTAGCAGCGGTTTCTTCTTCTACTTTTGCATCTTTAGCTTTTTCATTGCTGTATATTGCGGCAGCTGTTGGAAGCCCAAACAATGCACCCGGAAATAAACCTGCTGCAATTTTTCCAATTTTGCCACCAGCTGCATGCTTTTTAACTTTACCACCACGCTTTTGACCCATGGTGCCCATGTTAGTAGGCATTGGTTGCTGTTGTGGTTGTGGATTCATTTGATTAGCCAACGCGTTCATATCACCTGTGCCGCCAATTCGTTGCTGTTGTTGCAACAACTGTAATTGCATTGCAGGAGGCAATCTACGCATCTCTTGCATTAATGCTAATTGATGGGCGCGTGCGATGGAATCTGGGCCGGTAGCTAATGGAGCTGTTTGGCTACCGGCAGCCATCTTTTTTACTTCACCGCCTTTTTTGTACTTGTTTGGGCCGCCTTTAGCGCCAGACTTAGCATCAGCCATTTTAGCGTTGTCGCTTACTTTCTTAGCTTTTGATGAGCCAGCGGGTTTGCTTTTTTCTTTAGCAACGTCGCTGCCCTTCATGGCTGGCTTAACAGCTGCCTTAGATGGAGCTGCAGCTTTAGCTGGCTTGATATCTTTGGCTTTTTCGATGCTGTCGTAGTCGCCAGATTTTTTCTTAGCGCCGTATACACCTACTGCTCCGCCGTCTTTATATTTGCGAACGGTACCCATGGCTTTCTTAGCACGGCCGCCTTTTTTCATGGTAGTTGTGGTTTCATCAGCAACATCAGGCGTTGTGCCTTTTAGGCCAGCAACCATTTGGCGCTTAGGACCTTCATCTTTTTCTTTAACAGCAGGCACGCCTTTTTTAGCGATGCCGCCTTTTTTCATAATGTTTTTAACTGCTACAGAGCCGCCTTCTTTGAAGCACTGCATCTTGGGTAATGTCTTAAAGCCGTCCATGGGTTTTCCTCGAGGTTATTGGATTGTAGGGTGATCAGCCCTTATATCTACTAATGCACAAAAACAGGGGTTTACGCCCCTAAAAACAATGCCCGTTCGCGTTTGCGGCGGTTGATAAGTACTTCTGGTTTATTCCAGTTTAGGATCGCATCCGCTGCGCCCTGCATGTCATTTTGATTGATTTTCTTAACTACGGTAGAGTTAGAAAAATTAGTGCCTCCAATATTGAAACAGAGGCTGTACAGGGCGTCGAATTGGTGTTGCTGGAGGGGTACCTTTACCGAGGTCTCTACGGCCTCGCTACACCACTTTAAATCCTTCCTAAGCAGCTCTTCTACCTGATCATCTGTCAGGGTGGCTGTCAGCAGATACTCTTCATCGGTTTTGATGAGGTGGCCAACACCAATCGTCCAAAGACCCTTGGAGTCTTGGTACGCCTTGTTGCGTGAACCTTCTTCTTTGGTAATTAAGTCTAGTGTGGATTTTGCGATTGCCATGAGGTTTTCTTCAATCTGGGTATATCGGTTTGTGAAGTGAAAGGCTGCAATAATGCCTAAACACCACATTAGTACTACTAAAGTTTTTTTCATTTTGGCTCCTTTCTTTACGCTAGTATAGCGTAAATTGGGGGGTCACTTATTTACTTAGTGAGTCGTATTGGGCGTAGCAGGCTTGGAGGCTGGAGCGGAGGAGGTCTGCTCTGGCAGCTTCCCTAACAAGAAATTCTGCATCCTCGGCAGAAAGGGCTCGCCCAGTTCCGTCTTGTCCATTTGCGTCGTCTTGGGCGCGACTGGGACGTTTACGCAACTCGCTAACAGCATCGAGCAGCTGAGTATTAATAGCTTGAATTTGTGCATCTTTTTCAGTCCTTATTTGGTCTGCTTCTGCTTGGTATCTTTGTTCGGTTTCTTGGACAAGTCGGGTTTGTTCCAACCGATATGCTTCAAAGCGGCTAGACTCAAAATGATACCCGCTATACCAAGCGGCAGAAAGAATAACAGCAGCAGCAATAATTTTGGCATAAGTTAAAATAGATAAAGGGAACATTATTCACTCTTTTGAGTTGCAGCTTTTGCACCAATCATCACGCCAGATCCACCTAATGTGGTAGCTAGGCCCATACCTAATTTTTCCAAGTCAATCTCGGTGCCATGGAATGCAGCAAACAAAGCAATACCTAAAAAACCCAACACGCACACCACAGCACAGAACCGTGCAGCGCAGTATGTTTGGTTGTCGTCTTCGGTAAGGATGTCTTTAAACAGTTTCATTTTTGGTTACCTGCTAATAGGGCGACTATTACAGCGATAAGTTGCATGGTCCATTGCCGCGTGTCCCCTGTGGACAAACATGGTATCCAGTCTAATATGCAGATTGATCCGATGGTTGCTGACACACCTACAACATAAACTAGTAACCAGATCAAAACTTGTCTGTAGTTATTGTTCATTTAATTTGGCTTGGTGGCAAAGTAATGGCTTATAAAGCCTACAAACGAGCTCAATGCAGAGACTACCATCATGCCTGCCCACATACCGCCTTTAGATTTATTTGCCAACTCACAAAGTTGCTCAACTGATTTTTCGAGTTTATCGATCTTTTTCTCAAGCGAATCAACCGTTGCAACAAGTTGACCATACTTAAATATGTCGATTTGGTTATCGTGATCCATTTAATTATCCAATAAGGGCAGTTACTTCAGCTTGTGTTAGTCCTAATGCTGTTAGTTTAGCTAGTGCAGAAGCCTTTGCAGTTGCTTGTGCTTGTTGTATAGCAATTTTATTTGCTTCATCTTCAGCAAATTTAGCTTCTCTTGCATCAATTTCTGATTGCGTTAAAGCTACTTTTTCACCGATTAAATGGTCTTGTGAACCATCTTGTTCGTAGCCGTAAATGTTATTTTGATTGTCTTTGTATAGTTTCATTATCTTAATTCCCACCATCCGCCAAAGTTTGCATTACCATTCCAACTAATTGAATATGTTGTGCTGTCAGGAACAATCATAGAAAACTGTACTCTGTAACCTATTGAACCATTCATAGTCGGGTATATTGTTGAACCAGCAACTGTAAACACAAGATTACTTCCTTGATTAGAATTATCTGCAATAAATACAGTTACAAAAATTGGTTTACCAGTTGAATTCGTATATGTTGTTCCTGAAGAACGACTGCCTGTAACATTTGAATATGTTTGCCCAACACCTAAACCACTTGCTACTGGTGCTGTAGAAGTCCAAACAGAACCATTAGAAGTAAGTACATTACCTGAAGTGCTTGGTGAAGGTATTCCAGTAGTTTGTGTAGTCGAATCACTAAATGTAATTGATGGGCTAGAGCCATTAATAATAGTTGTCATTATGCTTTCACCTCATCGGCTGGTTGTTTAGCCCATTGGACTATTGCCTTCTGGCGTAATTTTTCTCTAGTTTCCATACTGTGTGTATATCCTTTACGAGATTCAGATAATTTTTGTTTTGTTTCTTCTGATAATTTGCGACCAGTTAATGCTTTAGAAACTGCTGGGTTTTTACGACCTTTTAACGATGCTGATATTTTGGCACGATTTTCAGGGCTACGATAAGCACCTTTATTAACTGATTTACCAATTTTTTTCTGGCGAAGATACTCTGTCATTTCAGGAGTATGCTTTTTGCCATAGAAAGGATTGCGTTCACCTTTCATGCTTGCACCCATCATGCCTGTTTCCTCGACCAAATTAGCCCATTCATCGCTATTGACAATATCGTGGTCAGCAGAGAACTTTTTAGCCGCTTTTAGGCATCTTTGCTTATCGGTATATACACCCATTACGCCGACTGTAATATCCTTGCCATGAACCTTTAAATGATTATTCCAACGAGTTCCGCTACCTTTGTAACTATAAATCCTGTATAGCAAAGATGTCTTGCAAAAGTACTTTAAGCCAGTTATGTTATGTTGCATAACTAGCAAGGCGGTAGGTGGAAAATTTTGATTAAGCATTTTCATCCGCAGGTAAAACTTGACCGCCTTCAGCTACCCATTTTAGGTAGGCTTGATAGTCTGTGTTGTCTTCAAGCATGGGAATAAAAGCACCATCAGATAAGCGTTTAATTGTTTTTTCTTCCATTAATTGATACATTTTATAACTCCGCACTTAAAGTAACTGCAATCCATCCTGAATTTGCAACACCAAAATAAGGTTGTCCATCGTTATAACCAGTATTACCACCACGAATACGAACACCATCATATTGAAGTTGCCCAATGTTTGTATCAAATGTGCTTACAATTTGATTAATATTCCAAGTTGATGATGAACCAGCTAATGAATAAGCGGTAAAACTTGTTTGTGAACCTGATACATATGTTGCTGTAGGCCCAGTTCTCATTGGACTAAATGTAAACGGCATATTAAATTCACTTGCCGTTGCGCCTGAACCTGATGCACGAATAACACCTACTTGACTGTTTGTTTGTGCAATAAGCAAATATTGGAAATAACGATAACAATTATATAGTTCGGTGCTATACATCCGATACTCAAATCCAGTAGCACTACTTCCTACTTCTAATTGCACGCCTGTGATGTAAAAGGTTGCTCCGTTTGTTCCTACTACGGATGTTGCTCCTGTGGCTGAAACATAATTGTTTGCAGACCATGAACCAGCAGTTCCGCTATATGTTGAGCCTACTCCAAGACCAAAATAAACTGCTAATCCAGCGGTATTGTCTTTAGCCCAAGTTCCTGTGGTATCGCCAGCTACAGTAATTGAAATTTGAGTCCATGTATTTGCTACAGGAATTGAATAAGTGAATGCATAAGACCTGTTAGCAGCTCCATTTCCGAAAGAACCGCCAAAAGTGCCTGTTAAACTAGATTGCACCCAAAATGACAATGTTACAGTTTTTGCATTAGCAGTTCCCCAGCCTAAATCGGCAACATTGTAGCCTTCAATTTTTTGTTGAAGTGAAAAGAAATCACCAGAGACAACAGAGTAAGCAGAAGATGAAGTTACACCTAAATAGTTAGTAAATCCGATTGGTGGGGTAACAGAACCAGCATTTTGCTGAGTTGTAAATTTTGATGCTTGAGTTATAAAGAAATACCATCTATCTAAAGTATATTGTCCATTAGTAGGAGTAACACTAGCACCAGCGTTTCTTTGGTCAATAACCATCGCACCATTGATAATGCGGTTCTTCATTATGGTTGCATTACCAGCACCTAAATTGCTTCCTGCTACGCTTGTTCCGATTATATCAGCATTGACTGTTCCGTAAGCCATTATGCGTACTCCTTATAGGCAAACTCGCCATGATATTTATTTCGTGCTTCCATAGCAACTAACTCCGCTAATTCAAGGTCTTTAAAGCCACCAAAATCTTTACGCTTGCCGTTGGCTTGAACACGGACACGCCATACTTTATCAACTTTACTCCAACTAACGCCTTTTACACCGCTTGTAGCATCTTTGCGAACTTTTGCATTTTGGGCATTTTGTTCAAGACTAGCTTCACGCAAGTTTTCAATCTTGTTATTAGAACGATTGCGGTCAATATGGTCTACAAACTGTGGTAAATAACCGTGGTGCATCATAAATACAATGCGATGAGTAAGGTAATGTTTGCCATTAATAATTACTTGGTAAGCGTTGTCATGCGGTCTATAAGTTCCAGCTTTTGAACCAGCTTTATTACGGCTACGGCTTACCTTGTAATAGATTTCTCCATCACAATATTCAAACAACTCATTAAGCATTTCTTTACTTAATGGCATCTAATTGCTCCTGAGTAGGCATAGGAAAATTAGGGTGATTCCACGCTTTTATATAGTCACCACGATTGTCTGAATCGTTTTGTAGTGTTATAACACCACTAGCAAAGTCAAAGTTTGCAAGTTCAGGATAAAGTTTGATGAGTTTTTCGTACATCATGCTGCCCTTACCATTGAGCCATTAAAATATGTAAGATATGAAACACCGCTTGCTGTGCTTGCATTAGATGCATAAGCCCATAATTCAACATAATCGGTAGAACCATTAAAATAAATTATTCCTGAAACTATACAATTTGTATTGCTTCCTTGTGTACCTCTTAAAAATTCTGAATTATTTTTATAAATAGTTGCAATCCCATAAGTACCCGGATTTGCGGTGTATCCTACCGCCCCATTTATTTGATAATATCCAGCAACAGTTGGAGTAAAACGATAATTGCTTATACTGTAATTTGAGTTAGTATCAAAGCCAGTTGTTGCTGTTGAGTTTATTTGTAATTTAGTAAATGTTGATGCACCAATAGATTGATTAGTGTTAGCATAAGCACTAAACGCTGGCATATTACCGCTAACCATTACTGTGCCAGTAGCAGCAGGAAGGGTAGCAGTATTCGTACCAGCTACGCTTGGGGCAGCTAGGGTAATTGCCCCGCTTGTATCGCCTGAAAGAACTAGAGAACTCATTGTTTATCCTTAAAGTATTACCCAACGACTGCCTGATGGGACTGTGACAGCTTGTCCACTAGCAACTGTGATAGGCCCAACTGATAGTGCATTTCTATTGGTGCTAATTGTATAGCTAGTTGAGATATTTTGGGTG
>Ga0208379_1000372_pt1 | contig 20366 bp, 26 predicted proteins | sample CryBogCBE02Aug07_FD_184559 | JGI IMG/M metagenome (GOLD analysis project Ga0208379, IMG submission 184559) | Freshwater microbial communities from Crystal Bog, Wisconsin, USA - CBE02Aug07 (SPAdes) | ecosystem: Environmental > Aquatic > Freshwater > Lake | place: Crystal Bog, Wisconsin, USA... | reverse complement strand
GATACTATTTTAGCTGTAGGTGTTAATGTAGAACCATCTGTAGAAAATGGTATTTGACCTACTGCTGAAATAGCACTAGATAAAACTGCTGAAGTGCCTGTTTGTGCTGGTAAAGTGATTGTATTTGAACCAGCTACCGCTGGGGCTGCTAAGGTAATGGTACCTGAACTATCGCCTGAAATGACTACTGATGACATATTATTTCACTCCGTAAATTATGATTGAACCATTATCAAATGTAGCACCACCAGTATAAACTGTAATTACAGTTGAAGCAGTTGTATAAGTGGAAATACCAGTATAAGGGCTACTATTATTTCCTGTTGGAGCCGCACCTGTTGGAACAGGAGATGTATTAGCCCAATAAACTCCATTAGATAAATCTATGTAAACTGAACCATAAAAGTTATCACTAGCTGCAGCTAACTGTGTTGTTATTTGAGCTAATGGTCCTGAAGCAAGATAAAGTTTACTAGTACTTGTTGCAGAATTTGTTGACACTGCATTAAATACTAATAATAATTGTTTATAACTAGTTAAACTTAAAGTTCCTGAAGATGCAGAAGTTCCTGATGTAGTTGTTATTGTTCCAAGATTTGTCATACCACCAGTACCTACAAATCCACCAGTAGCTGTTACAGTCCCTGCAAATGTAGCATTTTGTGATGCATCTAAAGTAAGTGCAGTTACACCAGATGTTTGTAGTTGTAACTGACCACTTGTATCAGCTGTCTGAATTAATCCACTAGAGGTTGAAGCGTTTATCGTGACTGCCATATTTTATCCTTATAATATTACCCAACGAGAGCCTGCTGGGATAGTAACTTTTACATTAGTTGTAAATGATTGAGTACCTGATTGAGTTCCAGATGTAGCTATTGGAGTACCTCCATATGTAGCGGCAATCTGAAATGTAGAACCTGATACGTTTACTGCATAATAAGTTGTACCTGCTGTAATACCTGTAGGTAATGCACCTGTAGTTGCAAACACCACAGTAGAACCAAACAAAGGAACTGTTCCTGATGCTGTTATAACACCTGGTGTTGCTATAGTAATAGTGCAAGGTTGTGAAGCTACTCCAGGATTTATAGTAATAGGTCCTACAGATTCACCATTTTTACTTGTAGTCATTGTGTAACTTACAGTGATTTGTTTGTTGTTTTCATATACAACACCACCAGCTACAGCACCACTACCACCACCTATAGCACCCCATGTACCTGAATATCCTTCAAAACTACCTGTAGTAGTATTGTAACGAATCATACCATATGTAGGAGATGCTGGCTCTTGAGCTGTTGTTCCTACTGGTAAAGTAATAGCACCTGTACTATTAAAAGTAAATCCATTTGGTATATAAACAGTAGGCGTATTAAATGTAACACTAGAATTAATAACCATTGATATAGTAGGATCATATCCACTGGTTGTATTTACAGGGTTGGCACCATTTAATGTAGTTGATAAGTTAAATGTATAAGGTCCTGTTCCTGCTATATTATATGCATAATATGTAGCACCAGATGTAATTCCAGATGGCAAAGATCCAGTAGATGTAAACGACACTTGCGCGTTTTGTTTTGGAGGAGTTCCAGAAGCTAATGTTACAACAGCAGGGCTTGCTTGAGATATTGTTACCGTTTGAGCTGTAGGATTAACTCCTAAAAATGCTCCATCATAAGCATACATATCATAAAACGAACCATTGGCAATAGTTGTACCACCAATAGTTGTACCATCAATAGTACCACCAATAATAGCTACATTAGACGGATTATAGTTAGTTGCTAAATAAAAACCTGTAGTGCCATCAGTATACATAATATATGTAATACCACTAGGCACAGTAATAGTAGTTCCCGAACCAATAGACATAATCACATTTTTAGTCGTATTGTTTCTAACAATATATGTTTTAGCTACAGCTGGAGCTGTAACAGTGCAATCACCTGATGGACTACCTGAGAATACTAAAACAGCATTTCTTGATTGGTCAGTTAAGCCATTATTAGCCGTTAATGTATATGTGGTTACATTAAGCGTAATAGCGCCTACGCCTGTAATGGCTTGTTCTAATAAAGTACCTAGATTGGTATTGGTAGTATTACCCCAAGTACCTGCTTGCTCACCTGTAGCTATGAGCTGCAATCTTAAACTGGTTGAATAGGTGGATGCCATGTAAAAATCCTTATATCATTAGTTAATATTATAGTCAATTTTATCGTTATTGACTATCATTTATTGGGTTCCAAGTCGATGTTTCTGTATTATTAACCATACCCCATGTGCTATTTGTAGGGGTATTAATAATTGTCCAAGTACCAGAATTGTTATTATTTACTAATACCCACGTATTAGTCTGACTATTCGCATTAGCTTGCCAATTATTCGCTTCTGTATTGTTAACATTTGACCATCCTTTAGTTGTGTATAAATCTAATAATCCTAAAGTTTCTAGGGTTGATGCTAAAAAATTAGCTTTGCTTGTTATTGAATCTGCTAGTGAGGCATTTTCTGTTATAGAGTATATAATTTGTTTTATTGCTACATTACTATCTGCATACTGAGCATCTTCTGTTATAGTGAATATAAAAGCATTGGTTAGTGTTTCTATATCAGCTAATGTAGTGGCTTCAGTTATACTGTTTACAAACTGAGCTGTCATTGAAACTAAATCAGCTAAACTAAAGTTTTCAGTAATACTTTCTAAAGCATTAAACTGTTGAGTATTTAAGTCAGTAAATACGGCATTTTCAGTTAAACTTTCCAAGAATGTTGATAGCTGGGTGCTAAAATCAGCCAAAGTCATTGGCTCTGATATTGTTTCTTGGAATGTAGAAACTTCAGTATTAAAGTCATTTAATATGACATTTTCACTAAATGAAACTAAAAAGTTATACTGTTGTGTAGATGAATCATTAAAGCTTACATTTTCAGTATCAGATACACTAAACTGGGCGGTGATTGTTAGAACATCTGTAATTCCAGCATTGTCAGTAAATGTAACCGCAAATTGAGCTGATATGGTAGGTGTATCATTTAGCGTTGCATTCTCAGTAATACTTTGTAAAAACTGAGATAATTCACTATTTAAATCATCTAATGTAGTATTTTCTGTAATACTAAAAGGGTAATAATTTCCCCCTAAAGCTACAAAAGGGCTTTGAGAGAATACATTTAAACCAAACATGTTATACGACTACCCAGCGAGATCCAGATGGTACAGTTACTGTAACTCCGCTTGAAACTGTAATTGGGCCTGCACTCATTGCATTAGAACCAGAAGGTATAGAATAAGATGTTGCAATGGTTGCTTTATTGACTACTAGACCATTTGTTGCGTTTACTTGTGGTGCATTTAATGTACCAGCTGCTATATATGTTTGTGTTGTAGAGCTATTACCTATTACTGTTGTGTTAGAGCCAAGACCTGTGGCTGATGCACCAATTACTATTTCGTTAGTGTCTGCTGCACCTGCAACAGCAGTATTGTATCCAATAAGTGTATTGCTAGCACCTGTAGATAAATTATTAGTGCCTGAATATCCTGCATTTTGCCCAATTAAAGTATTAAATTGACCTGAATTTAAAGCATATCCTGCATTAGAACCAATACCAGTATTATTATTAATAGCACAAGTATATAAAGCATTGTATCCTACAGCGGTGCAATTACCACCTGCAACTTGTCTATACATTGCGCCTGAACCTACAGCAGTATTATTAACACCTGTAGTAGTTTGAAATAATGCTTGATACCCTGATGATGTGTTATTACTACCAGTAGTATTTGAATTACTTGCTTGATATCCTAAACTAGTATTACTTCCACCTACTGAATTAGTTGTTAGTGCTTGATAACCAACAGCAGTATTACCTGATCCACTTGCTAAAGATGCTACAGGAATAGTAAATCCTGAACCACCTGCGGAAAAACCTGCTGTAACCATAGCGGCAGAAGTTACTGTAAGAACAGTTGTTATATCTTTAAAGCCCACACCATTGGTGACTAAAGTTGCGGCAGTAATTACACCTGATGTAACTGTAATTGCTAATGTTGGATATGTTGTTGCTGTTGAGCCACTTGATAATGAAGCTTGAACAGTTAATGGTCCACCTGATGCACCGCCATTATAGCCTGTACCGCCAGCAGATATTGATCCCAAAGTAGCTACGTTAGTAGTATTATTTAATAATGCGTTATGTCCTACCGCTGTAAGATTACTTGCTGTAGTATTAATTTGTAAAGTATAATCACCAAGAGCGACATTATTACTACCTATGGTATTGGAATATAAAGCACTATATCCCATAGCTTGATTAGAACTACCTGTAGTATTTCCGTACAATGTACCACGACCTAACCCATTATTTCTACCGCCTGTTGAGTTTGAATATAATGAGTATGATCCCACAGAAACATTATTTGATCCTGTTGTATTAGAATTTGATGATAAATTACCAACAGCGGTATTTTCATTTCCTGTAGTATTACTACCAAGAGCATAGTAACCTAAAGAAGAATTAGAACCACCTATTGTATTATTTGTAAGTGCTTGATATCCAATTGCAGTATTACCTGTTCCACTTGCTAAAGATGCTACAGGAACGCTAAATCCACTACCTGTTCCACCGATAGATGCGGCAGGTGCTGTTAATACTGTGGTTGTGTCTATAAAACCTACACCATTAGATGTTAGTGTTACAGATGTTACTGCACCGCCTGATACTACGATAGTAGCAGTTGGGTATGTCGTGGCAGTAGAACCTGACGATAAAGTCATGACTACGCCTGTGTATGTTCCTGCAGTGTATCCTGTGCCACCTGTGATAGTGCCTAGTGTTGCTACATTGGTAGTGTTGTTTTGTAGAGAACCATAACCAATTGCAGTTAAATTTCCTGTTATGGTATTGTTATAAAGAGATTGCCAACCTACCGCAGTATTAGCACTTGCTGTTGTATTATACCAAAGTGAGTTATATCCAATAGCAATATTATTACTACCTGATATATTTAATCTAAACGCATTATGTCCAACACCTGTATTTTGATTGCCTGAAGTATTTGCATATAATGTAGCTTGACCAATACCAATGTTTTGATTGCCATTATTGTTACTTAATAATGCAGATGAACCAATAGCAACATTTGATACGCCACCTGTTAAAGATGCAAGAACTTGATAACCTAATCCTGTATTATTTCCACCTGTTGCTGTTGCATTTAGTGCTTGGTAGCCAACAGCCATATTCGTGCTTACATTTCCCCCACCCAATCCAACCTTAACTGTGTTAAATGTAGAGTCAGCAGTTGTAGTTAAAGCACCAGCACTAGATAAATACATCTTCTCTGTAGGAGATGCACCGTTAGCGCCTATATAGAAACTTAATTTAGCAGTAGGTGGATTAACATTATATGTTAAAGCGTTTAATTGCATGTATGCTTGTGATGCTACTGCACCTGAAGCACTGTTCCATGCTGAAGCTGTAAATCCTACAACAGGGCTGTTTAAGAAACCGCCTGCAAATGCTGGATAAGGTTGATAAGCCCAAATACCACCTGTGGTTGGTGATGCAGATGATGTAGCACCACCTGATGAATAGATATTGCTAGATGATCCAATACCACCCACTACTGTTAAAGCACCTGTAGTGTTAGATGTAGAGTTAGTTGTTCCGCCAATTGCTACAGAGCCACTAGGAACAGAGATGTTGTTAGTGGTGGTTATTGCTGCTGTGGTTGTGGGTGTGTAAGATGATGCTTGAGTTCCTGCTTCTATTTGAGCACCCCATATATACAATCCTGAAGTTCCATCACCATTATAGGTTGGGAAACCACCTGATGTATTATTTAAAACTAATACTATATTACATTCACCATTACCTGTAGATGTTGCAGTTCCTGTAATTGTGCATCTATACCAACCATTACCTACTGATTTCATAGTGGGACTTGAACCATTGCCTGTTCCAATTGTTCCTGTTGATACATCAAAGCTATTATAAAAACCAAACGCTGTATTAAGGTTTAGTTGAACAAAGTTCATTGTATTTGCTTTTACATAGACTGAGAATGTGTAAGTAGTGCCTATTACTACTTGAGCTACAATATATAATCTATGAAAAACAGAAGCTGTTGTATCTTGTATTAATTGAGTTGCAGTAGATGTGCCATCAGGTGCTGTAATAGAACCTGACACAGATGAGTATTGTTTAGTCCATGAAGCATTACTGAATGTCTGTGATTGAACTAATAAATTATTCCCACCCTGTAAGTAGAGTTGTTTGTCTACTATATTATTATTAAATATTGAGGTAGAAGGTGTTACAACACCATTGATAGGGTCGTTATAAACTGCTTGAGCTGATGGATAATCAATCCATACATTTACTGAAGAACCAAATGTGGATACTGCTGAACCAGAGTTACTTGAGGATAATATTGTAGAACGAGTTAGGGTAGGACCTGTAGACGAGTAAATACCAATACCAACTTCCCAGTTAGTACCGTCTGATGATCCATAAAATACAGTGTTACCGTTGGTGATACCAGCAGTAGCAAATGATTGATAACCCGTTACAGCTGAACCAAGAGTAAAACTTACTGTGGTGTTAGCTGTAGCGGTTACCTGGACTCTGTCTGCTATTTGAAGAGCCATTTAAGCTCCTTAACTTGTTGCAGTTGTGGAGTATGTGACTGCTACTGTGTCTCCTACTGTTGTAGCTTTAGGTGTACCAAATGCACCAGCACTATATAAAGTACCTGTGGTAGATGATTGTGTATTAACTGCGCCTGTTCCTGTAACTAAGAAACATCCACCTACTGTACCACCAGCACCAGTAATGGTGTATGTAATAGCAGTTGCAGATAGGGTTACAATGTTTGAACCTGGTGTAGTGTTGTTATTGCCAGTTGCTGTTGCAAATACAGCTGTACCACGCACTGCTGAACCACCTACTGTGTAGTTAGTAAATTCTGTCCATCCAGTGTGAGATGTCATAGTGTCTGTAGGTGAGAATGTATTTGAAGAACCAGATACTAAACCTAAGTATGGACCTACTAAAGTATATCCAGATGCAGTATAAAGTAAGGTATTAAGCATTAAAATCTTACCTACTTGCACTACTTGGTTATCAAATTGTTCTTCCCATTTTAAATTGCCATCTTTATCACGGCAAATAACATGGTATCTTCCTTCAATACCAAATGATTCATTCGTCACTCCACTGGTATTTAATGTGGCTATAGCGTGATCACCTGAGCCTTGTTTTTCTCTAATCATAATTACTCCTTAACTTATACGAAGAACAGCAGATGATGATGTTGCTGTTGGAAATGTTATTGTAAATGTATTTAGTGCTGTTTTAGAACTACCAAAATTTAATACAGCAACGGATGCTCCTGTGCCGCTATTATATATCAAAGCTCCTGATGTTGTAAAACTTGCAGGAGACCAAGTTACATTATTAAAAGACCAAAAGGCAGTATTGTTTGTTGTATCACCTACAACAGGAACTATTGTTAAAACTTGTCCGCCTGCAGTATATCCTGTACCTGTAACTTCATTAGTAGAAGTATATGCAGTGGTTGTACTATCTAAACTAGCGTTACCATTGTATAAAGCAATTTTATAAACATTAGTAGATGTTGAACTAAAGTTTTCTGCTCCACTAGCTAAATTAACTTTAAACGTAGTTGTTTGCGTTTGAATAATTGACATTATAGATTATTATATTTAAGTTTAGTTTGACCTTCACGGTATGCATCACCACGTTCAAGACCATCACCAAGACGTTTAAGTTGTGCTAAAGCTTCTTGATACTTTTGTTCATAATAGGTAACTAAATCTTGTTCGCCTTTCATGAAAAGCATAGCTTCACGCATAGCACCATAAAATAATACAGGATCATAATTATTACCTAGCCATGAAGTACCTGTAGGATTATTGATTGCATTTACAGGAACTGAAAAGTTAGAACCTGAATTACCTAGATATGATGGACTTACAGATAATACATCTCCAACTACATAACTTGAACCGCCATTAACTACAGTTACTGAAGTTACTGTTCCTGTAGAACCTACTACAACTGTAGCTATGGCACCTGTACCATTACCACCAGTCATAGGAACATTTTCATATGATCCTGCTACATAACCAGAACCTGCAGTAATACTACCAAAAGCACTAATAACACCTTGTACAATACTAACTGGGTAGTAAAAATAGTGTAATTCTGTTGAATAACTACTATCAGGTGTTGGTCCTAGTATAAAGGATAATGAATTTAAATCACTATATTGAGTACCAAACAATGCATAGTATTGGGGTACTCCTTGTGATGTAGGACTTGGATAGGCTTCTCTAATAAAGTTAACATCTTTATTTAAAAGATAGCTATAAGTACCTGTAGAGTCTATAACAGCAATAGAAAACGTAGATAAATAATCTGTAGGCACTGATAAATATTGATTGCCAGATGTCATATTACCTAATACGTTTTTACGTAATGCAGGTATTTGAACAGCATTATAAATTCTATCTTCAGCTTCTTGAACAAAGCGAGGAATATTCTGGACAAATAATGCCTCAGTATTCTCGCTATAGTCTTGAATTGCTTGGTATAGTTCTAAATAATTCACTAGAATTATCCTTGTTTACCGCTAGTTTTACGACCTTTAGTTGCAGCACCATATCCACGCATTTCTTTTTGACCAAATCTATTTTCTGGAGCGAAAGCATTTTTAGATGCATTGCCAGCAGAAACATTCATTTGATTTGTGTTAGTGCCTTGTTCATAAATCTCACTAGGGACTTGGATATCTTGTGGTTGTTTGTAAACTCCAATATCATCACCACCACCTGATGGATATACAAAACCTGTATACGCACTAGCGTCTTTATTTTCTTTAGCGTGACCTAATGGATACTCTCCTGCTGGAGTTGGATTAACTTTCTTTTCCATAATTATCTACCCTTTTTTTGATTGTTAGCACGAGCTAGATTACGACCTACAGCTCTCATAGCTTGGCCAGTAACTGTTGATGCACCTTTAGAACCTTTACCAGATTCAATACCTACGTTAGGACCTGTATCACCTAAGTTTTTACCTTTGGTTTTACCTGTCTTGTTAATGCCTTGAGCACCTGATTTAAAACCCATTTTACTTCTCCTAATTTAAGTTGTTGTTATTGTAACACTTCCTACAGCACTAAGTCCAATTAAGTCATTAGGTGTAAGAACTGTATCAAATAATCTTGCTCCACCTACTGGAGCCCATCCCCATTGAAATACTCTACTACCACCTTCTGGAGTACCATAACCAGCAACACTAGTTCCTGCTGAAGGATTAGTTAAAACTCCACTATTTCCTGATTGGTAATATGATACATCAGGTCTTGGTTCTCTAACTGCCTGTGGATCATTAACAGGGTAAAGACCTAATTGTAGTTGTGGATGATCTGGGTCCCAGCAACTTGGGCATACTTTAATATTGTAGAGCTTTGTTTTTATTGTTTGTTTTTTAAGCTCTTTTAATTTATAGCGTTGACCACAACGGTCACATTCCGCTATTGCGTGTTTGCCTGATGCAAATTTACTAGGCATTATATAAATCTACCTCTAGTTTTACCACGTTTTTCAATACCGTGTCCACGTATTCTTTTGGCTTTAACTGCTCCACCTTTTTTTAGTGGAACTTTTAATCCAAATCCAATTTTGCCTTTGCTTAAGTTTACGCTTGGTTCAACTCCACCATTTTCTGTAGCAAACTCTAAAGACTTATCGTTAGGATTATATTCACTGCTATAACTACGACCACTTTTTGATGTATAAGCAGCTTTAGTAGCTGGATATCTACTACCTTCTTCAAATGTTTCTGATAAAGCTAATGGTCCTTTTTTAGCTGTTATTCTTCTTTGTTCAGGGCTAGGATTATTAGTCCTATCTTCCATCTTTATTTCATCAATAGCATCTTTAATGCTTTTATCTAAATCAGCCATTTTACTACCTATAATAGTTCATGTTACGTGGAACAAATCTAATGCTTGCTTTCTCACGATCTTCATCGGCTGCAAGTTGAAATGTTTCATCATAAACTTGTTTTAAACCCATTACCCTTTGTGGATCTACACCATCTAATTTAACGCTTAGGTGGTATGCTAATCCTGCAATCATAGCAGGTATAAATCTAAATGGCATATCTTGAATAAATGTACCACCACCGCCTGTATCTTGTATACGTCTTAGTCTCCAATACACAAATACATAGTTACCACCAGCATTTGGAGTTGGCCACACATTAATAGATGGTAGCCATGGTACATATACAACTACACCCGCTGTATGTGAAGTAGCTGTTGTATTGTTTTGACCACGAGCACAATTTTGTAATTGGTTGCCAGTAACATTTGCATAATAGATTACTTCAGTATCTAACTGAATAAACCCTGCGGCAGCAAGTTGTGATGCATCACTGACTGTAATAGTAGTATCAGTAGCACCAATAGAAGAAGAAAGTAAAGCTGTGGTTGCATTAGTATTCCCCGATTGTCTGTTAATCCATACTTGAATAGGTCTACCTTGTGTTAATTTATTAGGTAGCGTTGAATATGTTGTTTCTGAAATACGTGTTATGTTGATATCAGTTTGATTAGTTGTACCTGCATTTTGACGAATAACTTGATCTAATAAATCAATAGTATCTACAGGTAATGGATAACTAATCTGACCTTGAACTAATGGTATTTGACCTTCTTCTACAGTCCATAGGTTAATACCTTTGTTAGCCCACTCAATAGTAAGTATATTAAGTGAACGTCTGGCAGTTCTTAAATCGTAGCCCGTGCGAAGTTCTTTACCACATCGTTCAAAAGCTTCTTCAACGATTTCAGATAAAGTTAAATTAAATGAAGATGTACCTGATGTATATGCCATTATTTACGCTTTGCAGCTCTCATATTATCTACTAAATTTGGATAAGGTCTTCCTGCTGCTTTAGCCATAGCTTTAGCTTTAGATTTTTTATCAGATGACAATGGTTTAGGTTTACCTAATGATTTAGGGCGTGGTTTATTCCAAACCTCACCGCCTTTTTTATAAACTTCAACATCATTAGGATTGTCTTTTCGGACAATCTTTTTGGCCTTTGGCATCTTTGAAAGATTTACATCCCCCATACCACGAGAGGCCATCATATTTAGTCCATTCTGCCGTGTGTTGGCATTTCTTCATCGCCATGATCTTCTACAGCACCAGCACCCATAACTTTAATATGGTCAGCGTGTTTTTTATGACCAGCTGCATGTTTACCATACATATCTGAATGGTGTTTATGACCACCGTCTTCGTGTTGTGTTACATGTTCATCATGATGTTTATAAGCCATTTTATTACTCCTTAAATAAATTTACCTTTTGTTTTACCTTTTGATTCCATACCATGACCTCTAACTTTACCACCTTTAGCTTTTTTAACTGATATAGTAACAGGAGGTACTGGAGCTTTTGGTTCTAGTTTAGATGGAGCAACTGGAGGAATATTTTTTTCCATCATTCTAGCTGCTCGATCCATTTCTTCTGGTGTTGGACCTTTATAATCATCTTTAGCCATGATTAGCAGAAACGTCCTCTAGTTTTGCCTTTAGATTCAATACCACCACCACGTGCCATTTTCTTCATACCACCACCGCACATTCTTGTTGGACCTGAATCACCTAAGTTTTTACCTTTAGTATCACCACGTTTTTGAACTTTAGATTCACCAAAGCTTTTAAGTTTATTAGAACCAGCTTCAACATCTTTAGACATTGATTTTGGACCCATAACTTCAGCCATACCACCTTTAGCCATTTTTTTAACTTTACCGCCTTTACGCATTTCTTTTGATTCGTCTTCTTTAGCTTCAAAAGCTTTGCTTTCGCCACGTTCTTCTGCAGCGCTTCCTTCTTTCATTTTGTGTTTCTTCATAATTTTTCCACCTGTTTTTAGTTTAGATAAATCGGTATGTTGACCTTTGTGTTCTTGCTTATCATGCATTCCAAAAGCTCGTTTAATAAGCTTTTTATCTTGCTTAATATCATCTTCCATTGTATCTCCTATTTACAATTCCATCGTTTAAGCGATGCTGCCTTACGTGTAGGACGACCTTTTTCGTCTTTCATAGGACCAGGCATTCCAGACATCCTAGCACAAAATGATCTCTTGCGAGGACCACCTTGTGGTTGAGGAGCTTTTAAATGAGATCCTGTTGCAGCATTATATTTAGCACGACCTTTAGCAGTAAGTCCAGCACCTTTAGATACTGGAAGTTTTTCACCACGTCCAACGGCTAATGATACACCGCCTTTTTTAAATGTCTTACCTTTATCGGCAGTTGCAAAATCTTTACCAACGGATTGAGGAATACCTACTTTTTTAGCAAACTTAGGATTTTTAGCCACAGCTGCCATTAGGTTATGTTGTTTTTTAGATACACTAGGCATTTTTATTTTTCCTAGATTTGATCCAGTCTTGTACAGTTTTAGTTTCATAAATACGAATTGATGTCCATACAATTGTCCATAAAGCAGCTGCTGCTGGTAACCAATTCATAATAGTTCCTACGACTGTAATAGTTGATGCTGTATCTATAGCTTGTTTTGTACTTTCATGTAAATGAGAAATCATAATATTATCCGTAACAAATAGTACATGAATTGGCATTAGTTAATGAAGCATAAATACCATTGTAAGCAAGTATACCTTCACCTGGTAACAATACAGGTACAGCTATCACGTTAGCTCCAAAATCAAATTGCCATAAAACATTTCCTGAAGCAGACGATGCATTATCATAAAGAATAAGTGTTCCTGCTGTGCCATTACTATTAAATGTAATTTGTCTTAGGCGTGTACGAAAAGCTACTAACACGGCTGAGGTATTAGTATGCGCTGATTTAATATCGGTTTGCATTGTCATAATTAATCTCCTTAGTTATAGAAAGGGGGCGGTTAAACCCCCAATCAGATTAATTAATCAAAGTTACCATATGGGTATGTTGTACCATTACCAATATTAAGATCTTGTTGAGCATACTTAAGAGTAATATTGATTTGACCTGATGCTAAAGTACCTAAACTTGTAGCAGTCATTTTTAAGGTAACAACAACTTGTGAGAACCATGTAGGTTGAGTACCAGGTTGAATGTTTTGAACGTCTGATAATGTACCATTAGCGTTATCTAATGTAGTACCTGTAAATGTTGCAGTACCACGACCTGCTGAAGTAATAGCAGACATAACACCATATACACCTGTTGATGTAGCAAAGTTGTTTGAGATGTATGGTTGAATTGATGTAACAGTTACTGGAGAACCAGCATTGTCAGCTGGCATAGCACCAACATCAACAATAACGTCAGTAATATTTGAACCTTGTGGGAGTAAAAATACTGCGCCACGATAAGCTGTACCTGTTGCATCAGCTGTAGGAGCAGATGCTACTGTAGGACCACTGTTACTATAAGAACCGTTTTGTGGAGTCCAAATTGTAGCTACGGTATTTGGAATATTATTTGATGAAACAAATACGCCAGATGTACCACTGTAGTTAGCAGTTCCTGGAGTTGTTACTGCAAAGTCTAAAAATGCTTGTTGTGTTAAAACAGAGTAGCCAACGTCACGTTGTGGGCCAAAACGATTAGCGCCAGATAAAATCGGGCCTGAAAAAGTACTGCGAGCCATAAAATGTTTTCCTATGCAAAAGTTTCTCTTATCAATCGTTGCATCGTCTGCTGGGGCAGTCCGATAAGAGCATCACCCAGTTATACATATAATACTATATTTTAAAATAAAAGCAATAAAAAAGGGGCTAAAAGCCCCTAATTTAACTACTTATTCATAACATACATAGTTACTTCAAAGCCAAATCTCATTTCTGTTGCAGCTGGTTTTGTCCACATAGTATTTCTCCTAAAATTTATACACACCGTGTGTATAACTACATAATACTCTTACTTTTTCCTTGTGAAATAAGTAAAACCATGAATAACAGGCAAAGAAAAACCCCGCTTTTTTAAGGCGGGGACTTCTTAAAGGTTCAATTAGTATGAACCGTAAACACCTAGTGGATCAGATACACCGAATGAATAACGTTCACGAGCTTTGTAGCGAACATTACCTGTATCGAAGTCACCGTCCATTGAGTTTTGTAATGGTGTACGTACGAACATTTTCATGCCGTTAGGTACATCAGTTGTTAAGAACCAAGCATTAGTTGCTGTTAAGAAGTGGTTAATTGTATAACCTTCTGGAACAGAACCGTTGTTCTTAATAGCATTAATATCATTGTTGTTTGTACCAACACGGAGTTCTGTGTCAAGTAAACGGGTAGCAACGAATTGTAATGCTGGTGGAACAACTAGCTTTTTAGGTTTAGCAGCGATCAAGAGACCACGTTCATCAGTCCATGCAGCGATTTGAATAACAGCATTTTCTAAAGCTGTTTCATTTAAGTCTGCTGGAGTTGATGGAGTGTTCGCATTAGTACCACCGTTTACCAATGGGTGAGCTGTAGAGAATAATGCTTGACCGTCACCGTAAGTGAAAGCTGCATTGAAGCCGTTATTTAAAACAGCAGCTGCTTTAACTTGTTTTGTATAAGCCATAGCGCGAGCTAGTGCTTTTGTGTAACGTGCTGATAATGAATCATAAAGGTTATCTTCAATAGCTTCTTCAGTAACTGAGAAACCAAGAGCGATAGTCTCATGATTGTATCGAGCAGTCCAAGCTTCTTGAGCATTGTCATAAGCGATGGCAGAGCCTTCGTTTTTAACAGGAGCTGCTGAAAAGCCTGAAAGTTTTGTTTCTTCTTCGAAAGAACGTTCTGAAGTCTCAATTTCATAGATTTCTTTATGTTCTTCACCATAGCGAGCATACTCAAGACCGAACAAAGCGTTAAGGCCTGGTAATAGCTCTTTTAGTAGCTGGGCACGAGAAATAGCCATATTATATTACTCCTTAAGCTGCGTAGTAGTTGTGAATACCGAAATTGATTTTCACAAGTACTTCTGGGTATGACGTGAATACAATGGTTGAACCGCTTGGAATTGTGATCGATTTGTCAACAGTGATCGATGTTGTACCAGCAGAGTAACCGCCTGAGTTTGCTACAAAAGCACCAGTTTGAACAGTTTGTCCATTAGATACATATGATACATCTGCACCTTGTGGAATTGCTGTTGTTAAACCTGTACCTGTTAATGTAATAGTTGTTCCTGCTGAAACAGAGCCAGTAGCTGTAGTAGCTGTAGCTGATTCAGGTACTAAACTTAATACACGGAAAGGTAAGCCTGTTGAAGGTGTAGCAGTTGGAGCTACTAAGCCGTTTGATGAATCGCCTGTATTTGTATTACCAGCAAGATCAGAACCAGCTAAATTTAAACCAACAATAGCTTGTGATGCTGAACCTAGTGTAGTAGAACCACTAGAATTTACTAATACAGCTTTAAATACTGTATCAGGATCATCACAAATAATAGCTTGAATATCACCAGCAGCTGTAGAAGCTGGGTAGTATTGGCTAAATAATTTTTGTTTTGTTGTTGGGTTTGTGTAAGAACATCCCAAGAACACACCAATAGTTTGTTTACCAGATGTGCTTGATGTAATCGCTGCACGAGTAACTAAACCATTAGTGAGTGTTACAAAGTCACCGTAAAAAATTGATGTGCCGTAGTTGTTTTGGATTGTATAATTACGTGTTGATCCAGAAAAAACTTGACCACCAATTAGGTTTACGGGCTTAAAACCATATGGTGCTGCAACGGTTGGATAAGCCATATTTACTCCTAATTAATTAAAGTTATTTTTTACCGCCAAAACTTACTGAGGATTTCCGTTCTTGGAAGATTGGCATTCTCGGATCGCTTTGACGCATTAAATTATTATCTACCGCTTCAGTTTGAGATCTAGTTAAGTTTTCATAATACTCATTTCTTTGCTTAACCATTTCTGCTGGAGCTTTACATAATAATAGTCCACCGATTTCGATATTATCTTTAAATCTACTATCTGGATCGGTTAACAATTTGAACTTAGGTTGTTCTTCAACTCGTACAGGTTCCCAACCTTCACGAAGGGATCTAGAAACATTTCTAGGATCAGCTGTATTTAACATTGAAACACGAACCCAACGATATTCATAACCTGCTTGTTTATCTGGCTCTGGTAAGAGTTCAGGTGCAGTCCATTGTTTTGGACGCTCTGCAAGTTCACGAGTATCAAGTTCACGAGGGGTTACTTCTACAAAATCAAGTGTTGCTGTTTTTTTAATATCAGACATTTTTAAGACTCCAATTTAAGTTGTGCACTAGCATATTGCTCAGGTGTTAGGCCAAGTTTCTTGGCTAACGCTACTTGCGTTTTTGATAATACGATTTTTTTAGAGGACGTACTACGTTTTGCGGGAGCTACTACTGTGCTTGGTTTAGATTTTTGTTGAGGCTTTTCAGACTCATTTGAGATTTCTTCAGCAAATTCTTCTGGGAATCTGCGTTTTACTTCTTGATCGATTCGCTTAAAGTACTCATCGGTAGCTACAAAAGCTTTACCATAAGAAGCTTCTAATTCTTCATGAACTCCTAGAGCAAATTTACTCATGGATTTCTTTTTAGGGTCAGTATACCATGGATTTTTTGAGATCCATTCTGCCGTTTTAGAGTCCATTTGCGGAGGATTCTGCGTATAGTTACTTTTTACAGGAATTTCTGGCTCTTGTAAAGGGGTATTTGCAGTTGGTTTAAAGTTTTTAGCTCTATCCAACTTCAAGGAAGCCTTCATAATTTCATTATTAGCCTCAATAATCTTGTCAGAATCGCCTAAATCATAAGCTTCTTTATACTTTCTATTAGCTTTTTCAAGCTCTAGTTCAGCTGCATTCTGATAATTGACTATTAATTCCTGTTCGCCTGTCACTAGCATAGATTTTAGACGTTTATTTTCATCAAGAATCCTTTGGGCAACAGCTAAAGCTTCTTGTTGCTCTTTTAAAGCGGCTTCTTTTTCACGTCTTTCATCATGCCAAGCTTTTTTATATTGCTTGAACTTAGTCTTTACGTTTTTAGAGAACTCATCGGCTTCATCAGCTTCTTCTAGTTCATCTTTAATTTCTTCTGGTAAAGGTTCTACATTACGATCTTCTTCTGGCGTATCATCGACTACTTCTATGTCAACTTTTTCGTCATCTTCTTCGATTTGAATGTCTAACTTTTCATCTTTTTCCTCAATTTCATCAGGAAACTTAAATACTTCTTTTTCTGTAGCCATATTATCTCCTATGTGCTTCTTTTGATGCCACGTGGATCTTGCACAACTGCTTCCACAGAATCATCATTAATCATTCTAAAATCCTTGCCGTGAATAACTAAGCGTGTGCCAGCATTTGGTCTGACAATAACAAAGTCACCCTTTTTACACCAAGGTCCTGTAGGGAACTTTCTTTCATCTTTGTATGCATCAGGTCCAAGTTCAACTACAAATAGTACTGTAGCTAATAACTCTTCACGTCTGATGTACTCATCTGGAAGATCAATTCCTGCTTCTGTTTTCTTATCCACTTCTGGTACTGCACATAAAATGCGGTAGCCTGATGGGATTGGTACTTGTTTAGCTCTATCTTCTAGAGCAATATCATCTTCTTGTACTTCAGCTTCGGCTTTGCGTTGGTTTAATAACACATTTAAATCTTGAGCTTGAGCTAAGTTTAAATCACTCATACGAGTTCTCCATTGCTTTGTTTAGGTCTGTTATGTAGTTTCGTGCAGTAAGAAGACCAGTAATCTCACCACACACTTTTTTGTACTCCTCAAATTTATCTACGTTACCTGTAGATATAAACTCTTGAAGTTGCAAAATCTTATCATCGATATTTTTGATAACGATGGCAAAAGCTTTATCAGCTTCCATTTATTACTCCTTTGGTTTTTGTAACTCTGTTTGCCTTTGGGCGAATCTTTGTTGCATTTCTGCTAACTTACGTTCGTGTTCTTGTTGATTGAACGTATCTTGTGCATCCATAGAATGACTATGCATATGTTTATGTAAATCAACAGCTGCATTAAACCCTACTTCAGCTTGATGGTTTTCATGTGATTTCAAGTTATTATGTGCATTTATAGCTGCATTTAATACACCTTGATCTTTTGTATTATTGATACGTTGTGCTTCTAAAGCTAACTGTTGTGCTTTAAACTGAGCATCAGTTTGGTCTTTAGCTGCTTTTCTTTGTTGCTCTTGAGCTTTCAACTGTAATTCTTGTTGTTGCATTTGAATTAACGGATCTTGCTGTGTTTGAGCATTTTGTTGTTGCTGTTGTTGTTGGACATGTTGTTGTAATAACTGTTGTGAAGCTTTAGCAGCCATTTGAGATATGCGTATTTCCATTTGTGGATCTAATGGTTTTTGGTCTTCATCAACATTACTTGGGTCTTGATATGGAGGTAATGTCATACCCATTTGTTGTTCTAGTTGTTTTCTATATTCAAAGCCTAAGTGCTCCATAATATGAGCTGTCATAGCAGACTGTAATGCTTGAGCCATTTGTGGGTTCATGCTAACTAAAGCTTGAACTTGTGGATCTTGCATAGCTGATTGATGAACAGTAATATGAGCTTGATGATCTTGTTGTAAGAAAGCCTTAACAGGTTTGCCTTTAAGAATGTTTTGGTTCTCACTAATAGGATCAACAGGTTTTTGGTCTTCAGGCACAGGAACTAATTTCTGATAGTTCTTAATACCCAATACATCTAACATCTGACGATGAAGAAGTGGTAGGTCATATAACTGTGGTGCAGTTTGTGCTAGTTGTAGAGCTGCTTGGTATTGCACAACTTTCTGTGCCATAGTAGCTGCATTTGGATCAGATACTGGTAATACATCTACCATATCATAATCTGATTGTTTAGCTTTCCTATCACCTTCTTCTGGATCATAACTATATTCTTCTGGAGTATAGTCACGAATAATATCTTTAAGTAATTGGAACTCACGCTTCATTGAGAAGTGAACACGCGCTTGAATAGCTGACATTGTTTTAAGTGTTCGTTCTAATATAGCTAATGTAGTACCAACTGGTGAATTAGCTGACATGTCTGATGCTTGTAGTTCAGCTGAACCTGCAAACTTACGACCTTCTTCTACGATTGTATTGAGTAGAGCCATAAGAACTTGTGAAGGTTCTTTGTATGGTAATGGCATGACGTTATCACGCATAGTACCTGATGGTACATCTACATCACGGAACTCGCCTGGTGCTATAGGTGTATCATCTCCTTTAACTCTGAGGCCACGAGTTTTAAATCCTCCAGGAAGGTTCGACAATGTTCCAGCATCCACGAGCTGACGAATGAGACTAGTACCAGACTTAGCAAAAGCACCCACGAGGTGAATAAGACCAAAATTATAAAAGCCAAACCCAGGAATATAACCATAGTGTACAAAATGATTTCTTTTTTGGAATTTCTTGTCATCAGGTCTCCAGTTTCTTCTAATAGCTAATATCGTGCTTGTACCTTTTTCTATTGTTACAATGTAAGGTAGAGCAATACCTGTTTCTTCTCCGTCAACTTTATGTTCGTATCCAGATAGATCAAGTTCAACGTGCATCTCTAATAATTTATAACGATCATCAGATGTTGCACGGAAACCTAGTTTTTCAGCAATCTTTTTCTCAACTTCGTCCATGTTGTTAACTGGTTCACCAAGGTCAACATCACGGTAGAACCCTTCATGTTGAAGTCGTCTTACTTCATTCTCTGTCTTACGCATTACATGCGTGATACGTTCTGCTGATTCTAAACTAGACGCACCATAAGGTACGACCACATCTTCAGCAGGGACATACATAGACACTTGTCTATCGATGCTTGGGTCAAAATAGACTTTCTTGAACGCATTACCAGCTAGGCCTAGTCCCCATAACATTCTTTCATGCTCAGGTCTGTATTCAGTCATGACATCCATCAGTTGATAGTTCATGTCATCTTGAACACGCATAGCTGCGTCTTTTTTATCTTGTGTCTCACGACCAATAATTTGAGTCTTAACTGGACCCATAGCTGGAAATGTCTCCATCATAGTCTCAGCTTGGAACTTAACTACAGCTTCTGATAATAGTGGATGATATACACCACATGCACCTTCCCATGGTTCAGCACGTTCTTCAATCTTAAGTCCTAATAGTTCAAGACCATCAACGTACGTTTGTATCCAATCTTTTCTAGATGCAATATCACTATCAAAGTCAGATGTTAATTCGGTAGCTAACTTCATTAATTCTGATTCACTAATATCTTCAGCTATATTCTTATTAAACTCTTCTTCATCC
>Ga0208379_1000371_pt1 | contig 20403 bp, 44 predicted proteins | sample CryBogCBE02Aug07_FD_184559 | JGI IMG/M metagenome (GOLD analysis project Ga0208379, IMG submission 184559) | Freshwater microbial communities from Crystal Bog, Wisconsin, USA - CBE02Aug07 (SPAdes) | ecosystem: Environmental > Aquatic > Freshwater > Lake | place: Crystal Bog, Wisconsin, USA... | reverse complement strand
ATGGCGCATATACAAGCCCGTCAGCAAGCAAGTGCTGGACCGCATAGGCTCTGGCCACCTTGTCCATCGCGCCGGGGTTCTCAAGCCTCACCTGCCAATCCTCGTGGGCATACAGCCGCCGCAACTCCTGCTCCAGTGAATGCCCAGCCGCCTTGTTCTCATTGAGGATGATGTCCACCTTATGTGCTTTGGCCAGCTCTACCACCTTCTCGGTCAGCTCGTGGAACTCCACCTTGCCGCGCCAAGCGTAGACCATCATGATCCGTGGCACGTCTTCGGTCTCCACACGTGCAAAGCTGGAACTAACGCGGCCACCCGGCCCTTGAATAGCCGAAACGCCAGACGGCTCCTCAAAGATGCCCCAAATGGTTATGGCGCTAAAGTCATTCTCTTGCTTTGTCGTGTATGCGGTATCGAGCGACATGATGACGATCGAGAAGGGCGGGTACTTTTCCTCCACCCATGGCTGAAACCATTCACGCTTGATGACACCACCACCGGCAGGCGTGGGACGCTGTTGCAGCTGACCAGCCGCTCCAGTGAGAAGCGTGGCCTCCAGTATCTTTACTTCATTCTCACCAAACCGGTCTTCCCACAGCAGCTCACCCTCGATCGTGCGCGGATCTTCCCAGCCGATGACGGTCATGTACTTGCGCTCTGGCTCAAACCGCATGGGCAGCACCAAGTGGCACCAGTCGCCTACGTCACGCGACAGGATGTGGCCGGTGATGTCTCGCTCACTGAGACGCTGCTGGATCACCACGCGGCAGCCAGTCTTTGGGTTGTTCAAACGGGTTGACCATGCATTGTCGAACCAGTCGGTTGTCGTCTCCAAGATCGCGTCCGAGTTTGCCTCAAGCGCATTGTTCGGGTCATCGAGCAGAAGGAAGTCACCACCGAAACCCGTTGTCGATGCGCCCACCGATGTTGCAATGCGAGATCCACCGAGCGAGTTTTCAAAGCGCTGCTTGGCGTTAACATCACCTGTTAGTTTAATATGTGGGTATAAGTCATTGTATTGCTTAGAAGAAATCAATCGGCGGCACTTCACGCTGTCCTGCAATGACAGGTTCAAACCGTAAGACGCACACAGAAACTGAACGCCCGGCCCCGATGTCGGCGTGATCTCACGTTGCGCCCACACCCATGCAGGAAAGAACGTCATACAAATCAATGACTTAGAGAAACGCGGCGGAATGTTGATGATCAAGTTTCGGATGCCAGTGCCATCGACCATCGAGGTCAGATGCTCACACACCGCTTGGATGGCAAAGCCGCCTTCAACGAACTCAGCCGAATCAACCACCGGCCAGAAGTAGCGCATGAAGCTATAGAGATCATCTTGCAGCTGGAACGCTCGGAACTGCCTCAGCGTTTCCTTTGCGTCAATAGGTGCAGCGCTACCCGTAATGCGCTCAATGCCCGGTAGAAGAACACCCGTTGGAATTGTTTCACGTGAAACATTTTGCTTACTCTTCGTCATCTGGCGCTTCTTGGGCCTCTATTGCCAGTGTCAAAGCCTCTTGGATCTGCGCCATTGCTTCGGGCGCTAATGTAGCAGGATCAATGACTTGCATGTTAATCTGCACCGGACCATCGCCAGACGGACCAGTGAGAGCCATCTTCTGCTCAGAGTATTTCTTGGGCGACATGCGGCCAGCCAACCACTTGCGCGTGTCAATTTTGAGCCGAGCAGCCGTGATCGCCTCGTTGCTTTCGTACTCAGCATCAGCAATCGCAAGCATATCATCGACCAGCGAATCAGCATGAGCTTCCCGCGCACGTGCGTATTGGTCGCGGAAATTTTGATGTGCTACCAACCATCTAAACACAGTCGCACGGTCCGGCATATGCGAACCGAGCACGATCGACCGCAGTGATTCGCCTCCAGAGATCCTCACACAGATCTCGTCAGCAATCTCCTGCGTGAATGAACTTGGTCTGCCTCTGCCTTGCTTAGTCATCTTTGCGCCTATGTCCGTAATCTTTGCCGTAAAGCCCATGATTGAACGCCGGGCGTGTGGTTGTCATATGTTCCTTCTCACGTGCATCACGTTTACGGATCTCATCCCACTTCTCCAGCGTTAGTCTGGCTTCTTGCCGTTTTGCGTGGTCAATATCTAAATCCTCTTCGCTAAGTGGCTTTACAGGATACTTTCTCCCGGTAATTCCTTCATACAATGCGGCCCGTTTAATAAATTCGGGCGGCATCCAGTTCTGATCAAGTACCCAAGCCTTCATATCGTTGTATTGGGCATGATCTGCAAGTGTTATGCGTGGAATACCGAGTGGATGTGCCATTACTCACTCCAATGGCTGTAATTGTATTGTGAATTGTTCTTTTTCCATTCGGTCCAATATGCAATGTCTTTGGCATTGATTGGTCCGCGATGATCTAGCATGCGTAAATGGTTCTTAAGCATTGCCTCTGGCATTTCAGAAACAGTCATGCCGTTTTCTCTGTAATCTTTGAGCACGTATGCTTTTTGTTCATCTGTTGCGGTTTCTAATTGTGTCGCAGCAAATGAGATTTCTTCCTGCACAAGGATTTTGAAGTCTATAAAATAAGTGCCGTCATCCTTGAACAAATTATTAAACCGGCCAAGAAATGCCCTATACTTTCCATTGCCACCTCCGATGCTTCTATAAAACGCACAGGGCGTGTCACGGAAGCTGGTGGACTTCTCTAATGGCACATAAAGCACCTCAAAGTTTGTCTTTGGATGTTCTATAGCTTTCAGTGCCACTCCATCCGCATTCTTGTGGGCTATGGCAGGCAAAGTTGACGCGGCCAGTACTGACCCCGCTCCAAGCAAAAGTTGCCGTTTGTTGATCATTTAGCGTTCTCCATTTGTTTCACGTGAAACATTATTGCCGATGTCTTCGTAATCTTTAAACCATTCCATATCCACCGCAGTCCATCCGTCGATCTTCTGTGGCTTCTCATAGTACCGAATATTGCCCGTCTTGTCGTCAAAATAAGCATATTTTAGCGTAAATGCATGCCCATTGAGCCGATTTAGTGCTTGCCCACGATATGGCGGGTACAACTCAAACTCGTCATGCACAAAGCCCGGATCGTAAAACCGCCCACGAAGGGCACCCAGTCCCATGATGACAAAAGACTTGTCTTGTTTGAGATGGTCAGTGCTATCGACATGATTGAAGCGCCATTCACGCTTGAAGGCGTTCCAAGATTGTTTAAGCCGTAGCCATTGCCGTTTGATGAACTTAAACATTTGGCCCCTTTAAGCTCGAATTGTCTAACATGATGAACATTTTACACCAATTTGGCCGTTTTGTCTGTCTGGCCAGACGTTTTGCACATCGTCACCTTGTCTTGCCGCGCAGGACGGGCCACCCCACCCCACCCCACCTACTAGTATATACTATGTAGTACAATGATCAGTGGTGAACCAGAGAATTGGAGGCAAAGGGAGACCATCCCCGCTAAAAAGCAGGGCGGTCCCCTCAACCTGTATGATCAGCGGAGCCACCGTCGAACAGGAGGGCCGATGAGCAGGAATAGCCTCACCAGCAGACGCGCTACTTCACGCAGGTACTATCCCACCTACGATGCTCACGGTTCGCGCCCTAGGGCTCCGCTTGAGGTTTGAGCATAATCCCACAGTACCTCATTCCCACGTTAGGTGCGCTGCCGGATACCGACCGCCGGATGTTCCCGTTTTACCTAACGGTGACCGTTCCAGTGCTGAGAATTGGGGACAATGAGAACTTGCTACAAATCATTATTGATTGTATATGTTCACCACTGACCGTCTCCGTGCAAAAGAACTTGGTCAGTAGCCCCGGTTTGAGCAAGTCTCGCCGGGGCTTCTACTTTTCAGTCATATCAGTCGAATCACTTGGTATCAATCCCAACCAAGCGCTTGAACGCCTCAATCAGCGCAAACTCAATGAGCGCGTCCCGCTCTTCCTTCGTCAATTCAAGCTCCAAAATAACACCGCCATCTGGCTGATCAATGATCTGTAAGATTTCCATGCTTCTTCTCCTGTTTGATTAAATTGTCCTCAATCATGCAAGTTCCTTCGTATATGATCTTCTGCAACCGCAAAAACAGTTCTTTCTCTTCTGGGGTAGCATTACGATTCATGTTCAACGCTTCTTCAGACATCTTGTATTCATACTTTGGACGTTCACCTTTGCCGTCCCAGTCAAACTGATTCGCCATCTTCATCCTCCTCTGGCCCAAGACGTTTCATAATCGCCCGCGCCATAGTTAACCGCCCATCTTGTCGGCCTAAAAAATAAGCTTCAGTGATAGCTTTCTCTGTCAAACCATGTTCTTCAATGAAATAGTTTGGCACATTGTCTTGCGCCTTCTTCAGTTTTGGGCTTATGAACCACGCTTTAACGCATATCTGCCGTATGTCGCGCTTCAGCCATTTGATCTGCATCCTTGCCTTTTCAAGATCCGTTGCGCCGACCATCACCAATCCTCTTTAATATATTGCCATATCATCATTGAAAGATGTAACATTGCAAGCGTTGTACAGACAAACGCGGCAGTCAGCCAAATAAAGAAAAGAACACCAAGAAATTCAACCATCACTCTTTCTCCCCTAGTGCATTGGTTAGTATACGCTCCCAAATTTTGCAGCTGTCTAATGCACCTTCTAAAGTTGCTTCTAAAACCGCCACACGCTCCCGCAACCGCTCAATCTCGTCAGCGGCTTCATCAAGCCTCATTGCGATCCGTAAAGTAGGCGAATGTCCGCGTAACCATTTGACAATGTCAGTCATTTTACCTCTCCAAAAACCTGCTCAACAACAGCCTTTGTTTCTTCAGTCATGTAAAACCATTCAGCTCGTGCAACATAGCCACTGACCTCTCGCAATGCATCCTGCAACTTTTGAGTTTCATCCGTCCAAGATTCACTGATTCGATGATCTAACTCAGTTGATCTTTGCCAAATACCTTTGAATAAATCCCGCTCATTCTGCAGCCGTTCAATTTCAACTTTCGCATTAGAAACATTTTCGATCCATTTGGCCTCTCGTTTATAAGCAGCTATTGTTTTGCCCTTTTGATCTTTAAGATCTTCTCGTAGCTGTTCAATTTCTTCAGCGGCTAAATTAATGATCGGCTCTTGGTGCCATTCAACATTTAAATTTTTTAACAGTTCAACAATGTCCATGTTTAGCCTCGTTTGGTTGTTAATCTTTGGGTGGTGTATAGTATTCTAACGCCATTTCTAATGCTTTGCGCCGCTGATCAAGCAACATGTAGTCTAAGTATGGGCGGAAACTGAACACATTGACAGGATTGCCGCATTCAATGTTCTCCATGTCCTTTTCGACATACTCCAGATGCTGTTCAAGTTGAGAGCGCACGAGCTCCTCGACCAGATCCGGGTTGTTCAATACCAATGCTTTGATAATTTCTTCGTTCGTCATGTTTAGCTCCATTTGGTTATATGTTAGTGCGTATCTGTTAGCTTTAAGTTGCCCCATTTGATCTGTTGCACCATTGGCATATAGCGCAGGTAGAACTCTGGGTGATCGCTGTTAGCTTCGCAAAGTTTCCGGGCCAGCGCAATCATCTCTGGATCGTAAACGTCTTTGGCATACAGCCTCTCGTCAAGAATGACCTTGGCCGTTTTGTTGTCTCGCAATAATAGTTCGTTGTCGTCCAACATATGCCCAACCATCCGATCAGTGCTGGGCGTTAGACCCGCTTGTGCATGCACACACATAAATCACCTTGTGTTTGATTACTATACCAAGAAAGTATTGCATTGCCAATCATTTGCGGGATTTGCGGGACGACCGCGTTTCCCAATGCTCTAAGACGGTGTGCCCTATGGGGAACCCCATCAGCCACTCGACCCACATTGGGTTCAATGTCCCACCAACCGCATTGGGTAGCGTATCCGCTGGGTTGCCTTTGCGTTCCTGTCTCCCCGCTCCACTCATGCCTTTGTAATCCCTCGCCGCCGGTGTTGGCCATAGCTTCACTACTGTTGCTAATCCATCCCCGCTTGTTTTGCTTAATCCTTTGCGGTTGTAATTCCCATTCACTGTTGGGGTAGGCCACAATCCAGATCCTGTCGCGGCGGTGAGGTGCGCCAACGGCGGAAGCGGGTATACAGTGCCACTCCGCATCATACCCGATCTCAGCGAGTGACCGGAGCACTTGGTCCAATCCTCTACTGCGAAGGGCTGAGACGTTTTCCGCGATGATGACTTTCGGCTTGATTTCTTCAATGAGCCTGTGGAACTCGAACCAAAGGCCGCTGCGTTCTCCGGCAAGTCCTGCTCCTTTCCCGGCAAGGCTGATGTCTTGGCACGGGAATCCTCCGCAGATGACATCCACGGAAATTCCATCTGTATCAAGTCGTTCTTTGGTAAGTGTTTTGACATCTTCATATACCGGTACAGTAGGCCAATGTTTTTTAAGGACGGCAACAGGATACGGTTCTATTTCGCAAAAAGCCACTGTTTTAAAACCACCAGTCGCCTCAAGCCCCAATGAAAACCCACCAATGCCACTAAACAAGTCTAATACTTTAAGCATGCGCGACCGCCCATATGAACAACAACACTATAAACAGCCACACAAGCTCTTCCATCAGCCGAAGTCTTTAGTCACGGCCATCATGCGGAGGTTTTCAGCCAACCACAGCATGTCACCATTGGTCACATTGACCGCAGTGCCCTTGACACCATCGGGGCAGTCAAACAGCAGGATAAAGCCTGTCGCATCTTTACAGTGGTCACCATCGGCGCATTCACGCACAATGTCGGCAAGGTTACCGTATTTACCAGCTGAGGTGTTACGGCCAAATTTGAAGTTGATTACATTGTCAGTCATTCTGATTCCTTCAGTGGTGGATGCGGTGATGGTTGCCAAAGGATTGCATGTATAGGTTCCGAACAGCAACCACATCCGTTTTGTTTTGGCCAAAATTTATTGGGGCCAATTTCGACGAACCAAACTTCTTTGCCATCCCAAACAAGTGCCTCACCTTCGGTTGGTGCGGTGTCGATTGGTCTCCATCCGTGTTGGCATGAGATGCTATCTGCACCAGCTTTAGCCATTTTCATACGCTCAAGTTCGGACAACCCAATTCTCGGCATCACGTTCCTCCATCATCCCATCAGCAAATGCATATGCATGATGTTCCCACATGCCTTTTTTGCAGCCATGTTCATCTACAAATTTATTAGCCAACTTTGAGTTAGCTAACAAACCAGTCAGTGCTGCCATTGCAAACTGATCCCGTAAGGATGGCTGCTCCCTACGCAACTCGGCATTTTCTATTTCAAGGTCATTGATACGGTTCTTAACTAGTTTGGTCATTTTATTTAACACCTTTTGTTTGTAAGGATGCGGGTCTTCGTTGTTACACGCGCTCATAATAATTACTCTGGCGGTGTTGCCCGACACACCAAACTTTGCCCCTATTTGTCCAAAGGTCAAAGCTTTCTTGCGTAGGGCAACCATTTCCATCCGCCGGACAAATTGTTCATCACGACTGGACTTCATCGGGGCCATGTTATGATGCCTTCCTCGGACGGCCACGGCCACGCTTTACGATGATGCCCCGCTCCAAGAAAATCTTGTAGGCAGCGTTCAATGAATAAAGCTTGGTAGGACCGGTAGGACGACCACGACCACGTGCAGGCGCATCAAACGACAAGGGCAACTGCTCAATTTTCACAGTATTCCGTGCGGTTGGTTGTTCACCATCGTGGATGTCAACATGGCGATGACGGGCCGTAGCTTTCGACGACTTGATGTTGCTAATCTGACTAGCAAGTGCGTTAAGCCGTTGATTTAAGTAGGAAAGTTGTTCTGCAAGATCGCTGTTATGCATAGATAAAACCTCATGTGGGTGTTGACTACACTTCCCACATAAATGATTTTATTCAGCCGTCAAGAAATATTTTATTTTTTACTGATCGTAGATCAGCTCTGGTGGACTGTACCAATTGTGATCCCACACATACCAGCTAAAAGAATGCCGAGGCGCGTTGATGTCATCCTTAAACCACTTAGGACGGCGTGTAAGCACGATCTTGAGCCTAAACGGCATCTCCATAAATAGATCCCGCCGGGTATAGGCACAGTCCCATTCATTACGAAGGAGCATGGCCACCTTTTGGCCCGGCCCAGTGATTGCCAGTGCATGCCGAACGAACTGCACCGAGCACTCATATGGAGGATTGGTTACGATGTCGAAGTGCTTTTGCGTGGATTTGACATGAAAGAAGTCTGTCTGTGCACAAGGCTGATAATCACGCACCACAAGGTCATGGCAGATGGTCTGGTGGTTATGTAGCTCTAGCACCCGTGCAATGGCTCCACGGCCTGCTGCTGGCTCATATATGATCTTTTGGAACACAACATGGCGCAACAGCACCTCGGTGCACCATGCCGGTGTTTCGTATAGGTCGTGCTCGACACGCTCATAGCCAGAGGTGCCGAGCATCGCTTTGTCGGTTTTGTTATTGTGCATCCCGTCCTGCCCGAAGCGCCTCTACACCCGCCATAGCAGCGGTGGCGATGTCGGTCAACATTGCAATTCGGGAATCAATGTCCAGATTTTCATGGAAAGAATCATCAAACTCTAACGATGTAGTGTCGCCATCATTCCAGACACCGGCATAAAGTTTCCAGTCGCCATAGACTGATTCGTCGTCTTCATCGGTGTCTTCATCTTCCTCGATGTCACTAAAATCGTAGTAATTTTCGATGTCTTCGTCGGTTTCTTCTTCATCGGCATCCTCAAGAGCACTCTGGAAGCCGTCAAGTTCTTCTTGCAGATCCTCGATCCACTGCCCTACAAGTTTAGCAGCGGCCTCGATGTCCGTATCGTCGAAGGCTTCCTTAACCAAAACATAGCCAGTGTCTTCCGGTCCAGCATATAATACGCCGAGAACGGTCAGCTGGTCAGCTTCATATGGGGAAAAAGTGATGAAACGATCATTTACGTCTGACACGGCAGCCTCCAAGGTTGATGAGAAGTGTCCCACTATAACCCAGATGGTGGCCCATTTGATACCCCCGCAAGACGATTTGCACGGCGACTGCGACTGGCTGAAATATGTTTGTCACAATCAAATTTTTTTGCACGAGAAGGCTGGCTGGGTGGTTGTAAACGACCTAAGTGGTTGTAGACACGGTGTTTTTTCTGTACTGATGAAATGGGATAAAAAGTCAAAAACAAGTTGACAACCGTCAACAGATGTGGGATAAAGGGTCATCAAACGGGGCAACCCACCAAACGGAGGCTAACATGTCATACGATTTCACATACGACTTCGCAGTAGAAACCACCCTCGGCATGGCTGAAGGCACTGCTAGTGTTGACTATTATGTTTCTGGCGATGAACTGTTCATTAAAAATGTTTCAGATTTTGTAGGCAAACTGCATGACGAAGAAGGCGATGTCATTTGTGATTTCAAAACACAGAAACATCACGTGTTGGGCGGTGAGCTGTACAAAAAATTGTACAAGGACATCGTATTCTGTGCAATGCTTGATAATAGAGATTGATATGAAACAGATCAAAACCGTTGATGTTACATGCCAATCCATCATGCGTACAAAGCACTTCGTGCGTGGGTTCAAAGAGGTCAAAGCTGGCAAACCATTTGACTACGACTTTTGCCCCGAAAATTCCAATGACCTTTGGGCGTATGAACGTGGCCGGTTGTTTGCTGTAGTGTATGACGGCCCAGTCAAATCGGGCAACCGCTTGCTGCAATCTGCCGTAAACGCATTTGGGTTAGCCTACTGGAACAAATCAATCATTTAAGGAGACAAAAATGCCTAACTTCAAAGAAAAATTAAACGCATGGCCAATTGATGAAGGGTTTTTGGCTGATGTGCGCAAATACATTTTGCAACTGGAAAGCGCCCTTGAAGACTGTCGAGATTACTTTGATGATAGAGCAGAACTTGTGGAGGTCGATGAAGATGGCCATAACATCTACAATGAAGAAATGTATCTATGGGACTTATGTCAACGCACACTTAAAGGTGGTAAATGAAACTCAATCTTCCTCCTCGCATGGCCCCGACAAGGGATCACTTCACTGTATTTCGGGAAAAAGAAAGCGAGATTTGGCTAGCTGTCCGTGGCCCGTATGAAACATTCTGGAACTTTGTGGGGTCGGGGTGGACACCTACCGAGGCGATCGAGAGATTGCAAAAGAAAGAAGTCACCCAATACGTTGAAGAAGAGCCTATCATCCCAATTTTACCCCAACCAAAGGACTAAACCATGAGTATTGCAATTGACGTTGCCTTTGACCGTCTCCGTGATCACGTTACCACTCAGCTAGAGGGGCACGGCCCAGAGGCTGTTAAACATAAAGATAGCTATATGTTGGGCTATCAAACCTCGTTTCTATCGTCGTTCATCCGGGATCTTCCCATTCAGTACCAAGATAGGTTTTTGCATGCAGTATCGGAAAGGACGGGCTATAAAGAAGCCCAATCAGAGCTCGATCGTATTGAGAAATCCATACGCGCAGAGCTTGATGCACTCGATCTTTCACCAGAGGATCGTTAAGCCCAAGAAAGGGCGTGGATCTTACCAACGGTCTAGGGTTACGACCCCAGACCATTTTTTTAAAAATATTTGTCAAATGCCAGTTGACTTCGGTCAACACATATGAGATAAACAATCATCGCAACGGGCAATAGCCCATCTTAACAGGAGCCTACCATGATCGACATCAACAACCTCCCCGCCGCTGCCGACCTCAGCGATGCAGAACTGGCCGACACCATTGGCCGCCTCGACTTTTTCGCAAACGCCATTGACGACCAGCTTAAGGCATACAAAGATGCCGCCAAGGTCCGCATCAATGGTGCTGGCAAGATCTCTGGTAACTCTTACGACATCGTTGTTCGCTCTGATGTTGCTTGGACGATCAACACCAAGTTGCTCAAGGATACCTACGGCGAAGCTTGGTACACCAAACACTCCAAGCAGTCGGTGCGTGTCACCCTAAACGTCAAGCCAAACAAAGCTCTTGCATCAGCATAACAACAAGGGGGCTTCGGCCCCCTAACCGCATAAGGAATTGAAATGTACCGACAAATTGCAATGCATGATTACGAACTGGCCTTCAATACCGGCACACAGGTGGCAGCTCTTATCCATCTGTTGGCTGATGAAGACGTAATCCACGTGGAGCGGCATGATCTGATGGACATCCTCCGTAATTACGGGCGCAAGCCGCCTAAGGATAAGTACTGCGATATGCTGCTGTGGCGTACCCGCAAGGTGCTTAAACCACATGGCATTGAAATCTTAGCCGTCACAAGTGGGCAGGGCCGTGTCCTGTACATGACTGATGAAATGAAGAAACGGGTACGGGTATTTGTCACCCGCGTATGTACCCAAACTTGGAGTAAAAGCGATGAAACACATACAGTCGCTGCTTAATGACGATCAGTTTGAATGCTTCCAGCTTGATCCGTCTGTGTGCGAAGGCGAATGCGCTTGCAAGATCGAATTGCAACGCCGGGCCAAGGTAGAGCTGAATGCCATGCTGGACGCTCTCACTTGGTACGCCAAGCCCCGCATTTACGAAACTGGTGCGATCGACCTCGATGAAGGCCACCGTGCCCGTACGACCCTTAAAACCCTCGTAGCCTAAAGGACAGCCAAAATGGAAGACCAAAATATTACTCAACATGTGGATGAAGCATTCGCCATCGCTATCAAGATTGGGGAGCTTGTCCAACACAGAACCATTGGCGTAGGTGTTATGGCCCTGCAATCATCACTGAAGGCGATACTGCTACGTGCTGACCCTAAAGATCGCTCGACCATGTATGTCGCCATCATGATGTTTTTGGCTGCTGATCTGCACGAAGATGACGAAGATACCGATCACTCAATTCACTAAAGGTGCCAAATGGGAACTTGGAATTATCGTGTTATCAAACATCAACCCGAAAAAGGTCACGTGTATTATGCGGTCCATGAGGTTTACTACAATGACGATAGATCTATGAATGGCCATACCGAGAATGCCATTTGGCCAGTAGGTGAGACGATTGAGGAATTGCGGTCAGACATCAACCGCATGCTCCTCGCACTGGATCGTCCAGTCATTGAGGTGAACGACTAAATGCAGTCAATGCAGTGTTCGGCACGAGGGAATACACGTTGTCGTTAATGACAGCCACTTCGTGCCGGACAACATCAACCTTCACGTACCAAAGCCCGTCAGTAAAGCAAAACACAACAAAGTACGGGTTCTCAGTAACTTGATAAAGTTCATGGGCTTCTTTCACGCAACGTAATGGGATGTGGCTGAAGTCGTTTATATCAAACTCATGCTCCAAAATAATGACATCAAGCCAGATCTTTAACTTGCTATCTCGGTGCAAGGCATAACCGACAGTAAACGGGTGCCGCATCTTTACAGCTTGGCATAGCCACTTCTTAGCCACCAGATCAGCTGTTGCGTCTTGGTTCATGATCATGAGCAGTCTTTCCTTATCTTCCTTGTTCTTAAATATGCTTTTGAAGCGGGTAGTCGTTCCAGTCGGTCCCCGCCACTCTGGGGATGAGAACTGCCACTTTGATGCCCGTTTTTTTGATTCGGTGGGCGAGTTGGTACGCTGCCGCTTGGCCCGTGTAGCTTTCATCATTGTCACCAAAAATTGTTAACTCGGTTACATTGCCCGGCGGCCTAAACTCCACCATGTTGTTTGCATTGAGCAGAGACCATGTGGGTATGCCAAACTGCTTATAGGCTGACAGCGCCGTCTCCAAGCCCTCAGCAACGCCCAGAACGCCGTCTAATGGTTGGTGCAGTCTGATTGCCGAACCAGCAGGAAATACGCCGCGCATAAGCTTCCTATGCGTTTTAGCGCCATCGCTATTCAAATAGGTGCGGTGTATCTGGCAGCCGTTGCCCTTTTGATCAGCCACCTTGCACAACAGAATTGTAAACCCGTCTTCCTCAACATATCGCATGATCTGATCATTGTTGTAGTGGACTTTACGATGATGCAAGTATCCCATGATGAGTGGTGATAAAGATGCAGGCTTTGACCGCTTCCACAACTCAACCATTCTGTAATGCAAATCTTCTTCGCTTGCTTTGTCAGCCTTGTCTGCCTTGGATGTTATTTTGTAGTGATTGATTGCATCCTCAACTGCCTTAGCTGCATCATGATATGTCATGCTGTGTTTTTTCATAATCAAGGTGAAACCTTCACCGCTTCCGCATGCTGCACAAAAGTAGCTGCCGTATCCGTCTTTGTTGTCAAAACGAAACCGATCGGTACCTCCGCATAGTGGGCATGGACCGTGCCGGTTACGTAAAAACTCTGGCGCAATGTCAAAGCGTGGCAGGATCTCGTGCCACTTATGCCTTGCTAGATCTCTTGCTTTCATTTGACTTCCTTTTTGCATAGGCTATCTGCCTTGATTTGATGTAGTTAATAGTATCTGCCGAGGCGAAACGCGGTAGTACATCACTATAGTGGTTTGGCCAAACTTTATAGCGTTCCTTAAATAGATGTGCCGCCCAACCTTTTGAGTAGCCACGCGACTGTGCATACCATTTGATTTCAGCGAAAAACTGAGCCTTCTCAGCGCTTGTTGCCTCTCGCCCGGTTGACTTAATCTGACGAAGCTCCCCCTCTTCGGTTTCAATATCATTCGTCGCCACAGCAACAAAGCCGCATGCAGGACACGCTTTAATTTTCGGAGGTCTAAGGTATTTGCACTTGGGGCACTCCTTCGGTAAGGGTTCCTTACGTTCGGCTTTCTGTACATTGCGTTCCCCATCGTCGAGAGAGTGCTTAATTATGTCAGTAACAAAACCAAGACGAGAAGTAGTAGAGCTATGGTCAAGGATAAGGCAATCATCTTTGCCGGGATGCCGTCGAAGTCCTCTCCCGATAATTTGAGTGTAAAGGATTTCGCTTCTTGTTGGACGGCAGAGGATAATGCAACTAACAAACGGAAGATCGACTCCAGTAGTGAGAACACCAACATTACAAACAACATCAAGATCACCATTCCGAAAACGATCGTTGATAGCATCGCGCTCATCAATTTCTGTATATGCATCGACATATTCTGCCCTTACTCCCGCTTCAATAAACTGTTGCTGCATGTGCTTTGCGTGTAAACGATTGACGCAGAAACACAGTGTTGGCCGACCTTCGCCCAGCTTTAGCCACGTATCGACCACATCCGCAATCAAGTCATTGTCATCCATGACCTTGCCTAAGTCGCCCTCGTGATAGTCACCAGCCATAGTTCTGACCGACTTCAAGTTGGGATGGGCAGGCGCATAGGCGACAAAGCCAGACAAGTAGCCATTATCAATCAATTCTTGCGTTGTCGTGCCAATGATGAGTTTTTGGTAAATTTTGCCAAGGCCACGTGCCCAAGGCGTAGCAGACAGACCTATCATCGGTGCCTTGCTCTGCTCCAATATCGAGAAGTAGACCTTATAAATGACGTGACACTCGTCAATGATCCACAGATCAACCTCTGGCAATTCCCGCCGATTAAGCGTCTGGACCGAGGCGATCTGGATAGGTCTGCGCCAGTCGGTGCGCTCATGGGTTGCTTGGATCACGCCAATGTCTTGGTCGGGCAGCCCGTCAGCTATAAACGAATCAACCGTCTGATTGATCAGTGACAAGGCGGGAACGACAAAGCAAATCTTGTTGCCCTTCTCACGGGCCATGCGGATGATGGCACCGGCTACTGCGGTCTTGCCTCCGCCAGTTGGCATCTGCAGAACGACCCGCTTCGACCCAGTGCGGAATGCTTGCTTAAGCTGATCGATCGCCTGTTCTTGGTAATCACGTAACTGTTTCATCGTTTGGCACATTTAAAAAGACCCCAGCACAGGGAGAATATGCTGGGGCCAGTTGGGGAGGAGTTAGCGCAAAACGCTAACACCCTACATCATAATTGATAGCGTCCTCGTGTAAAGCAATTTGTTCTGGCGACAGCAAAGATTTTTTATACTTGCGGTAGCCATGCATGACGGTTGTGTGGTCAAGATCCATGATCCGCCCAATGTGGCTAAAGGATAGGTTCAAGTCATCGTGGGCTTTGGCAAACACCTCTTGCCGAACCCGAACCACGGAATATTTGCGGTTCTTTTCCATGACTTCTGCTGGATCGATGCCGTGCATTGCGGCTACTTCCTTAAGCATTTTGACAAATCTTGACCGAGGCGTATCAATGACGAACACGGTCTCTGGCGCAGTTTTCTCGACTGGCGGAGCTGGCGGTTTAGGTACCCGCAAGCCTGTAGGACCGCTCAGACCATGCAGACGGCGCTTGACACCCTCGTAATGCATTCTCAGTTCGGTAATATAGTCCATTGCGTATTTGCCTCTTCATCAGAATGTTCATAGACATGAATAGTCATTGGGTCACCTTCATCCACCCACTCGGCGGCCAAGGCTCGGCATAGCGAATCATCGGGCACAATCTTGGTTTTGACAAGTAGGTCACTTGTCGCTTTAAGCAGATTATCTAAATCTCGTTTGCGGCGGTCGGGTCTTTTCGCAAGGATATGAATAACATAGTCACCGTTAATCAAGTCTCTTGTTTGCTGTTTTATTAGCCAAGCACACTCTTCAAGCCAGTCCTTATACTTTTGGCTTTTGAACGTCCTGCCCTTCCCCTGCTGCCAAAGCTGGTTTGCGCTTGGGGCCAGAGGCAATCTTAGAGTAATCATTATCCGTGTACCTTTCCGCCGTTGGGTTGGATTGCGCCCTTATTTGATTGTTCGGCCAAGTCCAGCACTCACCGGTATCATCTTGAAAGCAAACCCACATTAAATGATGATCGAATCCATAATCAATCAAGAAGTGGCACATAGCTTTCCCCTTCGGCGTGAGCAGAGGTAGGGGATTTCGGAGCTCAATGATCATTTTTTACTTGCCAATCATATAAAATACGTCATAACTGCCCCTCCGACCAAAGGAGAGCCAAAATGACTGAACAAGGTATAGCAGCAATTCAACATTTTTTCACGCTCGTTTTTGCCGTCACTGGGGTCTACCCAATCGTGATGGTGATCTCGTCGTGGCTAGCCGGAAAGATCCCACAGTGAAGAATTTTATTCGTATCCGTAACGAAGTTAACACCCTCATTCACCTCTACCCAGAGCTGCTGACCGACAGCCAGTTGAAGTTGGACATGTTGGAAGGCGAGGTAAATTTTGATGACGTGGTTAACGAACTCATCGAAAGCGTCATTGAGGCCGAGGGTATGGCCAAATACATGGGCAAACGATGTGAAGAGTTGAAGGAGCGTCAAGCCCGTTACGAATACAAGGCACGTAATTTGAGGCAAAGCATTTTGCTTTTGCTAGAGGACGCACAGATGAAAAAGTTTGTGGGCACTGAGAAGACAGTGTCTGTAGCGCAGAAACCAGCATCTGTAGTCATTGTTGACGAAAGTCAACTTCCAGAACAATTTCTGCGTGTTAAAAAAGAACCTAATAAAGTTGCGATTAGGGAAGCTCTTGAGCATAATGAGAACGTCCCCGGCGCTCAATTATCAAACGGTGGTACCACCCTACAAATGAGGTAAACTATGTCTAACGCTAAACCAGACCCACAATTCGTCGCTATTCAAATCATTGCCGATGCCTTGCATGAGGTCATGGCTAGAGTGGCTTATGTTCAAAAGGATTCTACAAACAGTTTTCACGGCTACAAGTATGTGTCCGAGGCTAAATTGCTTGATGCTTTGCGCCCAGTATTAGTCGATGTTGGCTTGATTTTCATTCCTACATTTGAGGAAGGAAAGACAGACCTTTCTACTGGTAACACAGACATTGTTATGTCTTACACCCTTATGCATAAGTCTGGTGCTGTATGGCCCGAAAAGATCCGTGTGGCTGGCTGCGGGAATGATAAAAACAAGACTGGCATTGGTGACAAAGGTGTCTATAAGGCCATGACCGGTGCAAACAAATATCTATTTTTCAAGTTGTTTCAGATTGCAACGGGTGACGACCCAGAGGTAGACGCAAACTATCAAGCGCCAGTTGCTAAAAAAATACACAACAGTGAAGATGTGGAAACTTACTTGCAAGGTGAACAATTAAACGTAAATTTAATCACAACAAGTGAAAACTTGGATAAGTGGTGGATAGAATCGGCCGATGACCGTGCTTATTTTGGCATAGTTAAAGACGATGCGAACTACAATAGACTTGTAGAAATGGCTAAAATTCGTCGTAATGAACTGAAGGAAAAGGCAAATGACACAGTACGATAACAACAACTCCGGCGCATTATATAAGAACGACAAGAAGACAAAGGAAAGCCAACCAGATTACACGGGTAAGGCTGAAGTCAATGGTCAAAAGTATCGGGTTTCATCTTGGATCAAAACATCCAAAGCTGGCAACAAATTCATGTCGCTTTCTTTTACTGTAGACAATGGTGAAGGCCGAAAGGCTAAACCCGCACCAGCGGTTGTAGAGATCGACGACAGCATCCCCTTCTAAGGAATTGAAATGACAGACAATGAAATTGATCGGTGGGACGTTATCAGCTTTCGCACCGACAAGCGCGGCATAACAAGACCCTACTTTATCGGCGTGGCATTTGCACCGGCGGCAGAAGACTTCATCAGTGTGAAGTTTGAAGCCCTCCCTCTACCAGACGTTCGCGGTGAGGTGTGGGTGCGCTTGTTCCCCGAAGGCACATATAAAGGAACAAAATTTGACAAAATTGATAACCGATGAAATGGTTGAAGACGCGCTTGAGTACTTAGCCAAGTCATCAGAGCTCATTGCGGCGGCGCGAGCTATGCGCCTCCGTTCTGAATTTGAACGTAAACAAATACGCTCCCGTCTCTTCCTATCAGCTGAGGGAACGGTAGCTTTCAAAGACGCATACAGTGAATCACATCCAGATTATGTTGCGGCATGCAATAAGGAAATCGAGGCAGCAGAACGTGACGAACTTTACCGTTCCGAGCGATCTACGGCTGAGACGATCATTGAGGCATGGCGGACAGAATCATCCAATTTGCGAGCGGGAAATAGTTTTAAATGAGCCCTTATCAAGTCAGTGAGACGCAGAAACTTAGTCTGTTGGAGTGGGTGGCCGATGCCAAGCGTGGGCGGCCCTATCTATACTATACGGGGTTTCTGTGCAGAGACGTTGACCGCCTTAAAGAGGGCAAGTCAAAACTTGTTGCCACTCGCAGTATTGCATGGTCACTTTATGAGAAGGGCTATGTCTTGCTTGTGCAGCAAAAGATTGGGCCCATGAGCTACGAGTACATCGCTGTGAGGACTGGTAAAATCTACAAGTAGGACAACATGCAAATCCATACGCCAAAAGGCATCCAATCGTTAGAATACGAGGCCGATGCCATCACAATATACACTAACAACAGGCCAAACTTTCGCTTTGTTCACACTGATAAGGACACATATTCGGCGATCGACGGCATGCTGGTTGATGAAGAGCTGCGGCTGAAAGCTGTTGTTGAGATTAAGACACGAAACAACATCACGAGCCAAGAGTTTGCGAAACAGTTCAACAATGAGTGGCTGCTATCTTACGACAAAATCACTCGCGGCATGCAAATTGCCGAGTTGTTGAAGACAGCCCTCGTTGGGTTCTTATATTTAACCAAAGACAATACGCTTCATGTGATCACATTGTGGTGCCCCAAGAAAGGCATCGCCACTATGCGCTTGGAACGGACTGCAACGCAGAAAAACACCAACGATCAGACCCAAGTATGGCGCGACAATGCCTACATCAGCATGGAGGCAGCCAGTGTCTATAAAGGTTGACGTGGGGACGACAAAGCGTGGATCTCTGTCTACAAAGCGCAAATTGGCCATTTGGGAGCGCGAGAAGGGCATCTGCATGCTTTGTTCGGTCAAATTGGTGCCCGGCAAGTTCATTTATGAGCACGTCAAGGCGCTAGAATTGGGCGGGGAAGATATTGATAGCAATATCCGGCTAACTTGTGTAAACTGTGCGACAGAAAAGACGAAGGCAGACCACAAGAATGCCGCAGCCGCCAAACGTACCAAAGCATCCACTCTGGGGCTAAAGAAGTCAAAAACACCATTGCCGTTCGGTAAGGTCAGCAAATGGAAACGAAAGCTAGATGGGACAATAGTTCCCCGTTAGGATAGGAATTGAAATTGTTACATGTTGTTGCCGTGTCACTATGTCTTGCGGCTTGTCAGACTGTGCCACAGCCAAAGTTAACGCCGATCCAGCAGGTGATATATGATGAATCAATCCGTGCCGACATTGACCCTGCCATCGTTCTCGGTGTCGCCAGTACTGAGAGCGGCTTTCGGCCCCACGTTATCAGTGAAGGCAACTACGGCCTCATGCAGATTAAACCGGCGACCGCACGTTCTATGGGTCATCGAGGGCCAGCAAATTCGCTGCTACAGGCGGAAACGAACGTCACCTACGGCATTCGTTATCTCAAGCACTGTTACGGCATCTGGGGGGAATGGAAGAGGGCACTTGGGTGCTATAACGGCGCTGCTACAGCCAATAGTGCCTACAGTCGCCGTGTCTTGAGGGAAGCAGACAAGTACCGTTAAATGGCCTTCTTTGCCTCTTTCAAAGCATCAATGATCACTTCGTCGGGCTTGTTGAGCAGAACCTTTGTTTCCAGCTCCTCATCCTTCTTGGCCCGGGCAAAGGCGGCAACCAATTGGTCTGCGATCTTTTCTGCCGATGCGTGGTCTACTTTACCACCCGATGCATGGCCAGACCGAGATTGTTCGGCAACATATGCAGCCGGTGCACCACGTGTTAGTGCACTAGATCCTGCTCCAGCCGCGTAAGCACCTGCGCCATAGAGGCCGGGAAATGATGCCGCAGCATATTGTGGGGCAAACAACATTGTCGGAAATGACAATGAGGACGGTGCCATTAGTCTGAGCTGTTGGCCAGCAATCATAGATCCCAAATCGGGCTCATACGGGCGCAACATGTCAATGATTTTTTTCTTGTCAGCATAAGTGCCGAGCAAACGATCTATAGCTACTTGCTTGTCTGCCTTGCCACCAAGTTTGCCAGTGGCGCTCACTTTTTTTATTTGATCACTCAAATCGCCGTAGTCCATCATGTCTTGCGCATAGCGAGGTGCTGCGTCAACAATGGTTTGACGTATGGCATTGTAGCCATCATTGTATGCCATAGTCGCGCCAGCATTTTTAGCTCTATCTTCAAACTCGGTTTTGAAAGCTTTTTTTAATAAATCAAAGTCACCGGCAGAGTGTGGCACCCCAGTTCCACTACCTCCAGATTGAGTTTGTTTATTAGCCCAATCATTTACAAATTGGCGCATGTCATCAACAAGTTTTGTGCCAGCTGGGTTTATGTTTCTATTGAATTGAGGATCAACAAAATATCTCTGAC
>Ga0208379_1000370_pt1 | contig 20410 bp, 22 predicted proteins | sample CryBogCBE02Aug07_FD_184559 | JGI IMG/M metagenome (GOLD analysis project Ga0208379, IMG submission 184559) | Freshwater microbial communities from Crystal Bog, Wisconsin, USA - CBE02Aug07 (SPAdes) | ecosystem: Environmental > Aquatic > Freshwater > Lake | place: Crystal Bog, Wisconsin, USA... | reverse complement strand
GCACTGGTACGGTTACATCAGTGACAGCTGGTAGCGGTTTATCTGGAGGTACGATAACCACTACTGGCACTATTTCATTGCCTACTACGGGTGTGACGGCGGGAACGTATGGCTCCACATCATCCGCCCCCACAATTACGGTGGATAGTTATGGTCGCATCACGGCAGCATCCAGTTCTACAATTACACCTGCAACAATCGGCGCGGCGGCATCTTCTATTACGATTACGGCGGGGTCTGGTCTGACGGGTGGCGGCGATCTAACGGCCAATAGAACGATTGCCTTTGCGTCGCAGGCTGCATTCACCATTTTGTCCAATAATTCATCGGCATCAGGTGTTCCAACTGGCGTGTCATTATCTGCTATTTTGGATAGCAACATTGGTAACACGCAAGGCGAAATGATTTTCCGTGGTTCTGGTGGTTGGGTTGGTCTGTCGCCGGGTACATCAGGCCAATTATTGCAAACCAAAGGTGCAGGTGCTGATCCTGCTTGGACCACTATTTCTGGTGTGGGTACTGTAACAAGTGTTAACGGATCAGGCGGAACAACAGGATTAACGCTAACAGGCGGACCTATTACATCGTCAGGCACACTGACATTAGGTGGCACATTAGCCATAGCAAACGGCGGCACAGGTCAAACTACGGCATCGGCTGCGTTTAATGCGTTGTCTCCTATTACGACAACTGGTGATCTTATTATTGGTAACGGAACCAATAGTGCTACGCGCCTTGCCATAGGAACTAGCGGGTATGTGCTAACGTCTAACGGCACAACTGCATCGTGGGCAGCATCTTCTGGCGGCGTATCTTCATTCTCCGCAGGCACAACGGGATTCACGCCCAATACCGCAACCACAGGTGCTATAACACTTAGTGGTACGTTAAACATTGCCAACGGCGGAACGGGTATTACGTCTTTTGGCACAGGCGTTCAGACGGCATTGGGCCAGAATGTCACCGGATCGGGCAGCATTGTGTTGGCAACATCGCCAACATTGGTAACGCCAGCTTTGGGTACGCCTTCATCTGCCACCCTTACAAATGCTACAGGCTTGCCATTATCCACAGGCGTCACGGGTACATTGCCAATTGCAAACGGCGGTACTGGGCAAACGACAGCTTCCACAGCCTTTAATGCGCTATCGCCTATTACATCTACTGGTGATTTAATCATCGGGAATGGAACTAATAGCGCAACGCGGTTAGCTATTGGCAGCAATGGTTATGTTCTTACATCCAACGGCACGACAGCATCATGGGCGACATTGCCTACAAATGTCTCATCATTCAGCGCAGGAACTACAGGCTTCACTCCTAATACAGCTACAACTGGTGCTGTAACATTAAGTGGCACATTGAATATTGCCAATGGCGGCACGGGAATCACTTCTTTTGGTACGGGTGTTCAAACTGCATTAGGCCAAAACGTAACGGGGTCTGGCGGCATCGTATTGGCTACGTCGCCAACGCTTGTAACGCCAACATTAGGTGTTGCCTCCGCTACATCCATTAACAAAGTCACTATTACGGCCCCTGCCACGGGGTCTACTTTAACCTTGGCGGATGGCTCAACCCTTGCCACGTCTGGCGCTTTTTCTTTAACTTTAACGACGACAGCCGCCACCAACGTAACGCTGCCCCCATCCGGCACATTGGTTAATACGGCGGTCACAACGCTTTCGTCTTTGGTCAGCATTGGCACAATTACTAGCGGAACATGGAATGCTAGTGTAATTGGTGTAGCTTACGGCGGCACAGGGGCTAGTAGTTTAACCGCAAATAATGTATTGTTAGGCAATGGCACATCGGCTTTACAAGTTGTTGCGCCGGGAACATCTGGCAATGTGTTAACGTCAAACGGTACGACGTGGGTATCTTCAACACCTGCTGCGTCTGGACCTAGCAAGGCACAGGCGATAGCATATTCCATGATTCTGGGTTTTTAGGAGTTATAAATGTCAAATCCAAATTTGGCGGCACTAACAACGCTCACAGGTAACACTACCTACTACACCCCGTCGGGAACGTCTGCCGTGGTGCTGCTTGCCAATGCTTCCGGTTCCAACACGGTGTATCGTATTGACCAAATCGTAGCCGCCAACGTCAACGGTTCCACGGCGGTAAACGCCACGGTATCCATTTACACTAACGGTGCGGTAGCGCAGGGTTCGGCTCCATCAGGCGGTACGGCATACCCAGTTGTATCCACTGTGTCCGTGCCAGCAAACGCATCATTGATCGTAACGGATAAATCAACGGCGATTTATCTGACGGAAAATACGTCCATTACGGTTACGTCTGGTACGGCAAGCGGCATTACATACAGTATTTCATATGAGGCGATATCGTAAGGAATTACCATGTCCAAGCGGTATATTGGCGGCTTAATCAGTGCTTTTAATAGCTTAAAAGTAGCAAATGCGCCTACTATTGGTTCTGCTACGGCGGGAAACCAAAAAGCCTGCGTCGCGTTTACTGCACCTAGCTGCGTAGGTGGTGGGGCAGTTACGTCGTATACCGCAGTTGCTACACCCGGCTTTAAAACTGGTACTGGGGCATCTTCGCCTATTACGATTAACTGTTTAACAGGATGTACGGCTTATACATTTACCGTAAGCGCCAATAATGCTTATGGACCATCTGCTTTCAGTGCCGCAAGTAATAGTGCGACTCCCTTTGTGGCAGGAACTGTTGGAATTTTCGCTTTAGGACAAAATGTCTGCGGAACAGTTTTGACTACCCGTGACAAATATACATTTTCTGGATGTGTGGTATCTTCAGGAACTGCCGCTACTGCCAATTCTGATTTTGGATCAGCCGCTGGAAATTCAACAATTGGTATATTTGCTTTAGGAAATGTTTGCGGTGTTGGGCGTTCAACCACCCGTGATAAATACACGTATTCAGGTTGCGTTGTATCATCAGGCGCTTCATCTACTAATGCTTCATACTCTGGTTCAGCTACTGGTAATTCTACCGTTGGTATTTTTGCTTTGGGGTATGCACCTAGCGCCTCAACCACCCGCAACAAATATACGTATTCTGGAAATACTAATACTTCAGCCACAGCATCAAGCGCTGTATCGTCTCAAGGATCAGCCGCTGGAAATTCAACGGTTGGTATTTTTGCTTTAGGGTTTAACGGTTGCAGTGGTGTGGCCACCCGTAATAAATATACATATTCTGGTGACACAAATGCTTCTGCTACAAGCGCAACAACTGCATCGCGATTAGGTTCGGCAACGGGTAATTCCACTGTTGGTATATTTGCTTTAGGTTATACAACTGGTTTATCAACTACCCGTGATAAATATACGTATTCAGGTTGCGTTGTTTCTTCAGGAACTGCCGCAAGCACTGCATCGTTTCAAGGATCAGCGGCGGGAAATTCAACAGTTGGTATATTTGCGTTGGGATATACAACCAGTCCATCAACAACCCGCAACAAATATACATATTCTGGATGTGTTAATGCTTCTGGTACGGCTGCTAGTGCTGCATCATATACTGGCTCCGCCGCCTCCAATGGAACCTGTGGAGTAAACGTATAATGCCTAATTACTCCGGCTCATGGAACTTAGTACAGCAGATGCAAGCGGTGGCGGCAAGTAATTGGCCTCCTTTTGACGGGACGTTGGCTATATTTGCTTTAGGTTGTGCCTGTGGTCCATCCACTACCAGAAATAAATATACTTATGCTGGTTGTGTAAATTCTATTGCAACTGCTTCTAGTGCCGCTTTTTGTACAAGCAATGGTTCTACTGGCAATTCTACAGTTGGAATATTTGCATTAGGTAGTGGCACAACAACCCGTAATAAATACACTTATTTGGGTGATACTAATGCAATAGCTGCGTCATCTAGCGCCCCCGGATATGCTGGTGCGGCAACTGGAAATTCAACCGTTGGCATATTTGCTTTAGGTAGTTGCACAACAACCCGTAATAAATTTACATACGCTTGTTGCTCAAATGCGTCAGCAACAGCATCTTCTGCTTCAACTTCTTTTGGTTCAGCATCGGGAAATTCAACCGTTGGTATATTTGCTTTGGGTAACCTTACAACTACCCGCAATAAATATACTTATTCGGGGGATACTAACGCAACAGCCACAGCTGCTAGTTTTGCTTCACAATCAGGATCGGCGGCAGGAAATAGTATAGTTGGAATATTTGCTTTAGGAATTACTTCTGGTTGTGCTTTATCTACCCGTGATAAATATACATATTCTGGTTGCGTTGTATCATCCGGAACGGCAGCTAGTGCCGCATCATTTTATGGTTCAGCCGCAGGAAATTCTACCGTTGGTATTTTTGCTTTAGGGCGTGTATCTCGTGCTTCTTCTACCCGCAATAAATATACATATTCCGGCGATACAAATGGAGCTGCAACAGCGGCTAGTGCAGCTTCTTACAGTGGTTCCGCCGCATCCAACGGCATATTAGGGGTTACGCTGTGAGGACATATCAGGGGTCTTTCATCACCAAATCACCTATAACACCTGCTGGTCCTTACCAATGTGGTGCTGCATCTGGTGTATGGACTATTGACCAAATGGTGGGCTGGCAGAAGGCGGGATTGTGGCCTATTGCTGGAAATTCTTTTATTGGGGCCGTTGGTATATTTGCTTTAGGTTATACAACTTCTTCATCAAAGGTTAGGAACAAATATTTATTTTCTTCTGATGTTAATTCAGTGGCTACTTCATCAAATTCAGTTTCTAATGGTGGAGCGGCGGCGGGAAATTCTACAGCTGGAATTTTTGCTTTAGGAATAGTTTCTAATAAACGTGAAAAATATACTTATTCTAATTGTGCTGTTGTTTCAGCCACAGCATCCGGTTGTAATAGTTTTGGGGGGACAGCAGCCGGAAATAGCACAGTAGGTATATTTTCTTTAGGAACTAGCAATGGAAGTTTGTGTGGGGCATTAACTACCCGTGAAAAATATACTTATTCTGGTTGTTCAGTTTCTTCGGCGACAGCTGCATCTACAGCATCCCTTGATGGTGCAGCAGCAGGTAATTCTACCGTTGGAATATTTGCTTTAGGAGCAAATAGTTCGGGAACTCCACTTTCAACCCGAAATAAATATACATATTCTGGGTGTACAAGTGTAAGTGGCACATCGGCTTCTTCTGCTTCTTATTATCAATCCGCTACTGGTACATCAACCGTAGGTATTTTTGCTTTAGGATACACTTCTAATAATGTAACTACACGCGACAAATACACCTATTCGGGTGATACAAACACATCTGCTACAAGTGCAACAACGGCATCCCATGCTGGAGCTGCTACGGGCAATTCCACGGTAGGCATTTTTGCCTTAGGGTGTACAGGTTCCGCATCATCTGCCCGTGACAAATATACTTATTCAGGATGTGTAGTATCTACTGGTGCAGCCGCAAGTGCTGCTTCTACTGGTCAATCTGCCGCATCAAATGGTACAACAGGGGTAAACGTATAAGATGAATAGTAAGCCGCATCGTAATAATTCTGACTTTCAACTCCGTCATTTCATGGCGGGGTCTTGCTATACGCCTGATGGCGCATGGGCATTGCTATATGGTCAACGCATTGACATGGAAGTAAAGGTTGAACATTCCAAAGCCCAAAAAATGAAACGTGACGCTAAAATCATGGAAAATGAGGCGATCATAGCTGATGAAAACGCCAAGCCTTGGGAAAAGATGGTTGCGGAAGCCACGATCATTGAATGTAAATCGGCGGAAGACACGTGGAAAAACAACCATGAAGCCGCTATAATGGAACTAAACACCATTAACCAGATCATGGCGGAACTTGAGCCACAACGTAAATTTGGTCATCTGCCTATGCTAGAAGCCAATGAAGCCATGCAGCGGGAAGAATGGCTAGGTGAATTGCAGGGGCGGGTGGAAAACTTTATTCTGTCCCAAGGCAATATTCCGCATGACCATTTGAATACAATGCGGTGCCACCCAGATTTTGAAACGCACATTGTGCCGCATATCAAGCAGGTATTTACCCAACTGGCAGGGAAAGGTGAACGCCTTGATCTCCTTACCAAACAAGCACCAGCATTTCTTGAGGACAAATCATCATGACCGGATACGTTAAAACCACCACCGACAATCAGTTTGTTGAATATCCCTATGGTGCGGAAGAATTGATGCGGGATAATCCCGGCTTGGGATATACGCCGTACAGTGACTTTGTGGAGATATTCCCAACCACTGACGCATATAATGTGCATGGCTACCGCATCCAGTATGTGGAGATTGATGCAGACCCTACGTATGACGGAAAAACACAAACTGTGTCACGTTCAGAACAGCCATTTGTACGGGACGGCAAGTGGGTATTTTCTTGGAATGTTCGTAATTTGACGGCGGAAGAAATTGCAAATATGGAGAAGATGCAGCAAGAAATGCAACAACGGGGATAAACAATGGCAGACGCAAAAGATGAACTAAACCCAATACACTGCTTCCCAACGACCATTTACGTAATTAAAAAGCCGGAATTTTTGGACAACACCCGCAAGGTTGTTGATGAATATATTGAAAAGCGCAAAAAGGAACAGGGCGGCACCCATGAGGTGTACCCTGTTTATATGACAGACAATTTGTACGACGATCCGCGTATGGAAGACCTTTGTGCTTATATCGGCGCAACCGCATGGAACATTTTGGGCGAACAGGGCTATGATGTGCGTAATTTTAGCACGTCATTTACCGAAATGTGGGCGCAGCAGCATTATAAATACAGCGGCATGGATCAGCACGTTCATGCACATGGGGCACAGATTGTCGGGTTTTACTTCCTTAGGACGCCGCAAAACGGTTCTGTAGCTACATTCCATGATCCCCGTGCTGGTAAGGTCCAAATAGGACTGCCAGAATTTGATCCCGCCAACATTACCCATGCAAGCAATGCTATTAATGTTGCCCCGGAAGACGGCACGTTGATCTTTACCAATGCTTGGTTGGCACACAGTTTCACCCGCAATGCTTCCAACGATCCAATGACTTTCATACACTTTAACCTGACGGCAGTGGCTAATCCACCTATGCCCGCGGCGGAGGTTATATGAACAAGTATGGCATCCGCTTTAATAAAACACGGGGCCAGCCGGGACGCGGGACGGAAGATCATGTCTGGCGGGTGTTTGAAAATGGCGGCAAAGAATACCTATTCAAGCACTTGGATATTAATGTTCCCGTAAAGGATGAACGGGATGGTATGGATTGGAATATTGTCTGTTATGGTGTACTATCCATTGACAGGGATACTTCTACCGCGATCATCCGGGAATCTTAATTATGGTTGAATTTCAGAACCTCATAAATCTTGGATTAGGTGCTATTCTAACCGTAGCTGGATGGCTCATGCGGGAATTATGGGGTGCTGTTAAAGAACTACAGCGGGATTTAAGTAAACTAGAAGCCGCCCTGCCAAAAGAATACGTCCTTAAAGAAGATTTGGACAAACGCATGGATCACATTGAAAGCATGTTCCAGCGTATTTACGACAAGCTGGATGGGAAGGCTGACAAATGAGTATTACCACCAACCTTGCCCTTAACGAACCAGCGTATAATAGCACATCCCCTACGTGGGATCAGCCGCTTAACTATAACGCCACCATCCTTGACCAGATGTTTGGCAATACGACTAGCGTATCGGTCAGCACCAGCGGTAGCCCTACATACACCAATATTGCGGCCCCTAGTTCCACGGCGGCGGGTAATACGTCCCAGTGCATGAGGTTCCTGCTTACGGGTGCATTAGCGGCGAATCAATTGGTTTTATTGCCACAAAGCGTTGGCGGGATGTGGATTGTTACCAATAACACCACGGGCATATACACCGTATCTATAGGATCTAATAATGGCAGCAATGCCGCAGCAGGTGGCACGCTGGCTATTCCGCGCACCTATAGCATTATTATGTATTGCGACGGGACTAATGTTGGTTTGGCTAGTTCATCAAGCGTTGGAAATGTTACACAAGCACAGTCTATTGCTTATGCGATGATATTGGGACTCTGATGCGGGGGCGTTATGAATTTTGCTTGGTCGTTCCCTCAATTTATAGTGAATCCACTATCAAACGGACTGCCCAATGTGGTTACGGCCATTAACTGGGTGTGTACGGGTACGGATGGGTCTGTCACGTCGTCTTCATCCGGCACTGCTAATTTAGGAACGCCTAATCCGGCAGAATTTGTTTCCTATGACGACATTACCCAATCCCTTGCGGCACAATGGGTTTCACAGTGCATTAGTATGCTAGGCGTTGAAGAGTTAATTGCAGTGCAAATCGGTCAACTGACCAAGCCCATCTCTCAATCTCAAACACCACCTTTCTAGGGGAATTACATGGACAATTTAGAATTGGAATTAAAACTGACGGTGGCTCACATCAATACCGTGCTTAAACATTTGAGCGCCGGCGTTTATTCCGAAGTGGCCGACTTGATTGCGCTTTTGCATGGGCAGGCCAAGCCACAAATTGAAGCTCCTGCGCCAGAAACACCTCCCGAAACTCCTGCGGCAGAATAATGGATCCATTTACCCTCATCGCTGGCGCGACTGCAATCTACAATAGCATCAAGTCCGCCGTTGATTCGGGTCGGGATATGATGGAGACTGCGGAGAAGGTAAGCAATTTATTCAGTAAGATCGGCCAGATTGTTACGGTAACATCAACGCCGCATAAGAAAAAATTATTCCAAAGCCAAGCGGACTACGAAGCGGAAGCGGTAAAACGCTACGCTGTTAAAGCCAAAGCTCAAGATATGCAGCTTCAGGTAAAGAACATGTTTGTGGGCCAATATGGTCCTGCGGCGTGGGAAGGTATTCAGCGGCAGGTTATTGAGATGCGGAAAGAGGCGGCTCGGCAAGCTGCGGCGGCGTTAAAGGAGCAGGAAGAAAACCGCAAGGATTTGATTATGGTTAGCAGTATTGTGGGTTTTCTGGTATTAGGTATTGGCGCAATTGGCGTATTTCTTATGGTGACGGTGAAGTAACATGGCGTTTGGCATTGACGATGCAATTAGCGCAGGACTGCAGATTGTAAACAAATTCATTCCTGATCCCAATCAGCGTCAGGAAGCTGAAGCAGCTCTTCGTTCCTCTTTGCAAGATTGGGACGCACAGCAGAACACGGTAAACGCGAATGAAGCACAAAGCACAAATATTTTTGTTAGTGGTTGGCGTCCTGCTATTGGGTGGGTTGGCGCTATTGGCCTCTCGTACCAATACCTATTGCGTCCAATTGCCTTCGGGGCGGGGTGGCATGATCTGCCTGTTTTGGATTCATCCCTCATGGAACTGGTAACAGCTATGCTTGGCATGGCAGGTCTTCGAACTTACGAAAAAACACTTGGGGTGCATGCAAAGTGAGTGCAGATAATTTTGAGCAATGTTTAGCCCTTGTTCTTAAGTCAGAAGGCGGATTTGTTAATAACCCCAAAGACCCCGGCGGAATGACCAATTTAGGTGTCACTAAAGCGGTTTGGGAAAGTTGGGTAGGAAATCCTGTAACCGAGGCTGAAATGAGGGCTTTAGGACCGCAGGATGTAGCACCTTTGTATAAAGCTAATTATTGGGATAAAATCAGTGGCGACTCACTTCCTCTTGGCGTTGACTATGCCACTTTTGATATGGCTGTTAATAGTGGGGTAAGCCGTGCCGCGAAAACCCTTCAGCAGGTACTTGGTGTGGCTCAAGACGGACAAGTCGGGGAAGCCACAATTAGTGCTTGTGAAGCGGCTAACCCTCGTGAGATTGCTACGGGAGTCTGCGAAAAAAGATTAGCGTTTTTGCAAAGTTTGCCAACTTATGATACGTTTGGTCGTGGTTGGTCAAGTCGGGTTGCATCTGTGGAAAAAGCCGCTTTTGACATGGCGTCGTAGGGGTTAGTTATGTCGTTAACATACGCATCATATGTGCAGCAAATAGCGACAATGGCAGTAGTCCCTGTCACGGATACTAATTTCACGATTATTATTCCATCTATGATTGACTACGCAGAACTTCGTATGCAAAGAGACTTAGACTTTTTGTCTACGCAAATTAGCACAAATGCTTACACATTTACGGGTGGAAATAACACTTTAACCCTGCCAACGTCTCAATTCATTGTTCCTCAAACTTTTGAAGTTATAGACGGGTTAGGAAACTCAACCCCGTTATTGCCTGTTGGCAAGGAATTTATACAAAATGTTTACGGATCGGGATCTGCTACTGGCCTGCCTCAGTATTTTGCTGTTTATGGCGGCGATACTAATACTACAGGTAATACAAGCCAGTATATCATCGTAGGACCGACTCCAAGCTCAAGCTATGCTGTTAGATTGACCGGGACAATTCGTTCTGCGCCACTTTCTGCATCTAACACTACGACATTCATATCTACCTATTTGCCAGATATGTTTATTATGGCATCCATGATCTATATTTCGGCGTTCCAACGCAACTTTGGTCGCTTAAATGATGATCCACAGATGGCTCAAACGTATGAGTCGCAGTATCAAGCACTCAAAGCCAGCGCCTTGATAGAAGAAAACCGCAAGAAATTCCAAGCAGCTGCATGGACATCCTATTCGCCTGCTCCTGCTGCTTCACCGACTAGGGGCTAATCATGCCCTTTGGAACCATAAAGCTCAAACCCGGCGTAGAAACTAACAATACACCAGTATTAAATGAGGCTGCGTATTCGTCATCGCAGCTTGTTCGGTTTCTATCAGAGCGTAATGGATTTGGCCTTGCTCAGAAGTTGGGCGGATGGGTTGCATATTTTAATTCTGCTATTGGGTCCAAGATTCGCGCACTAAAAGCGTGGTCAGATTTAAATGCCATTAACCATCTTGGTATTGGCGCAGAATCTTCGTTAAGCGTTTTAACTAATGGAAATTTGGCGGATATAACGCCACGCACAATTACGACAAATACCGCCCCTGTTTTTGCAACTACAGCTGGATCTAGTACAGTTTCAGTCACGGATTCTAATACAACGGTATTGACTGTATTTGACTACGTTGACTTTGTAACACCCGTTTCTGTTGGCGGGCTGGTGCTTACTGGTCCCTACCAGTTATTGACCTATGCCGGGACAACATACACAATTAATGCCGGATCTGCGGCAACATCGACGGCCAATACATCGACAAATACCACAGCAGGCTCTTTTGTTGTGGGGGAAACGTACAAAATTGTAACCGTTGGCACGACGGATTACACGTTAATTGGCGCATCGGCGAATACGGTTGGCGTGATATTTAATGCCACAGGCGTTGGCGCTGGCACGGGAACAGCAAAATTAGTTGGTGTTTATTCGTTTCAGACAACCTCGTCATCTTCTATTGTTACAGGGTATTTTGACAACCACGGCTATAATGTAGGGTCTAATTTCTATATAGGTGTGCCGCTTACAATTGGCGGGATTACATTATCTGGGTTGTACACTGTTGTAAGTGTACCCAGTGCAGGTTCATTTACATTTGCCGCATCTAACTTGGCTACATCATCGGCTGGCCCTACTGCCATTAATAGCGGGAATGTCCAATCTGTTTATTATATTGGTGTCGGGCCGCAGCCGATTGGCACTGGGTTTGGTGTTGGTGGATTTGGCGTCGGTGGCTTTGGCGTTGGTACGGCCATTACAAATCCCGGCACAGCCATTACAGCGACAGATTGGACTTTAGATAATTTTGGGCAAGACTTAATTGCATGCCCAGCGGGTGGGCCAATTTATTATTGGCAACCTAACGGATCAGTTTTAAATGCGCAGATATTAAGCGCCCAAGCTCCATTGGTTAATAGTGGCATCTTTGTCGCCATGCCAGAACGACAAGTGATAGCCTATGGATCTAGCTTTACGCTTTCGCCGGATCCGTTGCTCATCCGCTGGTCAGATGTACAAGACTTTACGACTTGGAATGCTACTGTAACCAATCAAGCAGGTTCGTATCGTATTCCTACAGGTTCAAAAATTGTAGCTGGTTTCCAAGGGCCGCAACAAGGTCTTATTTGGACAGATATTGATTTGTGGGCCATGCAATATGTGGGATTCCCACTTGTTTATGGGTTTAATAAAATTGGATCAAATTGCGGTGCGATATCCCGTCATTGCATTGGTCAGGTCAATAATTCCATTTACTGGATGTCTCAACGCAATTTCTTTGTAATGACAGGCAGCGGCCCGGAACCAATGCCATGCCCAATATTTGACGTAGTTTTTCAAAACATTAATCCAAACTATTATTATAAAGTATGTTGCGGCGTTAATTCCCAATTTAACGAAGTAACTTGGTATTACCCATCGCAAAACTCCACAGAAAACGATTCATATGTAAAATATAATTTCCTTATTGGGCAGTGGGATTTTGGTACGTTGAGCCGTACAGCATGGATTGACCAATCTGGCTTGGGATCTCCTATTGCTGCGGGTGGCGATACATACATCTATCAACACGAAGTAGGTAACGATGCTGCGGTGGGAACAACCACTACACCCATGCTTTCATCATTCCAAACAGGTTATTTTCAACTTACCGAAGGCGAAAATATTGTATTTGTGGACCAAATTTGGCCTGATATGAAATGGGGCACGTATAGCGGCAATCAAAACGCTACGGTGTATGTGACCATTTATTATACAAATTATGCTACAGATACTGCAACTTCTCCGTCAACCAGTTACTATTCTGGTTCGCCATCTGGGCAGGTATCGTCTATTACATTTCCTATGACGCAATCAACGGAATACATATCTTGCCGAATCAGGGCGCGTTACATGGCGTTTTCATTGTCGTCTCAAGATGTTGGGACATTCTGGCGATTGGGCGGCATTAAATTCCGTTATCAATTAGACGGGAAATTCTAATGGCTAGTTTAGATGATATCCTGACTACTCAGAAAAATGGCGTTATTGCAATTAATTCATATGCAAACGCTGTAAATTTTCATGCTGGTGCGTCAAACAGTAAAGAATTGTCTGCCGGGGCAATAATTAAATCTTCGTCTGGTTGGTTGGCCACCGTAAGCGTTATAGTAGCAGGCTCTACACAGGGTTATCTTTATGATGCTACTTCGGCAGCATCAGGTTCTCGCATTTACGCCGTTCCTAATACGCTTGGTATCTATCAAATCCAAGTTCCATTTGCGACGGGTTTATACTTTTCCCCCGGCACTGGGTCCATTATTTCTGTAGGATATTCGTGATGCCATTAAAACACGGGTCTAGCCAAGCCACAATCAGCCAGAATATAAGCGAAATGTCCCGCTCAGGGCATCCGCATGACCAAGCCGTAGCTGCGGCATTAAATATTGCTCGATCAGGAAAAGCAGGTGGTGGAGAACAAAACGGGAACATAGTGCATGTCGGGCCAATTCATAGCCCTGTTGCAGGTCGCACAGACCATCTTCCCATGCATGTTCCTGCTGGGGCATACGTCATTCCGGCGGAAGAAGTGGCGTTTCTTGGCGAGGGAAATACACTAAGCGGTTTCAAAAACATTACAGAAATGATATCAAAATATCATGACGATGGATCTCACGACACTGGTAATCCTGTCCCTATTGTTGCTGCTGGCGGAGAGTACGTTATTCCGCCGTATGCAGTATTGGGTATTGGTAATGGGGATATTGATCTGGGCCATCGCATATTGGACCAATTCGTAATGAAATTACGTAAACAGCATATTAAAACTCTTCAAAAACTTTCCCCGCCAAAGAAGGATTAAAAATGGACGAAATGTTTAAAAAACAACGTGTTCGCTTGTCTAAGAGTGCGCGTAAAAGAATGCCTAAGTATGAACGTGTTACTACCGAGCCTTTGGTAAGAGTTGCCCAGCCTGAAGACGAAGATGGTGTTATAACTTTAGCCAAATTAATGCATCAAGAAATTGGCATGTTTGAGTTTAATGAAGCCAAGGTTCGCCACAATGTGCGCCCACTTTTGCACAAACACGGCGGGATCATTGGCGTGGTAGGGCCAAAAGGCAATTTAGAAGCCATGACGGCGCTACGGATTGCCACGAATTTCTATTCCGATACGCCATTTTTGGAAGAATCAGCAGTATTTGTCCGCCCCGAATATAGAAATGCCACTGTATCTCGGCTGCATAAGATGATAGAATTTGCCAAAAATACAGCGGATGGATTGGAAATGCCCCTTATGATTGGGGTTTTGTCAAATCACAGAACAAATGCTAAAGTGGAGCTATACCAGAAACACTTTGGTACGCCTATCGGTGCTTTTTTCGTATACGGGGCTAAGAATGCTTCGTCGGATGAAATGGAAGTAAATACTTAAGTTTGGAGTTTTGCCGTGTGTGGTTCTACAGGTACATCGACATCTACTACGACAACGCTCCCACCTGCCGACGTACAGGCAAATTATGATAAATTAACAAGTCTGGCTTGGAATACATATAACCAACCTTACCAGCAATATACTGGCCAAATGGTGGCGGGATTATCCCCCACTGAGCAGTCCGGTATTCAAGATGTAAATGCTTCAGCTGGCTTAGCTCAACCTTATTACGCTCAAGCTACAACCGATATCAATCAAGGCCAAGCTTTAGCATTACCAGAAATTCAAGCTGCATATAGTCAAGTTGGTTTGGGGCAGCAATTAGGCTCCCAATACAACCAAAATGCAACAAATGTATTAAATTCCGCGTATTCGCAGTTAACTCCTCAAGTTCAACAGCAAGAATCTGCTGTAAATGCTGCATTGGGGCAGGGCCAAAATTATCTTACCCAAGCTACCAATTTGGCTGGCAATGCAGCCGCTCCTGTATACGCTCAGCAATTTAGCCAAAACGCATTAAGCCAATACATGAACCCATATATGAACCAAGTGGTTCAGGGTACACTTGCTCCATTGCAGCAACAGCAGCAAATGGACCAACAGAGTTTAATTGGCAATCAAATTACGCAAGGTGCTTTTGGTGGTGAGCGTGCTGATTTGGCTCGTGCTGCTTTGCAGGGCCAACAGAACATAGCTACTGGAAATGTGTTAGGCAATTTGCTTAATCAGGGTTATGCGCAAGGTTTAGGCGCATTCCAACAACAACAAGGCGTTAATCTTAGTGCTGACCAAGCCAATCGTGCAGCATTGGCCAACCAAGCTAACCAGATCGCAGCATTGGGCCAGCAAGGTTTTGGCCAAGGACTATCTGCGGCCCAAGAAGAAGCTGCTTTGGCCGGACAGAATTTTGGCGCTGGTTCGCAGACAGCACAGCAATTGGCCAATATCGGTCAACAAGCATATTCTCAAGACGTTGGCGCAGCGCAGGCTCAAGCTGGTCTTGCTGGTCAGGCATTTGGCATCGATCAAGCAACATCACAGCAATTGGCTGCATTAGGAACTGGGGCGCAAAATGCTGCATTGCAAGGTGCTCAAGCTCAAATGAGTGCTGGCGCGGTTCAACGCGGCGTTCAACAAGCAACAGATACCGCAAATCAACAGCAGTTCCAAGCTGCTCAGGCATTCCCGTATCAGAATGAGCAATTGCTTGCTAACTTGCTATTGGGAATTGGTGGCCAATCCGGTGGCACGGCTCTTACATCTCAACCAACAGGCAATATGCTTTCATCTATTATTGGTGGAACTTTAGCTTTAGGCCAAACAGGTTTGCTTGGATCCGATGAACGGTTCAAGGAAAACATGGAGCCTGTTGGTAAAACCTTCGATGGCCAGAATATTTATAAATATAATTACAAGGGCGACGACACGACCCGCATGGGCTTAAGCGCGCAGGAAGTTGAAAAGCATAATCCATCTGCTGTCCATAAAGACGACAAAGGCATGCGTTATCTTAACTATGATGATGCAACCAAACATGCTGCTGATAAGGGCCATTTTGCACACGGTGGCTTGGCTGATTCTATGGGTGGGGCAGTCCATGAAGGATTGGGTCGGGCTAATTACGCTTTGCGGGGCGGGGTTGAATCAACGTATTTTAGCGATATTCCATACACTTACCAACCAAGTGGCGGGTCTCAGACACCATTAACTCTTGCTGATATTATGCCTCTTGCTAACGTACAAAAAGTACGTACAGGTTGGACAACTGAACCTAGAGCATCCGCAATCAAGGATGATAGTCCAGATCTTACATCTATCATTAAATCCGCGACGACCACGCCGGGGCAACGCGCTAATATCAAATCTGCGTTTGGCGGATTGTTTTCGCCATATTCCCCAACATCTGCTGATATAACAGCAAAATACGCAAATTGGGTTCCGCAGTCCGCTGCAGACTATAATTTTGCATCTGGTGGCGTAGTTGGCCGCAAAGGTTATGCAGGAGATGATGGCGACTCCGGCGGCGTTGGCGGATATAGCAGCCAACTTGCATCTATGGGGAGTCAAATAAACCAAACGCTACAAAATCTTCAAGCCCCGCCAGATCCGAACAAACCAAGAACGCTTGCAGAAATGATTGTTGGCCATCCGTTATCGGATGAAGCTAATCTTGGTGTTATGGCTGCTGGCTTGGGTATGCTTAGCAGCAAATCTACTAATCCTTTCGTTGCAGTTGGTGAAGGCGCTCAAGAAGGATTGGGAACATATTATAACGCAACAAAATCTCTTCGCGATTATCAAACAAAGCTCCAAGAAGACGCGCTTCGGGCATATGCCGATGCGAATACTGCTGCTTATCAACAGGGCGAACTAGGCCTTCGTGGGCAGCAATTAAATCAAGAACAAATCAAGAACGGTTTTGAGTTATTGAACAAATTACAACAAAAATATGAACCGCAAAGAGGGGGATTTTATAAAAATATTGAAACAAACGAAAATATTTCCAAAGAACAATTTATAAATATTTATGAAAATAGTGCTGCAATGTTAAAACTTCCTCCGGGGTTAAGTTCTTTTGTTATTGGTGGAACACCACCTGCGCGTGCAAAAGGAGGTAGAGTTGGTCTTGCCTTAGGTGGAACTGAACAAAGTGGTTTAGCTAGTGCGGATATTCCCATGCCTGAACCAGATGCCATCCAACAAAAATCAGATATTACTAAATTAATTTCTTCTACCCTCGGAGCGGGAGAGGGAGATGTTGATACATCTATGCCTAAAATTCAAGTTGCTGAAATTAAGGGAACTCCACAAAAGTCAGCGGCTTTTCCAGACATAGCGCCTGATGCAACTCCTGAATATTTTAACAGTCTTGCCGATGATGCAATGAAAGAATATAACTTTTTGTCAGGGTTCGGCAAATCGCGGGAAACAGAAGCAAAACAAGCTCTTGAGCAAGTTGCCGCCAATCGGAAAATAGCTGATGAAATCGCTACTGGGCAACGCGCTACAAAATTAATCAACCCCGACACAGGTGAGCCTGCTGGTTATGCCCCATCTCCAACAGCCGTTGCCGCTGCACAAAAAAGAGCTGCAGAAGCGGAAGTTTTAAAAACTAGCGTTGCAGATATGAATAAGCTTGATGATGAATTTGCATCCAAAGCTGAAACACGTCCTCAGGCTAGGGCGCGTATCAACGATGCTTCAGAAATTTTGTCCGCATGGCAAAGCGGTAAATTAAGTGACATTAAAGCTAAATTGCCAGCCTACGCAGATGCATTGGGATTAAATGTAGATAAATACAAATTAGATAGCGATTCTCCTAATTATGAGACATTTGCAAAAGATTCTGCGCAAGCTATGTTTGATCGAGTTAAAGACTTAGGTGGGCGTTTGTTGGCGACTACAATAAGCGGCGAAAAACAGGCTAATATGAATCCAGATTTGCAACCAAAAACAAACCGAAACATTATAGGGTTTGCTAAGGGAGCAATGGATTACGAAGATCAATTTTATAATGACTATAACGATTGGCGTGCCACAGATGGCAAGTTGGCGACAAAGGCTCAATACAATCAATTTTTGCAAAATTGGCAAAAAGATCCCCAACATGATTTTGGCAAATTTGTAGATAATGGAAGAGCAACCACTCCAGTGTTGGGCGATCTACCCGATTCTGGATTACGGCGTTCTGGGTATCAGTATGTTATTCCTAATGAACAGCTTGGCGGCGATATGAAAGCACAATACCCCAATGGCGTTATTGCTACTTGGGCGGGTAAAGGTTGGGACAGAAATTCAATTAAAGGATTCACTCCACAATGACGGATCAAGCGCCGCAACCAGATCTATTGAGTGATGAAGACTTGGGAATGGGTTCAACTAAGAAACCAGCAGAAGTTCCGGTTGCAACACTGCCTAATAAGCCTGTTTTGTCTGACGCAGATCTTGGTATGTTGTCTGCGCGGCCAGACTTGCGTCCTACTTATGATGTTCCCAAAAGTGCGTTAGCGGCCACTGAACGTCTTCCTATTGGCGTGGTGAATGCACCTGCAGATTTGTTGAATTTTGTTTCAAAAGCCATTGAAAATGGTGTAGCTGCGACTGAAGTCGGTGCGGTTAAATTATACAATGCTGCTCGCGGTGATACAAATACCCCCGAAGGCAAAGCCCGAATTGATTTGGTAAATAAAGCCGTTGATATGGCTCGCGCTACCAATGAGCAGGGCCGACCTTATTCTACACAAGAAATTGCCCAAGCAGTTGATCCGTATGCCAAACAGGTTTTGCCAGTTGGGCCAGCATATCAATCCCAAACCCCTCCGGGTCAATTTACTCAAACGGCAATAGATGTCATGGCCCCCGGCATGTTTGGCAAGGGGAAACTGGCAGAAAAAGCTATCCGTGGAGCAGGGGCTTTAGCTGGTGTCGAGGCTGCTGACAAAGCCGCAGACATGATTGGTTTAACTGACCCTACCACAAGAACTGCTTTGGGTATTTTAGGATCCCTTGCCGGAGGCGTAACTGGCGAAGGTGCTATTCAAGGCAAAAAAGTCGTTGGTAATATTTTAGATCCTAACGAAGCAGCAAATACAAGAATTGCTCAGACGATTAAGCTTGCGCGTGAAAACAATAGAGCGCCGACAGATCAAGAAATTCAAGATGCTATAACAGCGCAAAAGCCAATGTCGGTTTATGATGTTACTGGTGGTCAAGATCAGCAGTTAATCGCGCCAAATGTTACTGGCCCCGCCAGAGAAGCAGCAAGGAAAATTAATGATTTTATAACGCAACGCGGCGAACAGGCGGCAACTCGCGTCAATTCAAACCTCAATGAAATATTGGGCAAAGATATTGATGCTGGACAAACAAAAGAAAACATTTCTGCGCAACAGAAGGTTGATAATGATATCAATTACAAAAAAGCACTTAATGATCCAATGGCTGGGGATGTGGAATCTCCATTTGTCCAAAGCGTTATTGGGAACCCATTAGCAGAAGATGCAATTAAAAAAGCCACAAAAGAACTTGGTGGGTATAATGGTAATTTAAAATATTGGGACCAAGTTAAACAAAACCTTGATGACAGCGTGAATGAAGCATATCAAAAGGGCCAAAATAATCTTGCTGGGCGTTTGGAAGATTTGCGCGATGGTTTAAGAGATGATTTAATTTCTCAAAATCCTGAATACGGTGTTGCTCTCAACGGCGCGTCTGGTTTCTTTAAAGCCAAAAATGCTTTGCAAGCTGGATACAATTACGCTTCAAGTTTTAACACTTTTGATGCTGCGGGTGCTAGAAAAGCACTATCAAATTACGACGCTGGAAATTTAGGATTATTCCAAGAAGGTTTCGTTTCTGCCATGCAAGACAAAGCAAGGGGCGGAGTTGATAAGCTTTTGACAGGCCTTGATAAAGCATCATCTGTAGGCAAACTAAACGATGTTTTTCCATCTAAAAATGGAACCCAAGCCAACCAAATTCAAACAATGGTTGATTTGGAAAATATGACTCATGATGTGCAACGGATTGAGTTGAGCGCAAATCTAGCAGATTCCGCCAAGCCCGGTTGGGGAAGATTTTTAGTTGATATTGCCTCCGCAACTCCGGGTCTTTTTGCAGGTTTAACCACAACATCAGCGGGTGTCGGCGCTGGTGTAGGTATAGGTGGGTGGTTGGCAAATAAAGCTGTGCAAGGCACAATAAGTTTGGCGCAAAAACGTATTGCTACACAAGTTGCAGAAACGCTTGCTTCGGGTGACAAAAATAAAATTCTTGAACTTTCAAAGTTGGCAGAAACGACACCTGCGGTCAAATCTACAATTGAAAAACTAGAGCCATTCTTAAATCACACCCTTTTGACTATGACGGGTGTCAATGCTGCAGATGCTAATCCTCGTGAACAAAGGGCTAGTGGCGGATCTGTCATTGATAAGGCGGCAGATAAGCTTGTTAGCGAATCAATGCGGAATCAGAAGCTATTGGCGCACCACACGGAACAAATGCTTAGCATGCCAGACGATGCTATTGTGCAGGCGCTCCATGTGGCACGCAGTGTTGCTGCTTAGTATTTAGATGATGCTTGCATAACGCGACGAGGAT
>Ga0208379_1000369_pt1 | contig 20445 bp, 28 predicted proteins | sample CryBogCBE02Aug07_FD_184559 | JGI IMG/M metagenome (GOLD analysis project Ga0208379, IMG submission 184559) | Freshwater microbial communities from Crystal Bog, Wisconsin, USA - CBE02Aug07 (SPAdes) | ecosystem: Environmental > Aquatic > Freshwater > Lake | place: Crystal Bog, Wisconsin, USA... | reverse complement strand
AGCGTCTTGAGTTCTGCGCATTCTCCAATAGGCAAATGTATATTGTTGTGCATTGTCCGGTGTAGGCCATACTGTAACAGCTGGAAGCTGAGCCCAAACAACTGTTACCCCTGCACTATGCGCCGCCGCTGTTGTATTGTTTTGTCCTCTAAAGCAGTTATATAGGGTTGTCCCTGATATGTAGCTATAGTTAATTATTTCTGAGTCCAACTGAATAAACCCAGATGCGGGAAGCATATCGACCGCAGTTAACTGGATTGTTGTATCTGTTGCGCTAATACCAGAAACTGTACCGTTACCAACTAAAGTTCCATCAGTCGGCGTAGAAGCATTGTTGTATCTTTGAATCCAAACCTGAATAGGTCTAGCTTGTTGAATTTTGTTAGGTATAGTAGCGTAGGTTGAAACGCTAATACGAGTGATCGTTAAGTCCGCCTGAGTAGCCGTATTGTTAGCCCCAGTTCTAATTACGTGTTCAAGTAAGTCAACTGTATCACCTGGTAACGGATAAGTATTTTGCCCTTGAACTAAAGTAATAGTGCCCGGCTCAATTGTCCACAAGTTAACACCACGGTTTGCCCAATCAGCAAACATAATATTAATACTACGTCTAGCAGTCCTAAGATCATAACCAGAACGTAGTTCACGCCCAGCACGCTCATACGCTTCCTCAACCAAATCAGTTAACTGCAGGTTAAATGAGGACGCACCAGAGGTATATTGACCAGGCGTTGTTGTTGACATTACTTCTTCATCCCTTTGAGCGTTTCAGCGAGTCGAGCACGTTGACCAAGCTTGCCCGGCTTTTTAGCAGCAGAAGCAAGTTTCTTAGCTGGTATTGTTTTGCCCTTCTTAACACCCAGCTCTTCATGCAAAGCACCGGGTTTCTTGATGGCTTTTTGTATCCATTTTTCTGCCATGATTAATTAGCCACGTTAGATGCGGATTGTTCTTGAGCGATAGTTTGGGGAGCTTCTACCACCACTGCCTCTTCAACCATTGCAACAGGTGCCACAGGAGCTGGAACAGATTCAGCATCCACAATAGGAGCCACAGGGGCGGGAGCAACAACAGGCGTATTATTAACATGCGCTTCCAAATGGGTTACAAAGTCATGCAAAGTAGGATCAATTTTGTTACCTTTGCTGACTTGGTGCAGAATGTGTTCTCTTAGTTCTTGTAACAATGTTGATGCGTGCATTTCTAATTTTTCAAAAATAGTCATTTTTTACCTTTCGCCGTCTTGGCAGAATCAATAAAATCTTGCTCAGTTGGGGCGCCCTTTGCGCCTTTTTTTCTCATCTTTTCACCGCGCTTACGTTTGGCATTAATGTTAGCGTAGAGGCCGACTTTCCCACCTTCTTTGTACTGCGTAAAGTCCGTATCATCTCTACGTTCCTTACGTCTACCTTTGGGCATCTGGGTGTCATCTTCGCTACGTCTACCTTTTGGTATCTTAGCTGGACTCATAGCACCCATACCTCTACTTGCCATCATTTGTACTCTCCTCTTGTATGGCCTCGCTGAGCAATACCATCTGCACGGGAATGGGCTGACCCACCTTTTTTCATGCCGGGCATAGCAGGGGGACCACTAGCGCCAGGCTGAGTTTGTGGCATAGCAGGTCCTGGAGGCATACCAGCAGGCCCAGTTGGAGGAGCTTGTATTGGCATATTACCCGCTGGGGCTATACCCATTGAACGAGCTTTTAGCGCGTCAATAAGAGCTGGGCTTACTTTTGGCGCTTTTTTCTTTTTCATTTTTTGGCTTTCGACATACCGCCGCCACAAAGTTTTTCAACTTTTTCATGCTCTTTCATATGCCCAGCAGCGTGTTGACCGTACATATGATGGTGATGTTTATGTCCATCTCCGCCGTGCATTTTTTCAACCATGTGCACATGATGAGTGTGCTTAGGTGTATCTTCTTTCATTAACGGGGGGTGATCCATTTTCATAGGGTTTCTCCTTATTTACGGGCTTTGCCGCCCTTTTTCATACCTGTTGTGCTACCAGCCATTTTTGGCATCATAGCGCGAGTTTTACCTCTTTCGGCAATACCGTCTTTACTAGGAGCAGCAGTGCGAACTTTGCCCATAGTCTCTCTAGTCAAGCCATTTTTTTCTTTGCTTGGGTTAGACATAGTGGTGTCTCCACCTTTAGCCATTTTCTTCATACTTCCACCTTTTGAAAATAAATCCATTTCGCCGTGTCGCGTCTTGGGACTATTGAGCTTCTCTAAATCAGGGCGTGGCACGCCACCCTTTGAAAACTTTTTACCTTTATCTGCCTCTGCAAAGTCTTTACCCACGGATTGTGGGGTTCCAACTTTCTTAGCAAACCCTGCGTTGTGCGCAACGGCTTCCATAAAATTATGTTGTTTTTTACTCGTGCTTGGCATCTTTTTTAATCCATCCCTGAACTGTATCAGTTTCCCAAATACGAATAAGTAACCAAATAATTGACAAAGCCGCAGAAACTGAAGGTAGCAATTCCATCAACGTTCCCAAGGTGGTAGCGATAGCTATACCATCTACTACATTTTTTGCGTTTTCTGCGTGTTGTACCATTATATATACCGCCCTTTTGTATGCCCTTTGGTAGCAATACCATCCCCACGTTTAGAAGAATGAGAACGAACTTTACCACCTTTTCGCATGTCTTCACTACTTGGTTCTTTAGGTTTGCCAACGTCATCTCTTGGACCAGAGTTAGACTCAGATGCAGCTTTAGACTTTAAACCTGGCATAGACCCAGATATTGGCTTGCTTTCTAAATCACCACGAGCAATACGATCTTTAGATTCTTTAGAAAGTTCCACTTTTTCGCTGGGAGCTGTTGCTTTATCAATTAAAGCACTGACGCCAGGGTGTGTATTTCTTAAAGTTTCATATGTTACTTTTCCGATAGAACCTTCAGGTCTATCTTTTGTAGCGCGTTCAATAGCGTTACCAATTTCATTTCCAGCATCATAAGCAAGTCCAGCTGCACCAGCTCTGTTAGCTGATCTTAATACAGAACGTCCACCAGCTTCTTGCTGTTGTTGTCTATTCCAGCTGCTTTGTGCATCGGAATTTAATCCTTTTTTAATGCGTTCTATATCGTCTTTAACTCCACTAAGATTTTCTTTGGAGTGAGGAACAATATCTTTAGCATTTGTTTTGCCAGAAGATTTAAAAGGTTCCATGCCTTCTGGAGCTGATTTATTTAAACGTCCCATGTTAACACTTCCAAGCTTTAAGTGATTTGTTAATCCGACTATTTGGGTCTTTTGCGGTTTTCTCTGAAGTAAGCTTTTTCTTCATCCCAGTCATTCTTGCGCAAAAGGAATCTTTTCTCGATCCGCCTTCTGGTTGCGGCGGTTTCAAGTTGTGCCCTTCTTTCTTCGCGGAGGCTCGCCCCTTGGCGTTCAGCCCCCCATTCGGATTCTTGCCTTCTTTTCTTTGCCATGCTGGTGACTTTGCCATTTTATGCCATCGCTTCCTGAGCAACTACGTTAACCTGTACTGTAGCACCAGCAGAAGAAGTTACCGCAACAGTCAAAATGTCCGCTACGTTACCCCTTACGTTAGTCAATACAGGGAAGAAATTACTTAAATCAAGCTGTTGCAAACCATTAGGGGGGGTAGAGAATGCGTACACAACCTCGCCACCAGTACATTGAATTGCACTTAAATCTTGCTCAGCAAATGAGTTATATGAACCCAACGTATTCAAAGCAACAAAGCTTGCATTTTGCAATGACAACTGATTGGTAGGTGTACTAGAAATCAACTCAACCAAACAAGTTGCAGAAGAATTCAACAGAAGTGTTGCAGGTAACAATTGACCACGATCAATCAATCCAATCTGATATGTATTACCAGATGCGGGGGGGTTAGCCAAGGGTTGTCCAGTTACTACATCACCAAATGTAATTGCACTTGTTGTATTGGATGTAATACGGCCTGTGTATGGAGATACTGCTGAAGCACCAGACACATAAGCACCAGGAGTAGTAGTACCAATTGTGATTGATATAGTTGTTGTTGGATTAGTTGCTGGAATCGTAACAGACCAAATACCGTTATAAGTAGTTGGGCTTGATCCAGAAATAATAATCACATCACCTTGCTTTAACCCGTGGGCAGAAGCAAAAGTAACTACAACAGAGTATTGAGTCAAACCAGCAATTGTTGAGCTTGTGGCTGCGGCAATAGCGCTGATGGCGGGTAAGCTAGCCTGGTAATAAACAAACTTACCAACCCACTGATTCGCGCCCCAGTATGTTGCTGTAGGTGTAGATGTTAATGTTGCGCCATTTACCAACTGAATTGGTAGGATCATGGTTGTGGTTGTTGGTACTTGCTGGATTAACCAAGTTTGAGCTGCATATGTTGTTGTAGCAGTAAGAGTACCTGTACCTGTAGTCTGTGTAGAGCTAACTTGATATGTACCAAGACCGCCTGGAGCATAAGATGTATATGTGCCTGAAGCTTGAGCTGTAAACGCCTTGTTAATAGTAATCGTAGCGCCGTTAACCGCAGTGATAAATGTAGTAGCAGGGACTCCTGTACCAGCAAATAACTGACCTACGGCAAACGATGTACCTGCTGCCAATACAACTATGCTTGAACCTACTGCGCCGCCACTTGCAAAAGCTTGTGAACCAACTGCAGAACTAGTAGCAGTTAATTGAGCGACAATTGTAGGAGAACCTGTAACACCTGTACCAGACAATACTTGTCCAGGTTGCAAAGCGCCAGTGGCAACTGCTGTAGTTACAGTCAAAGTTGTACCAGAGAATGCGTAATTACCTGTAGCAATCGTCGCTGTTTCCGTAAACGAACTAAGAGTCACATACTGAGCTGGGCTGTTAGCGTTAGCTGGGTTAGTCACTGCATAACCGTGAGCAGATGCAAATGTAACCAAAGCTTGTCCGCTATTGGGCTGACCAACCACAGAAGATATGGCAGGAGTTGCCGCACTGATTGTTAGTGTCTGAGCAGAGCCACCAGTACAAGCCGCATTGGTATTATCAAAAATATCAGAGCCAATTGCTCTCATCCTAAATGACATTGCAGGATAACGAATAGCAGAAGATGGAACTGAACGATTTTGAGTCTTAGCATCATTACCGTATGAATAGGTAAATCCACGTTGTCTATCAATTGAACCTTCAATAAGCACAGAAACACCGTAGTGAGTCATTAGTGAAGATGTTGCACTACCCGTATCCCTTTGCTCATAGCGTACTGGCAAGTTACCTGTACGGCTCCAAGGGGTAGTTTGTGGGTTACCTGTATAAGCGCCATTACCAGCACCTACTTGATGAAGGATGTAGGGCTCACCGTTAAGAACTACGCCCCAACGCAAAGCACCAGCTCCGTACCATGCGTATTCCATCCATATCATTTGAACCTTAGTCCAGTCCAAAGCATCACGAATTTGTTTATTGCCGTTCCATGTATCTGCTGAAAAAACAGTATCTACGGGTAAACCCCCAGAGTCGGAACGAATTACTACGTTCATTGCATATGGATTAGCAGTTGATGTTGCGCCATACTGCATAAAGAATATGCCGTTAGAGTCATCAAAGATACCAACACGTTGGTACTGCCCAGTTACAGAAGAACCAAAATTAACGTTGGATGCCATGTAAAAAGTCTTACCTGGCTGGTATCTATGGTAAGGACGGCTTTGACGAATTGTAATATCGCCAGGAGTATTACCGCCACCAATGTTCATTGACACACCACCTAAACCTGGGTTTTGAACAATATAAGCTTGTCCAGATACGTTTTGAATCACGTTTTCCCAACGAAGAGGCTGAACGCCGTACTCAAAGTCAGCGTCATAAATATTTTGTGATTGAGATACTTTTAACTTACCAACAACATCACGCAAGCGTTGTGGGGCAATGAATTGTGCTGCTCCATCAATACCTTCCCAATCCATCGTAGGTGTTTGAATACCTTGATTGGCAAAGCCAACAGCGTTTTGGTTGTAGTTGTCTTTCTGAGAAAAGAAAAAATTACGTAATGATAAACCCATGAAAACCCCTATTAGATTAAAGAAAGGGGGGACAGTGCCCCCCTAGCTATTAGTCAAAGTTACCGTATGGGTAAGTAGTTCCATTACCAATATTAGTATCCGGTTGAACATACTGAACAATAATATTCATCTTTCCTGCGTTAACAGAAGTAAGTGAAGCAACAGTTAGTTTCAACGTAATAACCAATTGGCTAAACCATGTAGGTTGTTGACCGGGTTGGATGTTTTGCACATCTTGCAACATGGACTGAGCATTTGCATACTGAGTTGCTGTAAATGTAGCTGTTGTGCGACCAATGCTTGAACCCGTAATTGAGCCAGAAGTTGCGTATACACCAGCAGATGTAGCAAAATCGTTAGAAATGTAAGGCTGGATTGCGGTTACTGCATTTGTGCCGTCTGTAGGTTGAACAATATTGTCAAAATAAATATTTTGTATATATGAACCTTGTGGCAATAAGAATACTGCACCGCGATAATTTGTACCGGAAGCATCAGCAGTGGGGGTATTACTTGTAACTGACGGGCCTGTATTGCTAAATACACCAGACTGAGGAGCCCAAATAGTTGCTACTGAGTTAGGAATGGTATTTGATGTTGCAAATACACCAGAACCACCAGCATAACCAGCGGCTTGGTTTGTGGTCTTTGAATAGTCTAAAAAAATTGATTGCGTTAACAGGACGTTACCAGCGTCACGCTGAGGTCCAAAACGTTGATCGGCTGCCAGAATTGGCCCTTCGAATGTACTACGTCCCATGATATGAGTCCTTATGCAAAAGAAACCTTGTTAATCGTTGCATCGTCTGCTGGGCCAGTGGCAACAAGGTTGAAATCCCAGATGAATGTAATATACACTATTTTTGGCTGGTGTCAAGGAGTTTATTAGATTTTTTGAGGTTTTCTTCTTGGGTGATTACTCTTAGGTTCCAAGGTACATGGAGACCGCAAACCACATCTGAACGCAAAGGTACTATGTGGTCAACTACATATTGCTCTCCAGTTGTCTGTGTCATCGTAATTGCAATTTGGTACAGCTGGCGTATTTCTGATTTTTGTTTGCGCGTTAACCAAGGTGGTGTAGCTTCTCGGTGTTTACGCCTACGTGCTTTGGTATCCGCACGAACTTGCGTTTTATTATTTTCTTTCCATGTATTACGGTACTCACGTAACTGATCTGCTGGGCGTGTGGAAGCGCGTGCAATGACTTGATCTCTATTTCTAAGATACCACTCATTTTTACGGTCTTTAACTTGTTCTTGTTTGTTGTACTGTTTAAAGTACTCCGCACGGGTTTCGTTTCCTTTAGTCCACTCTACTTTTAAGCAATCAACGCATGAACCTTTAGTCTTGCGTAAAGCTATATGCCCATGTTTACAGGGTTGCCCAGTGAAATAATACTTACTGTTGGTTTTCTTTGCTTCTTCTCTTGTTGTAGGGTATTCCATATTAACTCCTGTGACTTAGTTACAGGTAATCATACCATAAATAAAATAAAAGAAAAAGGGCCCCGAAGGGCCCTAGTTACGTCAAAAACTAATACTAAATTAGTAAGTTCCGTAGACTCCTAGTGGGTCTGACCAGCCAAATGAGTAACGCTCGCGCGCTTTGTACCTCACGTTGCCGGTATCGAAATCACCATCCATTGAGTTTTGCAGGGGTGTACGAACGAAGTGTTTAAGTCCGTTTGGCACGTCTGTTGTCAGGAACCATGCGTTTGTTGCTGTCAAGAAGTGGTTAACTGTGTAACCTTCAGGAACTACACCGTTGTTCTTAATAGCATTAATGTCGTTATTGTTTGTACCAATACGCAACTCTGTCTCTAAGAGGCGAGTAGCAACGAACTGTAATGCTGGTGGAACGATGAGTTTCTTAGGTTTAGCAGCGATCAAAAGTCCACGCTCGTCTGTCCAAGCAGCAATCTGAATAACGGCGTTCTCTAAAGAAGTCTCATTCAAGTCTGCAGGTGTAGATGGGCTGTTGGCGTTTGTACCACCGTTAACGAGTGGGTGAGCTGAGCTGAACAATGCAACACCGTCGCCGCCTGTATAGGCGTTATTGAAACCGTTGTTTAGAACAGCGGCTGCTTTAACTTGCTTGGTGTATGCCATAGCACGAGCCAAACCTTTGGTGTAACGAGCAGACAAGCTGTCGTACAAGTTATCTTCAATCGCTTCTTCAGTGATTGAGAAACCCAAAGCAATGGTTTCGTGGTTATAGCGAGTTGTCCAGGCTTCTTGCGCATTGTCATAAGCAATGGCAGCGCCCTCGTTCTTAACAGGAGCCGCGGAGAAACCAGAAAGTTTGGTCTCTTCTTCGAATGAACGCTCAGAAGTCTCTGTTTCGTAGATTTCTTTGTGCTCTTCGCCGTAGCGTGCATACTCCAATCCGAACAATGCATTCAGTCCGGGGAGCAATTCTTTCAATAGTTGTGCGCGTGAAATAGCCATTTGTTAGCTCCTTTATTAAGCTGCTGTTGCGTTTAAGTAACCGTGGTAACCGAAGTTCCACTGTACTTGCACTTCAGGATAACCAACAAAGGACAAAGCTGTTCCTGCTGGGACGGTGATTGAAGCAGACAATGTTAAAGTTGTTGTGCTTACGTTGGTGACTGTAAGGAAGTTTGATGCCAAAGCCCCAGTAACACCAGGGATGATTAACTGCATGCCAGGGCTAATAGCCGTGTTAGAAGTTGTCATTGTCAGTGTTGAACTAGAAGAAGTAGCATTACCACTTGTAGCTGTAACAGTAACTGCTGAATCTGGAACTACGTTAACAACACGGAAAGGTGCTGTAGAAGTAACACGTGTGTTACCTTGTGTACCAGAAGTAATAACACCACCAGTCAAACCCATTGCTGAGTCACCAGTTGTAGTATTACCAGAAGCAGAACCACCATTAGAACCGTTAGTTACCAAGTACATGTTAGACCCAATGAAAGACGGGTTTACATAACCAATAGTAGCACCAGGTGTGTTAGATACAGAAGATGTACCTTGTGTAAGTACAGCGGCTTGGAACACAGCATAAGGATCATCAACAACGTAACCTTGCAGACTATTAGGTCCGTAGATAGTGTTAGTGATTGTGTTAGCTGCGTAAAACTGTGCGCGAACTGTTTGGCTCATTGAGTTGACGTATTGAGCGCCAACAAAAACACCGATAGTACCAGCAACAGGTGAAGACGCTGCGCCAAGAGTTGTAACAACTAATGAACCACCACTTGCTGTAACGACATCGCCGTCAAACATGTTGTAGCCATAGCCAGAAGCGATAGGAATGAGTCTGGTAGAACCAGAAAACACTCTACCACCAGCCAGCGATACGGGTTTTAGACCGTATGCTGCAGGAACGATAGGATATGCCATTTATAAATCTCCAAAAAATTTAAGTACCTTTACCAAAGGTCACGTTCGATCTGCGCTCTGCAAACAGAGGCATACGAGGATCACTCTGGCGCATAAAACTGTTATCTACGGATTCCATTTGGGCTTGATTTTGCTTAGCGTAATACTCATCACGTTGCTTTTCAAACTCAGTCGGAATACGACATAACAATAAACCACCTACCTCAATGTTGCCTTTAAAGCGACCTTCAGTAGATGCGTGCATCATTAACTCAGGATAATCAGACGCCTTGCAGGGCTCATATCCTTCACGCAGTTTAGAAGAAATGTTTCTCGCGTCAGCTTCGTTCAAAGTGCTTGTGCGAACATACCTGTGATTCCATCCTGGCCTAGGATTTGGTGTTGGCAAAAGGTCTGGAGGTCTCCAGCTCTCTTGACGTTGAAACGTCACCTCACGGCTATCTAGTTCACGATCTAAGCGGGATTGTTTGTTATCTGACATGATTAAGCACCTTTTCTAAGTAAAGCAACCTGTTTTGCGTATTGTTCTATGGGCACCCCTAGCTTGCGAGCTATGTCGGCTTCGGACTGCTTTAATTTAATACGGCCTGGCGGCGTGCTGCGAGAAGCGGGAGCTACTACAGACGCGGGTTTTGTAGCACGACGGGTAGGAGGTTCATACTCTTCTTCATCGGTAATTTGTTGGCTCTGTTCACTTTCAAAGTGTTCAGGAAATCTTTTTCTCATTGTTTTATCAATGAGCTGGAAATACTTTTCAGTACCCACGAAGTCTGTACCATACTCTCTTTGAAGCTTTTTGTCAAGCCCTACAGCAGATGCAGTCATTTCTTCGTCAACTCCGTACCAATCATTGTTGTCATCTACCCACTTTTGAGTACGTGGGTGTAGTCTTGGTTGTTCAAATTGTTGAACTTGGGCTGGTTGGAATTGTCGTTCCTCGACCTCCACAGGTTTCATATCAGAGACACGGCTTGCTCGAACTGTTGCTTCAGCAATAGCGGCTTGGGCTTCGGCTTGCGCCTGTGCATCCCCTGCCTCGTATGCCTTAGTAAACTTTTCTTTAGCTGCGGCTAACTGAACTTCTGCTGCATGTTTAGAAGTCTCAATATATGCTTTGGAACCTGTAGAAAGTTGTTGTTGAAGGCGTTTGTTTTCTTCGATAACTTGACGGGCATAGGCTTCAGCGGCTTGGCGTTCACGCTCAGCTTGTTCTTTAGCTCTACGTTCATCATGGTATCCACGAGTAAACTTTTTAATCCTAGCTTGTACTTTTTCGTCGTAACTAGCTAGTTCGTCTTCAGTTGGGTCTTCTGGTGGTTTAGCCATTGGCTTGCGGCCTCTGTCTTCCACGGGAGTATCATCTTCAATTTCAATTTCAAACTGTTCTTCAGCCTTAGCTGGTTGTTTGAACTCTTGTTCGTCGGGGAACTTAAACTCTTCAAATTGTGCCATGTTGTGTCCTTATGATGCTCGTGTAATGCCACGGGGGTCTTGAACCACTGCTTCGACTGAATCATCGTTGATAATTCTGAATTCTCTGCCGTGAATCTTCAACCTAGTACCCGAATTGGGTCTGCAAATAATAAAATCACCTTCAGCACAAGACGGTCCAGATGGGAACCTTTTCTCGTCTTTGTATGCGTCAGGGCCTAGTTTTACTACAAATAATACGGGGGTCAAAACCTCCTCAAAATGTAGTGTTTGTGATGTTTTAATAAGACCAGCTTCGCTTTCTTGGAATTGTTCCATTGCTTCTGGAACTACGCACAATAAGTGAAATGTCTTTGGTTCTGGCAACTGTTTAGCTTTATCTTCTTCCTTTTTGTTCAGGATGCCCGATAAGTCCACAGCGTTTACATCAAAATTCATCATCTTTCTCCAGTTTTTGCACGAGGTCGTCTACGATTTGATCTGCGAGTTCAAGACCCCGGATAATCCCACAGATATGCCGATACTCGGCGAAGTCAGCGCATCTTCCTCCAACTACAAAGTCAACTTGTTTTTGGCGTTCTAAGTGAAGGTGGTAAGAGAATGTTTGTTGTTCTTTCATTCAGTTTTCTCGGTTGGTTTAGCTACGTTTGCAGCGTCAGCTTGCTGTTGGGTTTGCTGGGCGGATTGTCTAAGTTGTGCATTTTTTGACTCGGTTTGTTTATCAACGTTGTGCTTTTGTATGCTCATTGCGTGTTTGTGTTTCTGCATATCCACGCCTAACTTCATACCTTCAAGTTGGTTTTGTGACATAAGTTTGGCTCGATTAAGGTCTGTTTCTTTACCCAATCTGTCTTTATTAGCTGCTGCTGTAGCGGCTACTTGCATAGCTGCAATCTCTTTCTGAGCCTCAATCCTTGCTTGTTCAATCTGAATTCTTGCCACTTTCTCTTGTGTATCAGACTGTTGTTTCTGAGCTTTAAGTTGAAGTTCTTGTTGCTTGAGCTGAAGCTCTTGCTGTTGCATTTGAACAATTGGGTCTTGCTGTTGTTGCTGAGCTTGCTGCTGTGCAGCTTGTTGTTGGTTCTGTTGTGTAAGTTGCTGGGCTGCCTGGGCTGCCATAGCCGCAATCTGATCTGCCATCTGCGCATCAATCTTGGGATAGTTCTTTTCTCTATCTTTGGTTGGCAATGTGGCACCAAGTTTTTGCTCAATCTGTCTGCGGTACTCAAACCCTAAGTGTTCGTTAACGTGTGCCATTATTGCGGCTTGTATCTGAGGTGCTTGTGGGTTGTTCTGTAACAACTGCTGCATGTGTGGGTCCTGCAACATAGACATGTGCACAGTAATATGAGCCTGATGGTTCTGCTCCATGAACGCCTTAGCTGGCTTCATAGTTAACAAGTCTTGGTTCTCCTGCACTGGGTCTGTTGGAACCTCGTCGTCCTCGGTCGGCACAAGCTTAGCTGCGTTCTTCACGCCCAACACTTCAATCATCTGACGGTGAAGCAGGGGTAAGTTATACAACTGTGGGGCTGACTGTGCAAGCTGAAGAACTGCCTGGTACTGAGTAATCTTCTGCGCCATCGTTGCCGCGTTCGGATCACTGACGGGAATAATATCAACCAAGTGGTAGTCAGCTTTCTTAGCTGATTTCTGCCCGTACTCAGGTACGTAGTCATAATTTTCTGGCGCGTTATCAGCAATGATGCTTTTGAGTAGCTTAAACTCCTGCTTCATCGCGTAGTGCAATCGGCTTTGTACCGCTGTCATCACCTTTAACGTACGCTCTAATATAGCTAATGTTGTACCTACGGGCGCCTGAGAGGACATATCTGATACTTTAATATCACCAGACGACGCAAATGCACGGCCTTCTTGGACAATATTTTGGAATAAAGTGAACAGAACTTGGCTTGGTTCCTTGTAAGGGAGTGGTAAAATGTTGTCACGGATACTTCCTGAGGGCACATCTACGTCCCTAAATTCTCCGGGGGAGATCGGTGTATCGTCACCCTTAACACGCAAGCCCCTAGCTTTAAGTCCACCAGGCAGATTGCTTAGCGTACCTGCGTCTACCAACTGACGCATAATCATCGTCGCTGATTTGGCATATCCGCCAATCAAATGTATCAAACCATATCCGTAGAACCCAAAGCCAGGAATATATTGATAGTGAATAAAATGCTGACGCTTGATATGAAGTTTGTCGTTTTCTAACCAATTACGCCTGATAGATAAAATCTTTCTAGAACCTTTCTCGATAGTCACAATATATGGCAGTGCTATACTGGTAGGCTCACCTTTCTTGTTCGTATGCTCAAACCCATGCAGGTCTAAATCAACGTGCATCTCAAGTATGCGGAACCTATCATCTGTTGACGCTATAACGCCTTGCTCTTCCGCTTTCTGTTTCTCAATATCATCTAACTCATTGTTCGGCTCACCTAACTCAATGTCACTGTAAAACCCAGACTCCATGAGTTTCTTAACATCATTCTCAGTCTTTCTAGTCACATGTGTGATGCGCTCGGCATCTTCTAAACTTGACGCGCCGTATGGTACAACAATGTCTTCTGCTGGGCAGAACATAGCAACTTGACGACCTTTAATATCGTCTTCGTAAACTTTCTTAAACGCTGAACCAGCAAGGGGCAATGACCAAAGCATCTTCTCGTGCTCTAGTCTGTACTCAACCATTACCTCAGTCAACTCGTAGTTCATATCATCTTGAACTCTAAGCGCTGCTTCTTCGGTCTCTAAAGTTTCTTCACCAATCAATTTTGTTTTGACTGGCCCCATTGCTGGAAAAGTCTCCATCATGGCTTCGGATTGAAAGCGCACAACTGACTCAGTTAGCATCGGGTGAAATACTCCACATGCGCCTTGCCAAGGTTCAGTACGTTCTTCGTACTTCAAACCTAGTAACTTTAGCCCTTCTACATATGTCTGTATCCACTCACGGCGGTCCTGCATGTCCTTATCAAAATCTCCAATGAGGTCACCAGCTAAAGTGCTGAGTACACCTTCATCAATTTCATCTGCTAAGTTAGCGCCAAAATCTTCAGACTTATTTTCTTTACGAGTTAAGGCAAGCTCAACCCCACCCATATTAATCTTTACACCTTCTGGGTCTTCGATCTCAATTTCTAAATCTGGTTGTTTTGCCATAACATCACTGATGCCTTGGGGTGCTTGATAGGGGCCTTTAACAATTGCCATTTTGTTTCCTTAAACTGTGTAAAACCGTTCGCTATTACGACGGCCTCTAAACCATTGAATATCTTCGGGTTCATCTATCGGAAGACGTAAGAACCCACCCTGTCTAAATCTCATTAACGCAAGCGTAGTTGCATCCACCAAGTCATCATGGTCCCCTGATGGAAACGCTGCAATCTCATCAACCAATTCTTCAGCCCACCGCGTGCGGGGAACCCAAACTTTTCCAGACGCTATTATGTCCGACACCGCGTTGAGCCTGGCAATCTTGTCTTGTCCTTTGGAGGGGGTGTAGTCTTGGACAGGTATTCCCATTGCCCGCAAATCGTAGATAAGCGGCGCTCCACTTGCTTTTTTTTCAATAAGAACTCCGTCGGGGTCAAACATTTTGTATTCATTTAATACATCTCGTTTTAGTTCAGGATACTCTACGCGTTTCTTATATGTGTTTAACAAAATAATATTTGGCTGATTGTAATCTTTATGGTAGTTAAAGATACCCCAAGTTGTACCTGCTGAATAGTCAGCACGGTTGTTTTTCTCAAAAGCAGTATCCCAAGTTTGCAAAATGTAGTCACAATCGGGCGGAGAATCCTCTTCCCACCACTTCCACCAATCGCGTTTAACTATCGCTGACTCATTTCCAATAGGATTTTGCTGATACTGAGCTTGCCATTTACTGTTGGGGATAGTCTTTTTTACTGCTTCTAGCTCTTCTTTTCGCCAAAATTCAGGCCAAAGTGGGTTTCCAGAGGGTAAAATAGCAGGAAATTCGATAACTTCCCAGTTGTCGGCACCCATTGCAGCGGCTTTAAGAACTTGTCCAGTTAAATCTCTGGCAGCCCAACGAGTCATTACAATCACAATCGCACCACCCGGTTGCAAACGCTGACGAGGTCCAGATGTATAGTATTCGTAGACTTTATCGTATATTTCGGGGTTCGAAGCAGCCATCGTCGCCTCTTGTTCGCTATGTGGGTCGTCTATTATTAAGAGGTCAGCACCTTTACCGGTTACTGCGCCCCCGACCCCAATCGCGTAATAATCCCCTCCCTGACTAGTGTTCCAACGACCAGCAGCTTTTGAGTCTGCACGTAGGTTTAGTCCTGGAAAAATATCTTTGTAGTCCTCTGTGTCTACTAAATTACGTACTTTTCGACCAAAGCCGGTGGACAATTCGCTTGTATGAGCCACCTGAATAACCTTTTTATGAGGGAAGCGACCCAAAAACCAAGCAGGAAGAAGATAACTAGCGAACTCAGACTTAGTATGTCGAGGTGGCATGTTGATAATAAGGCGTTTACATGTTCCATTTGCTACCCTTTCAAACGCATCAGCCATTCTTTTGTGGTGGGCACCGCTAATAAAACTAGGCCAACACCGATTTACAAACTTAATAAACTTTTCCTGAGCTAATTCTTTTTCTTTTAGTTGTTCTAATTTAATTAAAGACGCCTCTAGTACCCGAAGATCAGATTCGGACATCTTGCCAGACGTTATGGCGGCTTCAATTTCCTTCAGGTTGAGCATCTTGTGTCGTTGTTTCTTCGTTTTGAGTACCTAACTGGGCATCAAGGTCGTCAAGTGGCGTAATATCAGTCACATCCGCATTGAGTAAACGCTTAACTCGTTCTCTAATTGACTTCTCTAAGGCTTCTGAAGTTGTATGTTTTATAGTTACTTCGCTTCGTTCTGTAAATAGCCCAATGTCTGAGTGTTTACCGAGCAGCTCTAAAGCTTTAATTTCTATTCTTGTATCTCCGCAATCAGCTAAAGATACTAACTTATTAGTAATGAAATTACGTGCCTGATGTACATCGGCAAATGCTTGGAAGTCAAATTCCTTTATTAATACCTGGGCCGCTTTAGCTTGTGCAGATACGCTAATAGTCTTAGGCGCGTTTGGTTTTTCTGTACCGGTTATTAAATCTTTAGCTGCATCTAAGTCAGTATCTGTATAGTCAATACTTGCGCCGAGCTCTTCAAGTAAATCTACTGTATTAACGGCAATGGCTACGCCATCCTTATGGGTTTTAGGTTCCTCATCGGATAGATCGAAAGGTAGCGGATGATCAGCAGTAGGTTCTACGGATAGCATATGCACCATGAAGTTATGGGGTTGGTGCGTAATATAACATAAAAAGTCTAAAAAGTCTAAAAAGGCTAAAAAGTACTTTTTAGACACGGGGACGACATTGTTACGTAATTAGGGGGGGGTGTTTAGTTTTTAAGCACTACGTGGACGACATTGTTACGTAATTAAATCTAAAAATTTTTATATACCCCCGGGGGGGTGTACTTTAGTATTAGTGACGGGGGGGTTTTTTAAATTTGCTCATCGTTTGAGCAGGTTAGTGTGCAAGGGACTCCTACCTCCTCCTTTGCCTAAATAGGGGTTAGGGGGTACTAATATCTCCCCAAGTTGATAATATTAGCCTAACAATGTTAGGTAAAAAATAATTTAATATCGTTTACAATTTCCTTGCAATGCGTACCACAATTTGATATACTGAGAGCATACCAAGCATAATGTTAGGTATCTCTAAAAGATTAGAGTTTATTAGTGTAATTAGATTTAAAAGGATTAATATGAGTAACTTAGAAAACGTGTTAGTTATTTCCCCCGTAGAATCAGTTGATATTATTACCCTTAGAGGTAAAGCGATTGAAGCCGAAACGAGTAATTATGGGGCTAGGCGCAACTATGCAAGTGGTATTAATGCAATGGCTATGTTGGCAACGCCTAACATTGTTAGCCCTGAATTTGCATGGTATAACTTAGAGGGTGATCATAACTTGCCCAAGGTAATTAAAGATGAGAAGGTAGAATACTACAAGGCTTTGACAGCTATCAAGTACCCTAACAATTCTAACGCATGGAAAATGATAAAAAAGTATGCAAAAGAAGAAGCTGTCGCCAAAGGGTTATTTGGTGAAATCCCTAGGGCACCTAGTGAGAGCGAGGGCGAGGGCGAGGGCGAGGGTAATGGTGCGAGGGCTAATGAGGCTAAAGTACTTAATCTTTTTATGGTAGAAACCCTAACTAATATGCATAAGAGATCATTGCGTACAAAACAACAAAAGCCCGAGCAATATGGGGAGAAGCAAAGTAAGGCACATGCCAAAGTAATCGAGGCTCTCCAAGCCTTAGGCGTTGACATCGGTTTAATCAAGTAATCAAAAGGCTAGGGGAAACCCTAGCCTAACATTGTTAGGCTTATATGATTGAATTTTTAATTGCTATTGTTGTTACCCTGGTTTTAGTAGGTGGTATTATTTACTTGGATGATATAACCTCTTAACTATTATTAACCTAACCCTAGCCCACATAATGTGGGCTTTTTTTCGTCTTGTGATTAGCCTAACATTGTTAGGCTATTTTTTTGCTTTGTTACATTTTTCGTTTACATAGGGGCGACGTATGCCAGTTCCCTGAGTGGGCGTAGCCAATCACAAAACGTAACAACGTAAAGCCTAGACTATGCCAGTTCCTTGAGTGGGCGTAGCCACCACCCCACCCTAACAATGTTATGTTTTTTGTTATGAAGTTATACCTAATGTTACGTTACGTTTCTCGTAAGTCCTTGATTTTAAAGGAATGTTAAATGTTACAATGTTACACGACATATATAACGACTAAACGCAATCATGAGCTTCGCAGAAGGTGCAAAGACTAATTGTATAAAACTCGTTTGGGAGCTATATATATATATATTTATTTAACTATATAACAAATAAACGAAAAACCCCTTTTTCTTTTTGCAAATCAACAACTTACAGCGTTACGTTTTTCGTTACGTTTACCCCTAATGTTACGTTATTTTTGTAACGCTACTTTATCTCTGCTCACCCAAGCGACTAGAAGCTATTGACATAATTATAACTTTGTGGTATAATTAGAGCTTGAGGTAAATTATTTTAGTTTTGGTTTATCTCAATTCCGACCCTAACATTGTTAGGCTCATTTCGTAACATTATAGGATTAGAGTATGTTTAACTTAGATTGGAAAGAGTGTATCGACTGCGGTGACGATGTGCACAATGAACGATGGGCACTAGGTTACAAATGGTGCAAGTTCTGCGGTGAAGATCGTGCACGTACCGAGCGTGAATCATGGTGCGTAATTCAGGAGTACACAAAGGGTAACTATATGTTCGTTACCAATGCTTCAGCACCCACAACCCTACGTCAAACTAACCCAAAGGAGAACCGAGTATGAGAGCATTGCACGTTACATTTTTATCAGTCTTTATGTGTACTAGCGTATTCATAGGGTTTCATATTAGCAACGAGACGACATGGGTAGATCAATTCCTACTTATGTATGGCGGGATGATGTTTGGGTTCTTAATCTCCGCAATAGACGAGGAGCGCAAAAATGATGAGTAACGACCAACTACTAATTGATGTGGCTAATCTAGTTTCAGTCATTGCGAGGGATAGATTCCTGCGTGAAAGACTAATGGACACCGAGGAGTTACATGCGGTGACTAGGCACATTGCGCCTGAGATGAATGCGCTTATGGCTATCTTGAGCATGCGAAGGAGGGGGAAACATGAAACAAGCAATCCAACATTTTCTAGTTAACTTATGCCTAACATTGTTAGGCGTGTTAGTAATATGTATCACAATATGGGAGTTTATATGCAGATAACAGTAATGGCAAAGAACAACTACGGGCAGACAATGTTCTACCCAGTGTGCGAGTTAGCCGATAAGTTCGCTAGGCTATTCGGACAGAAGACATTGACCCGTGCGAACCTTGAAAAGATTAAGGATATGGAAGTAGCAGTAGTAATCAAACACGAAGAGGTAAAGATATGATTTGGAACTATAGAGTTGTGAATCTTAAATCACAATGCGACGGCGAAGACTGGTACACATTGCAGGAAGTAAGCTATGACGATGACGGCAAACCGACGGGTTATGGTAGTCCTTGTATAGGTAGCGATACATACGAAGGGTTTGTTGAATTGTTCAAGGACATGATTACTCACGCAGTACTAAACGAGAAACCAATGCAAGAGGAGGATTTCAATGGCTAAGTACATGGTAACAGGATGGTGTGCAAAGCGAAGCAACTGGAACGAGGACTACGTAACTGCAAAGAATAAGCAGTCGGCAATGGAGCTATTCAAGATGCTTAACCCTACGCTGAGACGAGTAACTGTGCATAGATTACATAAGGAGAATTAAACATGGGATATAGAACAGTAAATCACGTGCCGAGTATATATGCTTACGCACAGGCAAAGCAGATACATGACAATATTGTGCCGATACGTGGGCGAGACATAAAGCCACTAGGTCAACGCAGAGACGGCGACACCTACCACATACGAATGAACGGCGAAGATGTTGAGTGCGTACTATATAAGACACCAGTAGTTACGTTTCATCCAGACGATACGATAACAGTAAGCACGAATAATTGGAACACAGTATCTACGCATCAATTCATATGGGCGATAACAGGATGTAATTGTTACGGCAGTAGAGGCAAGACTGTAATTAGAATTGGCGATAAAGAGTACGTAATAAACGAGATCATGCGTATAAAGCACGTCGAGGATAGTTCGCCCAAGTGGGAGGTGCTGACAAAGGAGGAGCAGTACGACTGGGCGATTGATAGGCAGAAGGCTAACATTGTTAGGGCTAAGTACAAGGAGTTTATAACATTTGTTAATGGCGGACTGAAACTTAGGACTATTGATACAGATGCAGTATTCAGTACCAAAGAGTTATCCGAGCAGTTTGGTGAACACACTTTGCCTTGGGGTACAAAAGCGGTAAATGATACCGAGTTCAATCAAGTCGCACTTAAAAACTCACAACATGCGGTGAGGTTTATGAACCTGATCAAAGAGGAGGGGAACTACGAGAACTACTACAAGGCTATGCTTATGGTGGCAGGTTTAGTGTTGAGCGTAGGATACCGACGAATTGAAATGGACAGAGCTGAGGTTAAGGCAAAACCCAGGTCAATAATAGACAAGATATACGAGTGTATCTACAAGTGGCATAGTGATGAAATTTTCGTCCGTATTAAATTAGCCGATGGCAAAGTGCCGACAGAGAGGTACGACACATGGGTTTGAGAGCCTAACAATGTTAGGTTACTTGTTGTCCGGTCGTTGGTGTGACCAACGCCTATTGACATAATTATAACTTTGTGGTATAATTAGAGCTTGATTAGTAAATTTTTGTGTGTTAGTAAAGCCCTAACAATGTTAGGCATCATTAGAGGAAATTAGAAAAATGGCTGATATTAACTTTGGTAAATCAATTACATTGAAGCAAGCAAGTGTACTCATACGTACAAATCCAGAGACTAGGTTCTTATTGCAGGGTGAGCCGGGCATTGGCAAGTCTAGTTTACTTGAGAGTATTGCCGAG
>Ga0208379_1000368_pt1 | contig 20485 bp, 18 predicted proteins | sample CryBogCBE02Aug07_FD_184559 | JGI IMG/M metagenome (GOLD analysis project Ga0208379, IMG submission 184559) | Freshwater microbial communities from Crystal Bog, Wisconsin, USA - CBE02Aug07 (SPAdes) | ecosystem: Environmental > Aquatic > Freshwater > Lake | place: Crystal Bog, Wisconsin, USA... | reverse complement strand
CTTGGAGGTTGTCCTTAGTGCCATAAAAGTTAGTAATTCTAGCGTAGGCTTCTGGTGCTGGTACGCCAAATTGAGTTGCTACTGATAATTTTAATGCCATGATTTTTCCTTTTTAGAATGTCATTTCTGCGGTTTCGGCTTTAGCAACCCATCTTATTGTTGTTGCCGCTTGTCCTGTTACTGTTATTGCTAATCCACCATTGGTTGTATCTGCTGTGGCAGTTACTGTCCAAGTGGAAGCTCCTGCATCTGCCGCTACTACAGTCGTTGTTACTGTACCGACTATAGCAGTTGTACCTACACCAGCACCACGCTTAATAGCACCTTCTAGTGTCCAAGCCTTTGTGTTTCCTGCACCAGTTACTCCAGCAATTACCCTTACTTTAAAATAATAAGCAGAGTTGTTAGGTAGGATTACTTGGTTTGTTGTGGATGCGGCTGCTCCATCACTTGTTAAAACTGTAGCGGTTGCGTCTGTAGTTGCTTTACCTAAAAGCAATAATGCAGCTTGTGTACTTCCTTGGGTTACTGAAATAGGCTGGTTACAAGCAGGAAAAACCATATAACCTTGTATGGCTCTACTTGTTCCTCTTAAACCAGCTATAACTGAAGCAAAGTTTCCTGTTGCTTGGTTTTGTGAACCGCCGCCAACAAAAGAACCAAATCCGCCAGCATTATTATTTTGACCGCCACAAGTTACAGCATAAGTAGCTGATGAACTATTTATATTTCCGCCGCCAACAAAAGCGTATGGTGCTGTTGATATAATAGAATTACTAAACCCACCACTTATTACACCCCAATCACCAGCACAAGAATTCCTATTAGCCGCTGTACCAGCATCACCACCGCCACCAATAAAGCTATATGCGCCTGTTGCTTGGTTATTACCACCACCGACTACTACTCCATGAGGCGTATAGAAAGATAAAGTAACACCAGCGGCAGTTGTAGCATTTTGGCTGATTGTGAATGTATAAGCTGTGCCAGTAATTGTTGTAGAACTTACTGACTGTGATGTAGAAACTGTCCAAGTAGAACCAGCACCACTAACGATATAAGTACCAGCAGTTACACCAGTACCAGTTAAAACCATGCCAGCAATGATTGTGCCTGATGTTAGTGAGCCGACTGTTAGAGTTGTTCCGCTGATGGTTGATGTTGCCATTACAGCAGGAGTACCAGTAGTTACTGTTGATGTTGCGTAGGAAAAACTTGTAATACCAGTACCAATAATTATCTGACCAACTTTAATGTTTGCATTGGCGCTAGATAAATAAAGTGTTGTTCCAGCACTTACAGCAATTGTTGTAGTTTGAGTTGTTACTGTTGAACCTGATGTTCCTGAATTTAAATAGCCACCACCAATAAGATTAAAATATCCACTTGATGTATTTTGATAACCGCCAAGAATAGCCCCATAATCCGAAACACCATTAACAGAATTTAATCTACCACCAGCAATAACAGCCGCAGTTTGCCCGCCAATAGTGTTGTTAAATCCTCCAGCAACTACAGCAGAATTTCCTGCTGTTTGGTTACTTTGCCCGCCACCAATTACAGAGTTTGCTCCGCTTGCTACATATCCAGCGTTGGTTCTAACAGTCTGCCAATCAACCGCATTAGCACCCCTAGCGTTACCGCCTGTTGCTGATGAAGTAGTCTTTTGTGCTTGTAATGCGCCTGTTCCTAAAGGTTGCAGGACTAATGGAGTATTTGTACCGCCAGTTGCATAAACTCCAGGATAAGAAGCATCACCAATAACTTGAATATAAGTTGTAGAAGCTGTGCCTAATGAAGCTGTTCCTGTGGCTTCTAAAGTAGTAAATTTGCCTGTGTTGGCGGTTGTTGCGCCAATGACTGTGTTGTCGATTGTGCCGCCAGTAATCGCAACAGCATTGGCATTTTGTGTTGCCATTGTGCCAAGACCAGTTACATCACCAGTTACTAATGCCCTAAATGAGGGTGTTCCTGCACTTCCGTTTGGTGCGGCTAAAACATAATTGGCTGTTTTACTTGCATAAGGGTTCTGTGTATCGCCATAACCGCTTGCAAGGCTTACTACAGGGGTTGTAGTACCTGTAGCCACATTTACAGGCGCAGTTCCGCTAACGCTGGTTACTGTGCCGCTACCTTTGCTGTTAAAAGTGTTCCAATCTGTGCTTGTAAGGTAGCCACTTACGCTTGTTGTGGCTGCTGGTATAGAAATCGTAGGTGTATTGCCACCGCTAGAAACTACTGGGCTTGTTGCTCCTACGCTGGTTACCGTTCCTACATTGATCGAACCGCCAAGACTTGTGCTTGTGCCATTAATGGTAATAGCTGAATTAGCCAAACCCGCATTAGGAATAGTCGTAGATGCCGTAACATTGCCTGTAGTGTTATTGGCATACATATAGCCAGTAAGACCAGTTACCGCTAGGTTTGTAGTGGTTAGATTAGTAAATGATTCGCTAGATGAGCCAGCAATTTTTTGCCATACGCCATTTTCAAAAATAGCCCAATCGCCTACTGCCCATCCCGTTACACCATTGAGATTGGTATTGCCTGCTACAGAAACTACATAGTAATAACCCGCAGTTCCTACGCTAGATACTAAAGTTGGTGTATTTGTAGATGCGTTCCATGTGCCTTGATATGCTGGCGCATTGGTTGGCTGGGTACTAATGCTAGTAATTTGTCCTTGAGCATTTACGGCGATAACAGGAATAACGGCGGCTGAACCATAAGTTCCAGCAGTTACTCCAGTATTGGCAATTGCTATAGTTGTTGCAATTGAACCGTTATAACTTGTGCCTGAAAGACCTGTACTTATTGTCAAAGCATTTAAGTTAGAACCTAAAGATACGCCTGAAATAGTGCTATTGGTAAGCTGGCTATTGCCAATACCGCCAAGAGTTCCACCTAAAGTTAAATTACCGCTAGAAGTTACTGTTCCAGTGAGAGTTATACCGTTTACTGAACCTGTACCTGAAACTGAAGTAACCGTTCCACCAGGATTAGTAGAATTAATAGTTATCGCGGCTGAACCATTATATGTGGTTCCAGTGCTGAAGGTGATATTTGAGCCTGCTGTCAAACTGAACAGGTTACCTCCCAGCGCTACACCTGAGATTGTGTTGTTAGCTAATTGAGCATTAGTAATTGTGCCACTCAAAGCCGTAGTCGGAATAGTGAGCGAGGCGGTCATTGCCCCAGTACCGTTTCCATAAACGTAACCTGTCAGGGTATTTACACCTGTACCGCCTGATGCTACATTCAAAGTGCCGCCTAAGACAACACCGCCAGAAGTAGGAGAAGAAGGAGTCAAACCTGTTGAACCTGCGCTGAATGTAGCAACTCCTGAACCAGAAATAATAGCACCCCAACCTGTCGCCGTGTAGGCTTCTAGAATTCCACTATCAGTGTTATAACGCAGTGTGCCTACTACTGCTCCACCACGTTGTGCTGTTGTGCCTTGGGGTAATACTACTCCTGCTGATCCAGGTAATACGGGATTGTTTACAATACTTATAGTTGGAGTTGTGGTATTATTAGCTACGTTAATTTGGTTCGCAGTGCCATTAACTTGAGTTACAGTTCCACTACCAGTACCGAGTATTTGCCAGATACCGCCCTCATAAAACTCAAAAGCGGAAAGAGTAGTATTGTAACGAATCTGACCCGCGTTAGGGGCAATAGGTCTTTGTGACGTAGTTCCGTTCGGTACGGTAATACCGCCAGTGCCAGGAAATACCGCGTCATTAGCGAATGAGATTGTAGGATTACCACTAACACCGTTACCGCTAGCTACGCTAATTTGATTTGTAGTCCCAGCGATACTCAGAGGGCTGAGATTACTTCCGTTTGAAAATAATAAACCAGTGCCGCCGAGGTTAGCGAGGGAATAGAGAAGCCCCGTAACGGCAAGTGTAGGGTTACCACTCACACCGTTGCCGTTTGCTACTGAGAGACCTGCTCCGCTAACTGAAAGCACCCGAGCAGCTACTGTGCCAGCCGCTGTTTTTGCAATTAAGCCATAACCAGTAGTCTCAAGTGAACCCGATGTGCCGTTCAAAAATAATGAAAACTTGCCTTGAGCACCGCTGTCAGTAATTCCAATGCCAATCCCTACCCCAAAGTAACGGCTGTTAGGAAGAGTTGGCTCATTGTTTACAGTTAAAAATGTTTGAAATTGTGAAGGCGTCGCCACAAGTTGATTAACCGTAGCTTGAACGGTTACTCCACCTTGCTGAATGGGGACTAATTCAAGACCCGTAATAGGTCCCGCTTGAGGTAATTCAGGTATTAATTTATTGGCCATTACGTGGATTTACTGGAGTAAAAGTTGTACCGTCAAGATTACCATCTAATTGATTTGGAATAGAAGGTGAAAGTAAATCATTTTCACTAGTCAAAATCTGATTGTCACGCACGGCAATGTCTGCGTCGGGACGCGGAAAGCGAATAGAAATTTTTTCAGGTTGACGGGCAGGTAAGCGATATGGGTCAAATTGGTCAGAACAACCGTGAATACAAACGCGCAAAGCAGGAATATTTCCGTCTTGAGTAATTTCATCGTACGGACGTTTCATTTTACAACGATCACAAATCGCTATAGAAATAATATTATTACCTTTAGTATTTAGCCACTTTGGCATATTTTACCTTGTATACGGTGAAATATTAGGCGCAAAGTAGATAGGAGACTTATCCCTGTTCTCATTTTGAGCCATGAGTAGATGTTTTTCATATTGTTGTTCTGCGTATGTGATTCTACCTGGATCCACTTGAGGAAGTTCGCACGCCATTTGGTGTGCTAATCCCCATTGAATCGCAAGGTAAAAATATTGCGGAATTTCAATTTGACCGCTTAAATCACCTACGTCTTGAACATAACGGTTTAACCAGAGTTCAATCTGAGGTTGAATAGAATTAGGCACTGGCCACACTTCCATATTCGGCTGAGGAATTGTACGGTTAAACCAATATTGCAATGGGCGTAACGCTTGAAATTGACGGTTAGGTAGGTTGGAGTAATCATCCCTGTTCATACGTGCCATGGGTATTGCCACGGGCATTGTACCGAATTGAACTTGATACACTCCTATATTTGGTCCAGAAACTTGCAAAATACGCCAAAAAGGTTGCGTAGCCGTGGCTTGTAAGTCGTAATACAACCATTGATTAGGAGCCCAAGTAACGACTCCAGGAGTAGCAATATCAGTCCAAGTAACCCCATCAACTGAACATTGAATTTTAATTTCTACTGAACCTTCAACGGCGGGCAATATTCCAACAGTATTAATATAAACAGGATTAGCTAATCCATTATTAATACCGATTGAACCTGTATTGGTAGTAAGTTGGCAAATATTTAAACCAATACCGTCAAAAGCATAAGCTGCGATTCCTGAAGTAGAATAATATCCTTGAGTAATATTTGTAGTTGTGCGATAGTTCGCGTTCAATACGTCAACAGTGCCGACTGGCAGGTAGTAATAAGTCTGGTCAGGGATTAAGCCAATGACGACTTTATTAATTGCCCAATAGTTAATACCCCAATTAGTGAGGCTTGAAAGCAAATAATAAAGACTGGTTTTTGCAGATTGTACCTGCTCAACGGTTAATTCTTCAGCTAACTTACCAGCGCGACGAGCACCATGATCAATAAGATCCTGAACGCTGACGACTGTTTGACCTACTGTTCCGCTTGTGCTCATTGTTTTCTATTCCACATATCAAACAGCGTTTTAACTTTCTCTTCTAAAACACCAATCCTAACGTCCATCTTTGCTAGGGCAATGACAAGGGCTACAAATCCAATGACCATTGGCCAGATTTTAGAAAGTGTATCTACCATGTCCATTTTAAACTCACCACATTGGTGTCTTTTTAATTTTACCGCCGTTTTTACAATTCCAACGCTTTAATGAGGCAGCCTTGCGAGTTGGCTTTCCGTTCTCATCTTTCATTGGTCCTGGCATACCTGACATTCTAGCGCAGAATGACTTTCTACGTTTTGCATCTGATTCAGTCTTTGGGTGTGGCGCAGGCGCTTTTAAATGTGACCCAGTAGCGCGGTTAAATTTGTCTCTACCTTTTTGGGTCAAGCCTGCACCCTTGCTGACTGGTAACTTTTCGCCTTTCTTAATTGAAAGACTTACGTCGCCACCTGTTTTCTTTTTAGCCGTTTTAGCTGATTCAATAAATGCCGCCTTAGTAGGCGCACCCTTAGAACCAACTTTACGCATTCTTTCACCAGAACCAGCTTTAATGCGTTCTTGCTTGGCATGAATGTTAGCATAAAGACCATTCTTAGCCATGATTACCAGTTCTTAATCTTTTTTGTAGATCCGCCGCTAGATTTCTTTTCCAAAATCTTATTTGCTTTTGCATCAATCTTTGATTTGCTTGACTCTGAGAGTTTTCCTGCTTTGACAGCTTGAGTAGCGCGTGCCTTAGCATTCGCTGCGTGGGCACGGTCAGGCATAGGATATTTACGCTCTCCTGGTAAACCAAAATCTGACTTAGGCAATGACTTGCGAGTCTTTGTAGTCAGTTGACCGCCAGCTTTCTTGCTGCTTGCGGCTCGCTTTTCGCTATACGCGATTGCTACGGCTTGCTTAACTGGCTTACCCGCCTTGACTTCAGCGGAGACATTATGCTTAAAAGCCTTTTCAGATTTTGATTTGATTAATGGCATGATTATGGAGTTACGTTAGCAGGTTGATCAGCTTGAATCAATAGTCCTTCAGCATACATTGCAACGTGCTGTGTTGAACTGTCACTTGTTGAAAACAAAAACTGAAGATCAGTCTTTGGACCAAACACGTTTGCGCAATACCTATGAACATCCATAAATAATGTAAAGCTAACTTGCGCGGCAGAAAGTGATGCTGCTCCAAATTGTTGAGTCAGCAAATTGTAAAAAATATACACGTTTGAAGACAAAGAGCTACCTGACCAGCAGTTAATACGACGCAAATAGAAATTAAATCCATTAGGTACTGAATATACAGTCATTTGACTACGACCTAAACCAGCATTGATTTGACCGTAGGTGGTTGAGCCGTTTTTAACTGTAATTGTACCTACGTTAGTAGTTTGACCAGTTGCAGGCGTTGTCATAGCTACGCTATTAATGCGTAAATATTGATTAACAGTAGTTACGCCAGTAGTGCCATTCAAAGTAACTGATTCAGAAATCGCATTCCAGTTTGCATCTAATCCGTTAACAGTTACTTTTGCTGGAGAAGCATCCGTAGCGGATGAACTAACTACAGTCATTGTTAAAGCGGAAGCTGGAAAAGTGTAAGTCGAAGCATTTTCCCATAGCGGAATTTGTGTTCCTGCTACGGCAGCATTATAACCATTTATATTAACATTACTGTGACCGTACACTTCATTACGGTTGACTTGAAGGTCAAACGGTTCAGATGTACCCGCACGAGTAATTGACGAAACTGTTGCAGTCATATCTCATTCTCCAAAATTTAAGAAGGCGGGGGCGAACCCCCGCGCAATCTTAGTAATTACACTTACCGCCTGCTTTTTTAGCAGTAGACACCTTAGTCGTGTGCACTTTATGCGCATGACCGCCATGAGCCATATGTTCCTTGTGGGACACATGACCACCATGGGCGTGGTGCTTGGTAGAGTGTTTGTGATGAGATACGTGACCACCATGAGTCTCATGAACTGAATGATGCTTGTGATGAGCTACGTGACCGCCATGTTTGTAACCAGCAACGCCTTCCTTGATAGAACCTGTACCAGCTTTCTTTGTAGGCATTTTTGCGCCGTCATGAACCAAAGTATTCTCATAACGATTAGCAACGCTACCAGACACAGTGCCACCTTTAGCGAACTTCTTGAGGTGACCACCGCGCTTATAGCCTAAACCTTCAACACCGCCTGTTTTGGTGCTGAAAGACTTAGTTTGCTTAGCTTGATGAACTTTGTCTTTGACGTCAATTTTTGGCTTCAAAGTAGTTTTGGTTTCAAAACGATCAATAGCTGCTCCGCCATCTTTCTTATGCATCTTACCGCCCATGCACATTTTGGCTTCATGCTTGTGATGTTCGTGCATCTTTTTGTGATGCGCAGAACCGCCTTCTTTGTGCTTAGCAGCGTGATGCTTAGCCATAGCTTTGTGATGCTCATGTGAACCAACGGGATGACCAGATACGTGATGAACTTTGCCACCATGTTTATATCCAGGACCTTCTACACCTTCGGTCATACGCTTAGGATCACGACGAGTAGCTTCAATTCCACCAGCGAGTCCACCAGGAACTGCAGGACCAGCCTTAGGAGCGCGACCACCAGCTTTTAAACCATGATGAGCTTTAGAAGCCTTTTCATGTTCATGATGCTTGAGTTCTTTTTCAACGCGTTTGATTTCAGCTTCTTCGTTGCGAATATGACCGCCTTTGGCATGCTTTTTAGCATGACCGCCGCGCTTCATACCACCGCCAACTTCATCAACTGAAGGCTCGGTTGTGAACATTTTTGGTTCACGGATAAATTTACTAGTTGCCATGGTTTATATCTCCTATTAGGCTTGAGTAACACCAAGAGCACCAGTACGAGTCGCATTAGGACCAACTTGAATACCATTCAAGCCAATACCCATTACAAGGCGTTTGATACCGTTAGAGGCGCTAGATGGCGTGTATGTGCCGCGCACGTCACCAGTCGAGCTAGTTGCAGGATTGGTTGTAACTGCAGGAACAAAAGTACCAGCATCACGAGCCAAGGTGTTATTCCAACCAACGGAAACAACGTAACCAGCATCAACAACGCGCACTGGCAAGCCTAGAACATCGGTTGTACCGACAGTAATCGCGACTGGCAATGAACCATTGATAGCAATGCTAGAGATTTGATAGAACGCTTTTTTACCAGCTACGTTCGCTACAGCAGAAGAAGTTGTACCAGTGGCGATAACTTCAGTCATAGCTTGACCGTAGTAATCGTAACCAGAAACTGTCAAATTGCGGCTAGTTCCGATTGTACCAGAAGCAGTAGTCAATTGAACTGCACGTGGGCAATCTAATTGAACAACTACAGTGCCGTCAGTACGTACGATTGATTGAGTGCTTGTACCCGCAGTCAAAGTCAAGTTAGCAGCACCAGCTGGAGTTTGGCTCGCAGCGATGTTTGCAGTTTGCAATGTTTGTGGGATTAAGTCGAAAATGTAAATACGACCTAGAGGACCAACACCGAGATCCATCGGAGCAGGGTCGCCAAGGTAAGCATTGTTCGACAAGAAAATATTTGTGCTAGAAGCAGATTGGGAAGTATTGACAGTATAAGTGCCAACGCCACCAGTTCCACTCAGGAAAGCAGTGATTTGTGTACCAGCTGTTACGCCAGTTCCACCGATAAATGAGCCAACGGTAACAGGGTCACCAGAAAGCAAAGAAGTTACAGTTAAGGTTGTGCCTGAAATTGAACCGACTACAACGCACTCGGTAGAATTATAAGACAAACCCATAAAGGTTTGAGCAGTACCTAAGAATAGGTCATCACTAAATTGTGGCATGTGTCTTTCTCCTTGAAAAGCATAGACATATTACATTAAGAAAAAGGGGCTAGGCTTTTGACCCAGCCCCTGTATTACATTAGACTCCAGGTGTGCCGTACATAGCACGTGGGTCTGTCCAGCTTGGCCAATAACGCTCGGTTGCCTTGTAACGCATAGAGTCGGTTTCAAAGTCGCCTTCCATGGTTTTCTCAAGAGCACGACGCATCATCAACTTCATACCTTCTGGGGCATCAGTTTGAACCCACCAGTTAGTAGCAGAAGTCAAACGGCTAATTACTGAAGCACCTTCTGGCAACAATCCAATTGATTTGATTGGGTTGATGTCATTGTTTGCTGTACCAGTACGTAGCACTGACTTGAGCAACACTTCGGCTTGAAACACGTTGCCAGGAGCCACAACCAATTTCAATGGTTGTAAACGGATCTTCTTACCGTTGTTGTCAACGGCTTGACGAACCTGAATCAACATTTGCTCAAGTGAAGTCTGGGACAAGTTAGCGGCAGTACCTAGCAAGTTGCTAAATGTGCCGTTCACGATTGGGTGTGCAGAGCTATTCAAAGCCACGCCGTCACCACCAGTGTATGAACTGTTGAATGCGCGGTTCAAAATGTTAGCGCATAACAATTCCTTGGTTTCAACGAGGGACTGTGCAAGGTGCTTGGCGTATACTTGACCGATACGGATATGGTCACCGTCTTCAACCAGAACTTTGGTCAAAGCAAATGCCAAGCCGAATACTTGGTATACATAGCGTTGCAAGAATAACACGCCACCTTGTTGATAGGTTACTGGGCTGCCATCAGGTAACTGAGGAGCTGCACCAAAACCGTACAACACTGGTTCTTCGTGGTAGTTACGTGGGATGCCTGCTTGTTCACGGAAAACTGTGGACCATTCATCGGCACGTTGATCATAAACTCCGTCAAATGCTTCGTTGAGGATTGGCTCAACTATTGAACGGAAGTCCGTACTGCGCATCGGGGCTGCCATAGTTCAGTCCTCCTTAGATAGCGTTAGAAATAGCGATAAACTGAGGTTTAGAGATTTGTACACGAACGATTGTATACGCATCACCCCAAGCATTATCAACATAGGGAGCCAAATCAACAACACGCATTTGACCATTGTTACCTGAGCCTACTGCAGTAGCAGAGCCAAGAGTACATTGAGACAAACCAGTGGTGGTAGATCCAGCGGTGAGGTTGGTAAAGTTATACTCATTACCGACTGAGGTTTGAGCCATAGAGCCATCAGCTTGAATTTCATAAACGATTTGTTGGTCGTTGTAGAAGTAAGCGATGATGCTACCTGCAATAGCGGTAGTGCTTGCTGGCCAATAGTTGGAAACACGACGGCGACCAGTTGTATCTGTCCACTCAACACCTTGGAATGAACCAGAGAATGCTTCGGTAGAAGTTACAGGCTGAATAACACCATTGTTTGCGTAATACTCGACGGGTTGACCCTTCAAAATGTTTGAAGCGTAGCCCGATGGGATACCATTTGCTAATGCCTGTGCACGTTCCAAGCCTGTTGGAAAGAATGCAGGGCGCAAGCCAAATGGAGCGGAAATAGCTGACATAGTTTGCTCCTTAAAACGGTTAATAGGATTTTGGTTTTTAGCTTTATTCAAAGCCGACTTGGCAAAATCACATTGATCGCGATTTTAAGGTACATCTACTTCTAATTTAGACTAAGCTGCGTGAAGCAACTTGAATTTGAGGAAATTATAGCTCAAATTTGGGATAGTTAAAATTTTATTTTTAACTACCCCAATTTTTACGATTTATTCAAAGATTGGAGCTTGACGACTCAGGTCAAAATCCATACCATCGCCTTCGATTTGTCCTAGGCGTTTGCCGTTGGAGTCTTTAGCGTTGAGGAGTTGTTCCTGTTGTACTTTGATCTTTGTTTGTTCATCCATTGGGGCGTCATGGTGCATTTCACGCATGATGTCTTGATAGATGTCTAACGGAATCTTGTACGCAATCATCTCATTCACTGAAATAAATCCTTCATGCTCACCCGATTTGACTCTCAAGTGGTCATATCCGTCAGGCAGATCCTCTTTAGTCACTGGAGTATAGCCCATTCTCAAACGCTTATGAATTGGGTCATACTGATTAGTGGTTGAAAGCCAGCATGTATGAAATCCAGGGATCTCAGGCAAAGTTGGCAATGCTTCTTGAAACCACTCAGAGCGAAACATGCGGCGACGCTCATCAGATGACACCATTGAATCCGCTGGATTAGAGCGAACTTCATCTTGACCACGGCTTTCACGTCCTGCGGTGGTGTTTTTCTTTAATCTGTTATCCATTTTTAGCCTCTATTCTTTTGTTGACGGTCATAATCAGCAAAACGCTTGATCATTTTTTGGCGAGCCTCAGGATTATCCCATGCGCCTGCCTCTTTCATTGCTGCAACGCGCTCAGGACTAATACGGAACTCATTAGCCTTTGTAGTTGCGGTAGATTCCCTGCCTGAACTGGTCATTACTGAGCGTGGACGAGCTTTTGGTGCTGCGGCTTGACCCTGCTTAGGTAAATAACGAGACATGCGGTCACTCAATTCATCCCAGTAGTCTTCACTTGATGGGTCGAATCCTTCATCGGTCAATTTTTTGTCAATAATTTGAGCGATTTGAGATTCTTCGTTCCCGCCATGTGGGTCGTACCATGGATTATCTTCCATCCAATCAGCTGCCATCTTTTGTACCATAGGGTCAGGCACTTGAATGTTCTGCTGAGGGGCTTGAGTCATCTGACGAGTAGCATTTGCCTTTACGTTCTCTAGGGATTCTAGTTTACGCTTGGCTTCATACCACAATTCTTGAGCACGTGCAACACCTTGACCGTCACTTGCGGCGACTGCCTCGGTTAATTTCATTTTTGCGTACTCGACTTGAACGCCTGCGTCTTCGATTGCTTTGTCAACACGGGCTAATTCGGCTCCTGAGGTTTTCTTTTCAACAGCAGCGAGGCGATTAGCCAATGCTTCGTTCTGTTTTTTGAGGGCGTTAATCAGCGAGCTAGACTCTTTTGCTTTTTCGCGGTGAAGTTGCTTCTTGAGGCGGCGTTCTTCCCGTCTTGCCTCACGAATCTTTTCCCGTTCAGCCGCGTCAGCAGCTGCATCAACGTCATTATTGCCGCCGTCATTGTCATCTTGACCTTTTGGCTCTTCAATTTGTGGGTTTTCTTCCCCTTCAGGTAACATTACTGCCGCGCCACCGTCTTGTAATTCCTCTACCGCTAGTTGTGCTTCCATTTTATCAGTGGGATTCATACCAGTTTCCTTTCAAAACTCAGATAAAGGCTTTGATAGCGCGGGGATCTCCCGTTATCTTGCCGATTAATTCATGATCATTAAAGAACGTAAACAGTGCTTTACCTTTGAGACCGTTTTCATCAGTGAAGTCTACTTCCCAACGGTCGCCACCCCACTTAATCACACGTACATAATCTCCGACTTTGCACCATGCACCTTCTGGCCAGTCTTCGTTTGTGTCGCGCTTCTTAAAGGCGATTGGACCCACGGCTAGAACCTTGCCGACTTGGGTATTCCACTTCTCTGTTTCTTTGGTTTCTTCTGGCAGGACTATACCAGCACTTGAGATTTTCTCTTTTACAGCGCGTAATTGAACCAATACACGTGCTCCGAGAGGTTGGATCATGGGATCCACTTTTGGAAATGCTTCTTCCAGCGTTTGCTCTACATCAAAAGTCATGCGACTCTCCTATTAAAAGCGCCCTACGGCGCGGGTTGTACTACAAATCTTTTTCTGATTCTTCGGATAGTTGATCGATCATAGTCAAGACTTCTCCAAGTCCCATATGATGACCAACTAGCCTATGATAGCTTTCTATGTTTATTGCTCCACCGTCAGCTAGGGAAAGAGCGATTTCAAGTCGCTTATTCTTTATCAAGCCGATTAGGTCGCCGATATTAACGCCCACGTGCTGCGCCGCCTTTTTTCATTGTAGCGATGCGAGCCTTACCAGCTAACAGATTAGGTTTGAGTGGAGCACCTTTAGCGGGTAGATTTGCTACTCGGGACTCAGAAACTGCGCCACCGTTAGCATACTTCTTTACCTTACCGCCCTTTTTCATGACGTTACCTTCGGTAATACCCATTGCCATCTTTTTATGGGCGTTGATTGCTTCAGACATTATATTTCTCCTTGAGGTTGTTGAGTTACTGCTTGCTGTTGGATTGCTGCTTGTTGAGCTTGTTGCTCCGCCTGCTGCATCTGTTGCAGGTATTCTTGATTCGCTAATTGGGCTTGATGAGCGCGTTCGGCTTCTGCCTGTTTAGCTTCGAATTGTTTTTCAATCGTCATGGTATTAGCGTCATGAGTCAACTTTGCTGTCTCAATCTGCTGCTGGCTTACGAGTGTTGATTCCTTTTCTTGAGCGTCTTGATTCTGTTTTTGCGCTTTGAGTTGTAGGTCAGCTTGATCATAAGCGGCTTTGCGTTTGGTTTCTGCCATTGCCGCGTCGCCCATAACCTTAACTTGCGCCATGACGTTCGGGTCGGTAGGCATTTGAGGTTGTTGCTGCAGTCCTTTGAGCATTTGTAGCATGCGTGACATACCCGCGCCAACTTCAGCGAGGTTCTGCTTAGAGTCTTGATGCACGTGCGCGGTAGAAGCGGCGAGTAGCTTTTGTGCCTCAGCGAGGATCGGTTGAACTTTGAGTACGTCAAAATGTTTACCGAGGGCGGCACTGGTGTATCCGTCACATTGTTTGAGGTACCAGAGAGTTAAATGCTGCTTCAAATGTTCAAGACATGCAGGAATAAACGTAGGAGCTACAATCGGGTTCGCCCCGAAGATAGGATCCTGCGCATAATTCAAGTGAGCGAGGAAGTGCGCGAGGTGATCCTGCGCGGGGAATGCCCCGACTGGTTTACCGAGCGTCATGGATACATTCTCTAACGCTGGGTTCATGTCTTCTACTTCATGTGGGTCAGGCAATACGCCGTTCACGTCAGGAATCTTGATTTGTTTGAGGATGCGCTTCTCAACTTCTAAGCGGTTATACAAATCAGGATTAGCTGCAGCGCGAGCCGCGAGCGTTTGAATTTGAGCGTACCGTTGTGACTCAGCAAAGATGTGTGGGTCAGAAACAGGAATGACGTCGGTATTACGCTCAAAATCTTCTTTAGTGACTCCCAGCTCTTGAGCCATGTCATTCTTAGAATACTCGTCCATGTACCAGCGGTTCAAACGCGCTAGGATCATTAACACTTTCTTCTGTGACTCGTGCAGGCGAGCATGTACCGAGCTGAATACGACTGCACCTTGCTCAATCAACGCTTGAGCAGTTCCGACTGGCATATTGTTACTTGCGTCGGCAATCTTTTCTTCACTGGTACTTACGACGCCTTTCGCCGCGGAGTCTAACCAACCGAGCAGCTGGAACAACACAGGGCTAGGTTGATTGAACGGCACAGGCATAGCAATCTTACGTATATCGTCTACTCCTGGTGCTCCTTCGATTTCAGATACTTGCGTAGGTTCGATGACTTGAGATTGACCCGAGATCTTCGCTCCTTTAAGTTTGAGCATTGTGGGGGCGGTGTTAATATGTGCTGAGTCGAGCAGAGCGCGTAATGCACCAGTAAGAGCAGCAGAAAGCCCACCAATAAGATGAGGCAAGCCAATAGCATAAGCACCACGCCAAGGTATGAATTTAAACTCAACAATCCAGTCCAGCTTAGTGAGGGTATCATCACCATCCTCCCAGTTACGGTAGAGTCCAACTACGGTGCGCTCATTCTCATCAATCATCATGATGTACGGGGCGCGTTCACCTTTACTAAATGAATCGTCTTCGAGTTCTAACCATGTACTAATGTGAAACACGCGGCGGATGCCGTCAATGTTGTCAGCTTGAGACTTACGACCTTCAATCTTATTGTTTGCTTTTTCTGCTTTTGACTCTTCGGGTTCTTCAGATGCTCTAAAGATCTCGGTGTCAATGTAAAGACCAGAAGAGATACGTAACTCGTATTCCTCTTGAGTAATGTCTTGTACTTCGGTTACGCGGCTAGCGGTATAAAAGTTACCAGCAGCGAACGGAAGGTAGATATTATCAATCGGGACGAACTCAGCGCGTGGACGTTTTTGCTGAGCATCATGCCACATCTTGAGGTACTGGCTACCACCGAGTGGAAGTTGAGAGGTTAATTGCTCTTCTTCATCTCGGAACTCAGGAATCTGCTCCGTGAGCTGCCAGTTCATATAATCGCGCTTACGCTCGGCGCGGTTTAACTTCTTCTCGTTTGCCTCACCAATAATCTTTGTGCGTACTGGTCCGTCAGGTGGGAACAATTCTTTGATTGCCCGAGCCGAGAAGTCAACACATGACTCCGCCATGACTGGATGGACGACCTTACTTGCACCTTGGAATTCTGCACCACCAGGAGCATCATGTCCTAAGCCAGTGCGGCGTAATCCTTCCTCATACTGCTTGTCTCGATCTTCCCGTGCTTCTTTATCCTTCTCAATCAAGTCAAGATACTTGAGGGCGAGGCTGCTCATCTTCCAGCTGTCAAGTGTGTCAGCTAGGTTCTCATAAAAGTCTGGGGACTCATCTGGTCCTTTTGTAGGCATGCGTACAATCGCACTGCCGTCTTCTAGCTCTTCTACTTCTGGTTCTTCTTCATCTGGAATGTCAAATATGGAATCAGTAGCTTCCTCAGGAGTAAATTCTTCTCCGCTTAAAGGTGGGATATGACGATCGTAATCCTGCGGAATTGGCATTTCAGGCATTATTTGTTCCTAATTAAAGTGAGGCGCATTTCATCTATTGACGGAATTTTACCGCCATTCTTGCGATTCAGGGGACTGTCAGGGTTGAATGGGTTCATTGTGCCAGGAGTAAAACCTGCCCCACCAGACACTCCGCCCGTGGGTTTGAGTAATCCTTGGTCAATCATTCGTTGTTGTAACGTGCGTGGTTCGCCAGCTTTGACTTGGGTTTGATACTCTCGGCTCTTTGCAAACAACTCATCACGCATTTGAGCGGGGGTTAGCTTCTCGGCTTCTACCTTGCCACCTTCGGCATAAAGCTGCGTACGGTTTACAATCTGCTCAGGAGCCAACTTACGAGCTTGAGTGATGATGTTCGGTTGCGCGCCCGTACCCGCCGTTGCGTGTCCATACTTGACACCAGCGAACGGATCCGCCAATACCATTTCAGCATGCGGAGTCAAACCTGTTTGCCCTGCTCGTTTTTGAGCGTAGTAATCGGCTACTGCTTTTTGCGGGGATACAAAGGTTGTGCCCTCAGAAGTCGGCTCACCTGCGTAACCACGGTAGAATCCCTGGAGCATTTTGTGCTCGGGGACTTGAGGTTTCGGCGGGGTTGCCAATGCCTTCTTAACATCTTCATCAGAAAGGAAGCGTGGGATTTCACCATTGGCAAATTTCTCACGCAGCGTTGGGTGCAAATTAACTTGCTTCACTACCCCGTTCTTCAAGTCTATTAAACCTGCATTATGAAGTTCATCAGGTTCAATATGAACAATTTTGTCTGCTTCTTTATTGAGCCAGTCTTTGATGTAACCTTGATACTTATCGCTTACCGCTCCGTTACCTTTACCTTTGATTTGAGCAACTTGAATTTCAGATCTAGGATAAAGCCTATCTGCATGATCTAAAATAGTCTGCCAAGTCCCCGCGCCTGCATTTTCAATAAGTTGTTTTTTATTTGAAATTGGTGCACCAAATGCATCTTGTAGAGCTGCATCTTGAGCAGGCTCAGAAAGATTTAAAAAACTTTGTTTATTATGATAAGCAGGTTTCGCTTCAACAGTGGCATGTGCCCCGCCTTTCTCATCACGTAATGAGAATATGCGAGACTTACCATCAGCTACCGAGTCAGTATAACCACCTACGCAATGACCCATCTGCTCACCCTCATTCTTGAGGGCGCGGTCTAACTTAGCGCGGTCTAAACTGGTGTTGTATTTGTAAATAACACCTTCAGGAGACTTAGCGTAAGGAGAATGTTCAATCTCTTTTCCGCTTGAATCTCCAATACCGTATATGCCGTCACCTGTATCTATTACTTTATAACCTTCTGGTAATTCAAGAGAAGCATTAGGCATCTTCAATTCATGAATCTTGAATCCTTTGTCACCCTCATGCACTACAGGAAAGTCTTTGAGACCCTCTTTTGCAGCTTTCTCCATCTGCTCAGCGCGATACTTATTGATCTTTGCTACATGCTTGACGGCATGCGGCACGGTCATCTTGTCTAGTGCTTCGGGCTTCAAGCGTAAATGATGAGGCAAGTCAGAGTTGTGACTAATTGAATTCTTGAGTTCATCGGTCAGATGCTCAAACCCAAGGCGGCGAGCATTAGAGCTTAATTCATGTACAGTTGCATTTGGATTACGAGCGGCTAGCTCTCCGAGGTCACTGCTGTAATTATTTTTACCAGGAGTTATGAATTGCGCGGGAGTATTGTTGATTGCTTGATCGGCTCGGTTCTCCCAATCTTTACCTGCTGGGGTTTTTGCAAAGCCAGAAGTAGGCATACCCGCCTTTTGTCTTTGCTCCTTGAGCCAGAAGATCGGTTCAAAATCTTGAGTGCCAATGTCAGGTATATGGCTGATACCTTGTTCATGCAACGCCAACACGGGATCATTCGGAGTGGCAAGTTCGTTGCGTACGTAAGGTTTGATCTTTGTGTCTACCCACTTGTTGAGTGCGATTTCATTCTCAACGTCTTTAATCTGCTCAGGACTGTAGCCAACCTGCTTTAACTGCTCAAGATGCTCGGCGACCTTCGCTGGGTTTGCGTTGTCGCGTACAAAGTCAAATGTGCCGTTACCGACGTTTTGAATAGGATACTTGAGGGCATCAAGACGATTGACTGAATTCTGCGCCCAGTTTCCACCTTTCTCTTTGACAGCGGAAAGGATCTGTGGATTTACGAGGTCAGCGGGAACTCCTGGTATCAAACTTTGACCCGCCATAATACGCTCCCCAGCGGCTGAGCCGAGGAAGCGACCAGCGGGCGCGAGGGCAGGCACGCCCATCGCCGCGATTGAAACAGGCTCGCCAGATTCGTAACCTGTATTGTACGCCATGCCCGCAGGAGTGAATAAGGAGTTCGGGTTCTGAGGCGGTAAGCCAGTGGCAGAAGCGGCAAAGCCTGTTTGCTCTGGTAATGGGTTTTTACCCGTTAGCATCTCTGTAAATGCGGCAGGATTGGTCAATAGGCGTTGCGCTTGAGCGGGAAGGTTAGCGAGGTAATTAGCAGCCTCATCAAGAGTCGGTAATGAATCCAAAACCGAAGGGCTGGGCGCGGGGGCAGGATAATTGGTTTGATACTGAGGAGAAGCTACTTGAGTGGCATACTGCATCTCATCAACTGAAGGGGATTGAACGCCCAATCCGCTTTGACCACCTAGCAAGCCAGCCTGCTGCATTGCTTCGAGCTGGGCTTCAGTTATGCCTGTGACGTTTACTGATGAGAATGGATCATTAGCCATGCGATTGACCTAAAGGGATTTCTGCAAATTATAGCTCATCAAACGGCATACGGGTTGATTCTGCGCGGTTGAGTCTCATCAACGTACATATCTGAGTTGTCAGGTACGTAGTCAGTAGTGAGGAAGCCCGCATCCCGTAAGTAACGCAGAGCCTGTGACGTTGCGTCAACGAGGTCATCATGCCTTACCTCAGGGAATGCGCAGAGTTGATTGACGAGGGGATCACACCAAGTCCTATGCACCTTCGGCTTACTCTCACTTTCGGGCAGGTAGACCAACCCGCGAGCGATGATTGGTGAGACGATGTTGAGTCGCTGAGTTTTGTCAGCATGTCCAGGATTGTAAGCACGCACTGGCAGCCCAGCCCTCTGTAAGTCTTGAATGAGGGCGATGCCCGCGGACTTGTCCTCAATCAGAACGAGGTCCACTTTCTTTCCGTTGCCCCATTCATCCTCATCACCGTAGATTGAGCCATACTCCTCAACAACTCTCGGTCTCAAGTCGGGATACTGTAGGTGCTCGGTCCAGCAGTCAATGACCATGGCGGACATCGGCTTGTCTGGGCTGGGTTTGAAGATGCCGAGCACAACGCAGGCAGTCGGGTCGTTGATGGTCTTGTCGCTCGTAGCGCAGTCGTAACTCTGCACCACATACTGAAACTGCGGGAGCGGTCTCCCAGCTGGCCAGAGTTTGAACCATGGACGTTTGATGATGCCCGACTCCTCTGGGTCAATCAACTCAGCGTATAGCTCTTGACGACCTAATGTTGTGCCTTCGTATTGGAGGATCTGCTTCTTGAACGTCGGTGCGAGGTTATCGATGTTGTCATACGTTGAGGCTGAGACGTAAGCGACGTCATCACCGTCACGAGCCACAAGGTCAACAATGAGCGGCTTAGGCTTCGGTGTAGTCGTGCAAATCAACTTAGGATGCTTACCGAGGCGCATGCCGAACTGAATCATGTCCCACGACTCATCAAGGTAGTCCCATGCTGCTAACTCGTCCAGCCATCCGTGATGAAACTGTGGACCACGAAAGCGTCCAGGCTCACTAGCGGGAATACCTTTGATGAGCGAGCCGTTAATCAGGGTCAATTCGTTGAGCGATGACTTGTATCCGTTGGGCGCGATGATCTCATGCGGTATCACATTCAAGATTCCCGACTCACCCTCAAAGCATGTGTCCCTAACGTCCGCAGACGTGGGCGCGGAGACGAGGTAACGAATGTTCGGCTGATCCCATGCTGTCCACCAGCACTCCTCAGCTGCGGTACGGGTTTTACCTGCACCCCGTCCAGCGAGCAGAAGCCATATGCTCCACCAATCGCCACTCGGTTCAATCTGGTGATTACCCGCGACGGCGAGCCACGCCATGCGCTTCATAACTGCCGCGCGATGCTCAGGGGGAAGGTGGTCTAGCGGATTGGGCTTTGAGAGTTCCCGCT
>Ga0208379_1000367_pt1 | contig 20514 bp, 19 predicted proteins | sample CryBogCBE02Aug07_FD_184559 | JGI IMG/M metagenome (GOLD analysis project Ga0208379, IMG submission 184559) | Freshwater microbial communities from Crystal Bog, Wisconsin, USA - CBE02Aug07 (SPAdes) | ecosystem: Environmental > Aquatic > Freshwater > Lake | place: Crystal Bog, Wisconsin, USA... | reverse complement strand
TATCGACCATCCAGCGAGCTGCTTGAACGGGGTCATGCGACAGATAAAAGATGTTCACCTTGCTTTTTCCACTTTTTGAAAGCCTGCTCGCGATGGTAGCGATTGGCTCGCGTATGATATAGTACGCCGTCGAGATAGTCGAGCTGCTGCTGGAACAACCGAGCGGTCATACCGGTGAATGTTTCCGTGCGCACGTCACCATTTGGAGTGGCGAAGCGAACGCGGACATGCTGCGATCTTTTGATCTTAACACAAAGTCCCTTAAATGTCAAACAAGTTTCTTCAAGGGTAATAAGCTGCTCGGAGGGTTGGACTACCCGAGGGTTGATGCACACGAAGTTCTGCGGCTGGCCCCTCATCGCAAAGATTCGATATGGAATTCCAAGCTGATTCGCGGAAATTGCTAGGGCATTGTTATCGTACAGGAACTTCACCATGTTCTGCGACAGCTCTATGATGTCCAGCGGTGGATCCTTGAAGTCTACCGGCTGACACTTCGTCGTGAGAATTGGATCGTCCTTGCTTACTAGGTTCATACGGCTATCCTCGAAAAGTTCTTGTGTTTCTCGAAGCGAATAACGTTTGAAAACTTATCCGCGATCTGGTCTGACTTGTGACTTATTATAAACGTATTTGTGTCTAATGTCAACTGATTTAATATCTTCATGAACTCCTCGGTTCCGGTAGAGTCCAGAGAGCTGTCGAATACCTCGTCCATGATCAAGATGTTGGTGCTGATTGAGTTGCGAAGCTTTGCCACCGCTCTCCACGTGAAGAGGATAGCCAAGTTGATTCGCATCTTCTCGCCTTCCGAGAACGAGGCATAGCTGAACTCGTCGCGGTGTCTTGACTTAATGGTCTCATTGAACTCCTCGTCAAGCTCGAACTGAACCAAGAACTCCATGGCAGACAGATACTTATTGATGAGCTTGTTAATGATAGGGATGTACTGCTTGATGATGCGCGACTTAATGCCGCCGTCCTTCAGCAGCGCACCAGCAGCTGCCAAGATAGTCCTGTCTTCTTCGAGCTCAACGTTCTTATTGTTGATTAGTAGAAGCTCAGCTTCAAGCTCATTTAAGTTGCTATCGTCTCTCTCAACGATAGACTGCTTGATAGTCTTGATTTCTCTCTCAAGTTCTTTCTTATAGCCATTGAGTGAGTCGATCATAGTGGTCAGCTTATGTCTATTCAGCTTAGCAGTCTGGATCTGGTTGCGAGTCTCCATGATCTCATCGATGCGTTTTGATAGCTTATCATACTGAGTTGTAAGCTGGTTCATACCTTCTTCAATCTCAACGATGCTCTGCTTTCTCGTATCGATAGCCTCGCACTGAAAGTCCTTATTGATGTCCTGCTTACAAGTTGGGCAGTTGTCGTGCTCGCTAAAGAACTTAACTTCCTTATTGAGGATTTCGTGCTTTGCCTTGATCTGGTGACGAAGCGAGTCGAGCTTCTTCATCTTCTTAGTAACTGACTCCTCGTCATACACTTTCTCTTCAAGTATTGTAATTCCCCGTGCAATACTCTCATCGTTAAGAATGATAGTGTTGATCTGTGTATCGACTTCAGCTAGACGCTCTTTCTTCTCCGCAATGATGATGTCATTGTTGTTCTGCATCTCGAGCAGGTGCTGACGAATGAGCTTGATCTTCTCAGTAACAACTTTCTTATTGGTGGTGTTCTCAATAACGAGATCTCTATTCTCAGCGGCCTTTACCTTAAGCAGGTTGTTCATCACGGTAAAGATCTGCAGGTCAAGTAGATCCTCGATGATGTCGCGGCGCTGACCGGTCGGCAGCTGCATGAACGGGACAAAGGATGCCGAGCCGAGAACGACTACCTGACAGAAAGACTTGTGGCTGATCTTGAGGATCTGCTTCTCAAGGATGTCCTGATAGTCCCTCGTCTCTGCTGATTGATTCATCAGCGTGTCGTTCATGTAGACCTCAAAGATGTTGGGTCTGATCCCTCTGACTATCTTGTAGTTGTTCTTGCTTATGCTGAACTCGATCTCTACTACGAGATCCCTGCGGGTGATGCTGTTGATAAGCTGAGACTTGTTCACCTTGCGAAATGGCTTACTGAACAGAGAGAAGGAGAGAGCGTCCAGGATAGTTGACTTACCCGCGCCGTTATCACCTACTATGAGTGTCGTATTGTGCTTATCAAATTCGATCTCGGTAAAAACATTACCTGTGGATAGAAAGTTCTTCCATCTTATAGACTTAAAGACTATCATTGTACTGTGAGTGCCTCATTGTATAGGTCGACGATAGTGGTCTCAAGCTTCTTCTTGTTGATGTCGACGTCAATCTGATCAATGTACTTCTTGAAGATATCTACTGTAGACTCAGCCTCGTTGACGATGTCCTCGTCACCCTCTAGATTGAGGTTGAGGTGATCCTCGACTACCTGAAGGTTAATTACCCCCAGCTGCTCGATGCGCTCGATCGTTTTATCAAAGCGATAGAGGTCAGTCTTGTTAGAGACGATCACCTTGACAAACTTATCTTTGAGGTAGCTTAGATCATAACTTTCTGGCTCTTTACCCTTGGTGACGTCGTCGTACCAGAACTTAGCGAACATCTCATAGGGATTGACTACGAACTCTAGCTCTTTAGTTTTCGTGTCGAGGATGTGGAATCCGCGGTCATCGCCGTAGTCACTCCATGTAAACTGGCTATGAGAACCAAGATAGTGAATATTGCCAGAAGAGGACTTATGATGATAATGACCAGAGCACACAAGGTCAAAGCGGCCAAACAGGTCAGGACTATCTCCATGAGATTCCATAGATCCTCTATACATCTGAAAGCCCGCGAGCTCAAGGTGTCCCAGAACGATCTCGGATTTTGATTCTTGTATTTTTTTAAGTGTGTCTGCTCGGTTCCCGTCGTTGATCCAAGGGACATATAGTATCGGTGTACCATCTTTCTGAGTGATAGTACTAGCCTCCGTAAAGACGCCGACGTTTTGGTACTTGCCATATATCAACTCCTCTAGAGCATTCACTTCATTAGTGTTCTTGTAGTAGACGTCGTGATTGCCGGCGATGATGTCTAGAGTGACTCCCATAGCTTCGAGAGGATCCAGAAAATCATCGCGCAGGCGCTTCGCAGTAAGAAAATTGATATACTTGCGACGATCAACAATATCACCAAGATGGATGACATGATTGATACCCATAGAACGCAGTCGTGGAAAGAAGACATCATCTAGGAACTTCTTGTTGTTGTCATTGAACTGCGCGTTGTCGTTTCTAATTCCCCAGTGTGTGTCAGTGATCAGCGCTATTTTCATCTGTACTCTCTACCTTAACTTTCTTGCTTTCCTTGGTCGACTGAAGCTTTGCCTCAAATGTTCTAATTACGTCATCTGAGTACTCATTAGTTCCGATCGACTCAATCTGCTGGTCACTCATCAGGAAGTTGTTCTGGTAGTTCTTATGCTTGATGTATGACTGCTTCTTCTCAAGTTGAATTCTTCGAATGAAAGCGTTCCAAGCTATCTGAGTAAAGTAAGAGAATGGGTTGGTGGACTTAGACGGATCAAAGTTGTGCACGGCGCTGACGCAGTTCTCGATGGCGTCACCTATCATCTCTTCCCTGTAAGAGTAGTTCATGAAGTTGGGCTTGGTCGATAGCTTCTTGCAGATCTGACTCAGGCACTCGCCGATGTACCTAGGAATGCGGGGAAGGTCCTTGTCCTCGCCCTTCGCGATGTTGCAGGCTTCCTTGTACTTGACCATCTCTTCGTAGAAGGTCTTGTTGTTGATGTAGTTCTTCTTCGCGCGGGGTGCCATGTTATACCTCTAATTTCACTGGATATATCTTGTGCTTGAACTGCTCTTCATTGTAGATCTTCAGTCGCTCTCTAAAGTGTCGAATGGTGGTGTTCTCGTTCTTCTTCCAAGTCATCTCGTCAGCGATGTCGAACAGGGTCGCGATCTCCTTGTTCTCAGACGTTCTCAAGACGCGTCCTATCGACTGTAGATTTCGTACCCTAGATTTTGAAGGACTAGAAAATATAACGTTATGCAGATTACGAATGTTAACTCCGGTACTAAAAGTTCCCGAGCTAGCAATAATAATAGCATCTTGTTCTTTCTCAACGATCTTACGAATTTGCTCACGCTCATCTCCATCAATATTGCCATAGATAAAGTACACCGACTGGTCGGTGGCCTCACTTATCATCTTGTATAGAACCTTGCCGTGCTTCTCGACGAACTGAAATAGGATAAGGGTATTGCCCTTGAGTGAGAGCGCCAGGTTCTTGATAAAGTTATTTCGCGGCTGGCAAGTAACGATGAAGTCTAGCTCTTCCTGATAGGTCATCCCCTTGACCATCAGGCGCACGCTGTCCGGGTACTGAAGCACTATGGCCTTGATCTTGAACGGTGACAGGTGCTTCTCGTCGATCAGCTGAGAGGTGGTAGTGACCTTCTTGACCGGTCCAAACAGACCTTCTAGAACCATGCGGTTTGTCTTGGTGCCGTCGAGAGTGCCAGTAGTGCCGAATCTATATCGGCACCCATCTAAGTTCTGCATGATTGTTTGTAGTGACTTAGCAGTAAAGAGGTGTACCTCGTCGCCGATCACGACGTCAAATTGCTTGAACCACTTCTTGTCGAGCTTGTAGATTGACTGCCACGTCGAGATGACAACCTGTCTCTCAGTCTGCTTGTCCTTGCCTCCAACAATGAGATAGACTCTATCGTCACTATCAAAGCCGTAGTCGGCAAAATCAGAACTAAGTTGAGAGACCAGAGAAGTAGTTGGAACAATAATAAGGGTCCGACAACTATTTTTTTCGCTACTAATTTTAGCATGGTAGTACCTCATTAAAAGATAGATTATGAAGGACTTACCAGAACCAGTTGGAGAAAGTAGTATACCTCTTCTATTTCTTACTGCGTGCGCGAATGCCTCAAGTTGGTACTCTCTCGGTTGATATTTTTCTGGAAGCTTGATATATTTAGTAAATTCTCTAGCCTCTGCTATTGAAAAGTTATCAGCCGCGAAGTCATCTAGGTACTCCAGCCTGTAGTTGCGATCCCTGCAGAACTTCTCTAGGTATATCTGCAGGCCGCTGTACAGCTGGCACGACATGTGGTTGAACAGCCGGATCTTACCGTCCCACATCTTGTTTCTGTAGGCGGGCATGAACTTAGCTCCGGGCACGTCAAAGGTGAAGTGGTCCCGAAGCTCGTAGGCTATCCCTGGATCGCAGATTACCTTGTTGTAGGTCTCACTGATCTTCTTAAGCTGAAGTACTTCCATCACGCTCCTTGTTCGAACTTAATCCAATCAATAGCGCTCTTGATCTGAAAGTTCCTGTTCATTACCATCTTGATTATGGATTCCAGCAGCTCTATCTTCTCCAGCTGGTACCCGATCTTTAAGTTAAGTGCTACTATGTCTGGGTCGGCGTCCATGTACATGGGGAGGTCTGCCTTGAGGATCATTCCCTTGGCGGGAAGGGTCCAGCCCTTCTCTTGGGTCTCCTTGGTGTGTCCCTGAGTGTAGAACTCGTGCTTGTCCAGCTTGAGCTGCTTGAGATCCGCGTCGAGCTTGCGCATGAGCAGGCGCTCGGAGATCATGAGCTTGAAGTATTTATGATGCAGCTGAGGGATGCTGATCGCCTCCCTGTCCAGATGCGTCCGGTCCATCTTTGAGTCGGACTGCCACTCTTCTAAGATCTTCTCGATATTCACAACTATCCTCACTATGTGCAAGTATATTTTACAATATAACATATTATAGCATAAATGTAAACTACATTTTATACCTGAGCGATGTCGTAGAAGATGTACCTGAAGTTTGCAGAAGCGGTTATGTACTGGACGTCGCTGTCTGTAGTACTAAAGTTGAGTGAGCTTATTGAAACTGGAAATGCATTCCTGAAAGTGATCTGCCACTTGGGTATGCGGATCTGATTTGATACGAGTAAAGTGATGTCAGAGGAGGTACCCTTAGCGGATCCGGGTGCGACGTGCGCTATCTGAGCGTACTCCGTGAAGTCTTCCGGAAAGCCTAGAGACCTGATCCAGTTGTGAAGCTCGAGATAGTCCTGCAGATCCTCGTCTACCTTGAACTGCACAATGAGTTCTTGATAGTGCAGTCTGTCACCCGGAACTGGTATGTTGCTGAATGGAGTACCAGCAGCTGGTGGAAGCAGGCTGATTCCTGGAATGTTTACAGACTGTACAAAGAAGTTAAGATGTGGAGCTCTCTGAATAGAGAAGTTGAAGTTAATCGGACTCAGGAAGTTCTTATTAACGGGTGTATTGTCTAGAGCGCTCATTCCAATCTCCAAGTTATTAGCTATTTATTGAATGGCCATAAACCTATTATACACACATATCCAGAAATGTCAACAAAAAAAAGAGGGGGATTGCTCCCCCTCAAGTTCTGTCCGGTTAACCCAGATCTTTTTAGATCACATTAGGTTGTTGACGATCACGCGGCGATAGTACTTGTTGGTACCAACGACCAGCTCGCCCGAACCCTTGGTGAGGCCTTCTGCGAATGGGTTTGCAACCATGCCGTAACGAGTCTTGAAGCCAATCTTTGGCTGGAAGCTTGTTGGGTCAACTGCGCGAACCATCTGTAGAGGAACGTATGGGCAGTAGAAGAGACCTGCGTCGAATGCGCTCGAACCCTTGTAGCCAACGGTCAGGTAGTTACCGCCGATTGCGTATGGGTCGATGTAGACGCGGAGGCGACCGTTCAGGACACCAGCGAAGGTGTGGCCTGTGTCGTCAACCTGCAGGTTGTTGCTGTTTAGAGCAGGAGCGTAGTCAAGAACACCAGCCATTTGCAATGCAGAAGCTACGTCTGAAGAGCAGATGACGATGTTACCCTTACCGCGACGTGTCTGCTTCGCGATCTGGTTAGCTTCACGTTCCAGCTGGAACATTAGGCCCTTGAACTTTTCAACTGACCAACGGCCGTTTGAGTCGGTGTCAAGGTCGAACACGCCAGCAGTTGTGGTGTTGTCCTGAGCGCCTGCTACAGCGGTGATGTTGATGGTACGAACAACTTCGCGGTTGATTTCTGCCAAGATTTCAGCTGTCAAGATGTTTGACAGTTCGGTTTCAGCGTCCAGACCGTGAATTGCCTTCAGGTCCTGTGCCAATTCCATTGAGTATTCAGCCTTGAGGGCGCGAGACTTTGCAGTCACGGTGACCTTTTCGATGCTGAATGCCATCTGAGAGAAGTCAGTGTTGTTGTAGGTGCCGAGAGCTTCAGCCTGTGCAGTTGACATACCGGTACCGGTGTTGTAAGCTGCATAGTTAGCGTTAGCAGAAGTGTTGAACGGCGAGGTGTTTGTCAAGCCGGGGATTGTACCGGTGAATGCTGAAGTCGAAGTGTTACCCTGACCGAGGGACAGGTTAGCAGAAGCGCCGCTGTTAGCTTGAACAGCAGAGAATGCAGTGTTAACTTCGTTGTAGAAGGTTTCGTTGTCTTGGATGCCGCCGTTTGCGTAGCCACCACCGGTGTTTGACTGGGTGTTGTACTTCGAACGCATCGCGAAGATCAAGCCGGTAGGACCGGTCATTGGCTGAACGCCGCAGATGTCGTATGCAACGAGGTTAGGCATTGCACGACGAACGAGCGAGATCAACACTGGATCGAAGGTGTCGATACCACCGGCGCCAGCTGTTGAGGACGAACCGCCCATGAAGTTTGCAGGGATGACAGAAGAAGCCACAGGGGTTTCTGACAATGTTTGATACTGACCATGTGCAGCTGACTCGGTTAGAGCGCGCTCGGTGTTCTCGAGCATAACTGCAGTTACTGAACGACGGTGTGCGTCAGCGATTGGAGCAAGGTCTGCATGCTCCAAAAGTGGCGACCACTTTCTTTGAATTTCCTCAGCTAGATACATCTTAGTCTCCTTTTCTCCGTAGGATGTATTTTATTTATAATTAGTTACTTTTTTACAGATCTTGAAATAGCCTGAACATACTTATTCACAGATGGGTCGATTGAAGTCACGTGAGTCTGAACTTCACCTTCAAATGACTCTTCGATGATATTGCTTGTATGAACAACTGGCTTTGATTCTACGCCGAAGTAGTTCTCCTTGATGATGGAGAGCTTTCTTGCATAGGTATCAATGTTGCCGTCAAAATCAACGCCTTCGACCAAAGCCTTAAACTTTTCTTGCTGTGAGAGAGGCATGTTGTCCAAGAAAGACTCAACTACATAGTCTCTCTCTACTTCCTTGAAAGCCTTCTTGAGTTCTACGTTCTCAACGATCAAGGAATCTGCATGTTCTTCGAGCTGCTCAACTTTGTTTGCGAGTGACTCGACGATGTCGATCTGTTCTTCTGGAAGCTCGATGTAGTGCTCAGCGAACAGGTTCTTCAAGCCGCTGATGAAGTCTCCCATCAACTCATTGCGGAGAGATGACTCAACTGCTACTTGGTTTTCTTCCATCCACTGCTCGACTACGTAGTCGAGATATGAGTCAACCTTAGAGACCATTTCTTCGTGAAGTGTCTCTACTGTCTCAGTGATGTAGGCTTCATATGATTCTTCAAGCTTTGCCTGCTCGACCATGAGGCGGGCATTGATAGCTGTTTCGAAAAGAGTAGAAGCTCTTTCCTTGAATTCTTCTGACAGGTCCTGACCAGAGAACATAGCTTCCACGTCTTCCTTGACGTTCAGCTGTGGCATTGGGAAGTTAGCCATAGCTCCCTGATGACCAACTGCGTGGGATGGCTTCATGCGAATTGAAGCTTCGTTACCCATTTCATTTGCATGAGGAGGCAGATGAGATGCCTCGTGGCCGATGAGCGCCATAGCGTCATTGAACCACTTGGTGAGTTCATCGCTGCTCATTGTATGGGCCGCACCGATCATCTGGCTGAGGATCTCGAACTTTGACTTCGGATCATCTGTGACAGGATTTGAACCCGGCTTAAGAGAGTTCATTGCCATTGACCCCTCAGCTAGACGTTCTTGCTTATTAGACATTTAAGGTCTCCCTTCCTGGAATTTGAATTATTTATGTAATTTATTTCTTGAACGCTAGAGAAGTCATGTAGGCCTCAAAAACAGCCATCTTACTCTCATCGAACTGTGACTTGCTCATGTTCTTGAGAGACTTCTTCATGTTATCCAGTCTCTCTTCATGCCATGTATCTTTAACCGGATCGTAGATCCACTCGACGTTCTCCATGATGCCTCTGACGAAGGCATCCGGCGCGGATGGATCTGCCACGATGTCCGCAGCTGTAGCCAGATGAAAGTCTTCTTGAACTTCCATCAAACCATCTTTTCTCGGCTTGAGGCTGCCCATGCCGCGGGAAGACACACCTAGATTAGCTCCTGACTGCAGAAGACCTCTGGCAATGCTGCCCATTGGGGTATCTGTAAGCTTTGCCTTGCCGACAAAGTTGTCTCCGTCTCTCTTGAGCTCGGTGATCATGTGAGAAACGCGGTCGAGATTGATCTGAGGGCCGGCGGGGTGACCAAGTTCTCCGTAGGCGCGATTGTTACGGACGATCTCGTCCATGTAGCGCTGAACTTCTTTCTCCATTACCGGCATGGGATAGTATCGACCGTTGCGATTTCCCCTATTGGCTTGAAGAAAGATACCATGAATGTAGTGTTCTTTGCTTCCGTTCTCTCTTGCCTCAGAGACGTACTGCACTTCTTCCACTAATTCTGTGATGAGCTTCATTGTAGTATCCTTACGGTGTTGTTTGTGCTACCCAAGATCCATAGTACCAGTATATTCTAGCCCCGACAGTGCCGTCGGTGCGAATGTACTGAGAACCAGTAACTGGAGTTCCATTTGCAGATGAAGCGGCCCCAGTTAACTTAGTAGCGCTGGGTGCTCCGGTTCCATAAGCGATAGTCGGGCCGCCTGATGCCCCGAGAGTAACGCTGGTTCCCGTTTGAATACTGGCCTTTACTGTCATATCACACGCCCAGTCCTGGAGTCACATAGACCTGTGAGTTGCCAGAAGAAGTAATTGCAGTAAAGTATGAATTAGCTGGGAATGAGAAGATCTCAAGGGTGCCCGGAAGTACGGGTAGACCTGTGTTGCTGGCAGATACCACAACTGCATTTGTATTTGCGATGGTGGCATTTGCGCCGACGCCGAGGAAGATCAGGCTAGAGCCTGAATTGAATACTCGATACTGACAGTAGCTGGTATTTGAACTGGTAAGTGCCTGCATCGCAGCGGGTGCCGCGGTGTTCGCCAAGAACGTAACCGTATTTCCAGTTGGATTAAAGGCTCCAGAAGCCGGTGAGATGTAAGACATTAGATTCTCCCTTGATCAACTGACATTCCAGGAAATGTCATAGGAGTGTCCATAGGAGCGGCTTCTTCGTCCTTGTCATGATCGCCATAGATCATGTAGTCGTGAACGTCGTTGACCATACCCTTTGCTTGGGCGATCTTAGCCTGAACCCAAGGCTCGATGTGCATGTTGTGAGGCATGTTCATCGTCAGATGAGTAGCCTTGTTGGCGAGAGCCTTGAGCTCTGCCTTGACCATTTCTAGTTCTTCACTCTTATCGTCGTCGTTATCGTCGCCGCCCAGTAGAGGAACCGCGAGGTCTTCGTTGCGCTGCTTTGAGTAGTAAGCTGCGAGTGCCTGCTTGGTGCGCTCTTCTTTGCTCTTTCCGGCAAACTTTTGATTGTCAGAATCAACAAAATCTTTAATCCACTTACCGGCTGGTGTATCCTTCGTGAGGACTTCATCGAGCTCAACTTCTTCCTTCATAGCGTTCTGAGCTACGTCGAGTAGGTGGGCGCGGGTATAGTTTGGACCGTGAACATTGGAAGCGGCGTTGGCGATTCTCTTGTAGTGAGTGCCGTGGGTCTGTCTTAGCTGCTGGGCGCTCTTCTTGGCCTTGATGTCCTTAACGATCTGAGGTAGGGCATCCTTGAAACCAGAGTCTTCATTGATCTTACCGGCTGACATGCACTCTGCGAGACCGTGAACTGGGCAGCTCTTTCCCTTGGGGGTGTGGTTGCACTTGGCTTCTTCAGTCTCGCTGGCCTCGTAAACTTTCTTTGACTCTTCTTTATTTCTACCCATCTTTGAATTCTGTGGGGTATCAAGAGAGTACTTTACATTCGAGCCGTCGAACACATCGTCGCCGTTTCCTGATCTGCTCTCGTGCTTCTCGATCTCATGCTTCGCGGCAAACTTTGCAGAATCACCAGCCTTTGGCATGTAGTCAACGCCCGGATCTGTTCCAGGAACTCCGGACTTCATCTTAGAAGCCCTAGTACCGTTCAATACGTCTTTCAGCGACTTTGCCATCTTTATTATTCCTCTTCGTAACTATTCTCATAATCCGAGAATGGACTATCGCTCGAACCAAACATACTCTGGGCTATTTCCATCTTCTTATCGGTGATAGCGGTTTGGAGTCTATCGGTGATAATTTCACTAAAAGTCTGCTGGAAGTCCAGAGGCTTTTGCATGATGGAATAGTTAATTAAGTCACTGACTTTGTTTTCGTGCTGCATGCTTCATCTCCAACTATTTATTTTTTGCAATGGTTTGAACAGCAGACTTATACCTAGCCTCGTCCTGCATGGATCTATTCTGCTTCTTCTTAAAGTGCTCGACGTCGGCCATTGCCTGTCTCAGCTTAACTGCCTTGTCATCGGTAGCAGGAGTCTGATCGGTGTCCTCGTCATTGGCAAGAGGCTTGACGCTAGCATTTTCTGGAGGCTGAGGCTGCTCGGCCTGCTGCTGTTGCATCATCGCTTTTTGGTCTGGAGACATGTACTGAGTAGAGCCGACTTCTTCAGCGATCTGCTCGTCCATCTCCTCCATCTCTTCGTCCGACTGCTGCAGGACGTTCTTTCTGAGCCAAGCGTGCGAGTAGTACATGCCGACGTATTCCTGCATGTTTCTAGCAACGTTCACTCGGTTCTCGATGACCTCGGCGTCCTTGAGCTCGGTAAAGTAGTTATCCTTAGAGAAGTCATACTTGATGTTCTGCTGGATATTGTTCCAGTCCTCGATCGACATGATCTGCTTTAGGACCAGCTGCTTCTCTAGCATTCTAGTAAAGAGAATGGCAAACTTGTTGCGAAGTCTGCTGATGAATCTAGCAAACTTCAGCTCGTCGCGGGTAACTTCCGTCGCCCTTCCGAGAGAGAACAGGGCGTCTGAGTTCAACCTATTGATAGGAACATTCAGCGTCTGATAGAGCTTCTTCTGGAAGTACAGAACGTCGTCCATCTGCCCGAGCGTCTGGCCTCCGGGAAGAGTCGTGACCTCAGTACCCCTGCCGCCCTCGCGACGAGGTAGCCAGTAGTCCTCCATCATCGTCATAAACTTGCGGTCGTCCCTGACCTCGCCGGTTGAGCCATCGTAGATAAGCCTGTTCTTGTGCTTTACCATGATGTCTCTGAGGTACTGCTCGGCCTTGATCTTTGGTAGATTGCCGACGTCGATGTACCACACCCTACGCTCCGGAGCTCTGGCCAATCTATAGATTACCAGAGCGTCTTCCAGTGTCCTCAGCTGATTGAGCGCCTTGATTGCCTTGTGCATGTACGAGAGAACCATAGTTCCCTGTGTGTCTGTTAGACCAGAAGTAACATTTATAATAGAGTCTTGAGCGATCTTCAAGCCTGCAGTAGCTGGACCCACGGTCTTATTGCCGTAGTTAAAGCCCTTGTCGTTGTAGACGTAGTACTCGTTCTGTATCTTCTGGATAGCCAGTTCGTTGTATGATCCACCCTTAGCCGGAGGGCGCTTTACGATCTCTCTGATCTTGCGAATCTTTCTAGGATCGACGTATCTAACTTCTTTGATACCTGCAGCTGGATCATTCTTATCTATTAGGACGTGGTAGTAAAGTCTTCCATCGACGTACCAGCGACGATAGATCTCGTAGGCGTGCTTTTGAAAGTCGAGAATGTTGAGACAGATCTCGAACTCTTCTCTGATGGCTTTCTTTAAATTTTCGGTGATGTTGATCTCGTCGAGATTGATCGTAACGATCTTCGGCTCATCGATCGCCATGGACTCGTTGACGATCTCGTCTACAGCGGCGTCAACTTCCGGTTGAAGAGCCATTTCTCTGTACTTGGTGACGAGCTCTGCTTCAGTTCTTACGGTACCATCGAGATCTATGTAAGTACCGAACGATGCACCAGCGGCTACTACTACCGCGCCGTCGTCCGATTCTCTTGGAGCGAACGAGGGGATCTCGTCCTGCTTAACTTTTCTCTTAAATTCAAAACCGAATAAGTCCATCTATATGCTCCAAAAGAAAGAGGCTAAAGAAGATTAGCCCCTTCCTGAAATAATGAATATATCAAGAGGCTATAATATATAGCCTATTAAGTGCTGGTAGGAGTTTTAGCCAGACCGAGGTATGAGTTAATAGTTTCATTCGCGGGCAGCCAGTAGTCGTAGCTAAATGTTACGTTAAATGTCTCGATCGAGTTCTGAGAGTCCCAGTCAAGATCGATGTTGCTGATTGACGTTGGGAACGCTCCGATAAGGTCGTACTGACGAATCGCGCTACCGTCCTTGCCGTACTGGATAACGCTCAGGTCAGCCTTGTAGAGATTCTCGTTGTTTGAGTAGGCAGAATCCCTGACGTTTGACTCGAGACGGTTCAGAGAGTTTGACCACTTTTCGAACATCGAGCGAACCAAGAAGTCCTCGTCGTTCATGATGACTACTGACCAGTCAGTGAAAGTTCTATCGCCAGAGATCTTGATCTTTCTACCGAAGTATGGGATATCGATCGCCGATGTAGTAGAAGCCGGTAGATTCGCGGCTCTGCAGGTAAACCTAAACTTATCTGCAGAAGAGCTATCGGCTCCAACTCCAGTTGGAATGTTCAGATAGACTTCAAAGAGCGCGGGGCGAGTACCACCGTACGTTAGGCCTCTCGCTTTGAAGGTGCTGATATTAAAACCTGATGGCATTTTAGTTACTCCTTGCTCTTCTTCTTATTTATTAGAACTGGCCAACGATTTCAGAGAACTGTACCCCTGTTCTAACAGCCACGAAGTTGAGCTGTATGTAGTTAATCGAGCGAGCAGGCTTGATGTAGATATCACCCACAAATTGATTTGAATCTACAACTTGAGGCGTATTGTTTGTCGCGTCGCAAACCACCAAGAAGTCAGTGATGCCGCGGCGGCCCTGAATGTCTCTTAGGTATGGATTAACGAGTGCCTTGAACTGTGCCTGTGTGAACGCGTCGTTGAACTCGAAGAGGAAGAACTTAGCAGCGGTCGCGATCGCCTTCTCAAGCACGATGAACAAGCGACGCACGTTGATGTGGTCGAATGCAGATGGCTTTGTCTGCAGGGTCTTGTCTCCGAAGAGAACGACGCCCTGTCCTGGGAATGCAACCACTGGGTTGATGCCCTTCGGATACATAGCATCTCTATCAGCTTTAGTTGGGTTGTAGCGAAGCTGTACAATGTTCTTGATCTGACCGCGGTTGAAGCCGGCAGGTGACCACCAAGGATCGCGAGTATTGTCGGTGCGCACGCAGAGACCGGCAACGTCGGCGTTCATCGGAATGTAGCGATACACGTCGTTGTAGCGATCGTACTGATACTTGTAGCCGGTGTCCATAACTGCGTAAGAGCTGTCATGAACTTGGTTGCGCCAAGTGATGATTGCAGTTGCCTCGTTACCGGCATTGCTTCTCACTACTAGATCGTCCGGAGAGATCAAGACAATGCAGTCTTTTCTGGTCTCAGCGATATTATCGATCAGGTAGTTAGCCAGCTGGTAGTTACCAACGTTTGATATACCGTTGATGGTAGTAGGAGTTCCACCGATCGGCTTACCCTGAAGGATGAGCGACACGTCTACGTTTTCAGCTGAGGCAAATAGATCGTAGCCTGCTGTGATTGTAGAAAGAGAAGCAGTCGAGCAAGAATAGCCATCTGTACCGCCCTGAAGTGAGAAGGCGTACGGAAGCTGATTTGTCGATGGAGTCAGAGCAGTAGAAACTGCAGAAGCTGCTCCGGAGCGATCATTTGCCCACCAGATATAATTTGATGACTGGTTGATTACAGTAGCGTAGTATGTGGAAGCTCCACCTGCGCTCTTTGCATCTTTAGATCTTGAAAGATTTGCAAATGATTCGATAATCGTTCCAGGAACTCCAGTGAACACACCGTTCTCGTCTTGAACGACGATATGCAGCTGGTCGGCAACTGCTCCAGAATAGTTGATGTTTGTAGTTCCAGTTACAGTCGCCGTATTGGATAGAACGATCGTCGATGGGCTGCCTACCGAGATTGATACGACAGTCGTATTTGCAGGAATGCCGACGCCCGCTACGGTATAGCCAACCTGAAGGCCGGTCACCGAGCTAGAAGTTGTGATTGCATTTCCGTTCAGAGTTGTCGATACTGAGTTTATAGTTCCGGTTACAGGAGCATTTGCAGCCTGATACGGTGATACTCCGGGAGCAGGACCGACTGAACCAGCAAACTCCCACTGACGGGTAATTGATGGGTTAACAGTTGGGCTAGAAACAAAGTTTGTAGCCAGTCTGTATGGAGTGGTGAAGAAGATAGCAGCATTTGCGACAGTGCCGTTGCTGTAGTTTGCCACGCTAGATACCTGCATCAGCTGAGTGCCGATGGTGCTGTTACCCACCAAGATGTAGTCATTTGGTGCGATCGCAGCTACTACGTTAGCGCAGAAGTTATTTGCATCGACTGAAGAACCACCGTTTACTGTTGAGAATGTAAAGTTAGCGGTATTTGAACCTGTAGCAATGGTCATCGTGAACGAGGCATTGGCAGCAGGAGCGCCGGTCCAGCCGTTCGATGTTGCAGTAGCAGAACCGTTTGCGGGAATCACTGAGCTGTAGGCAGCTGCGCTGTCGCAGACAGAAACGCGAAGTGAGTTACCGTACTGACCTACGTACTTTGCGATGAAGTATGCATTCGCATAGTTGGTAGCAAAGTTACCGAGATTCAACTGGTTGGTGTAGTCCGCTACGTTCTTTATTCCGATCTGAGGGACGGTAGCAGTAGGTGCATTGAGGGCTACGGCTGAAGACGCGCCGATTGTTGGATCGGTTGAGGTCGTGTTGGCCGCGCGCACTACGTACAGGCTATTTCCGTAATTCAAGAAGTTAGCTGCTGTGAACCATGTTTCTGCGTTATTTGAACTTGGCTTGCCGAACTGAGAGACTAGCTTGGTCTCAGTGTCGATAAGAATGCGCTGACCGACTGGACCCCAGTTAAAAATACCGGCGATAGCTCCAGTAGAAGTCGCGACAGCAGGAACGATTGTAGTCAGATCAACTTCTGTGACGTTAACGCCTGGGCTAAGCTGAAAAGGCATTTTGTTCTCCTCCCGTGGAAAAATCTTAATTGTTTTCTATATTTATAAAAAGCGATTCTCGTCTGTATTATCGCCCATGAGCCAGCTTCGATCTCTGATATCCAAGACCTCTTCTATGTCTTCTACGCCATCGTAGACGAAGCCGAACGGGAGTAAGTCATTCATAACATCTTCTTCAGTTTTCTCACGAAGTTTCATCAAGGTATTTATGTTAGTATATTCCTTGAAATATTGCTGGTCAGATAGCCACCCGAACAATACCAGACCCATCACCATGTCGTCGTGACATCCGGGTTCCGCCTCGTAACTGTTGCTCTTCTTTGAGAAGGTAGACAGCTCGGTGATGGTGTGCATGTCGTTGATTATGAGCTGGTTCTGCTCTATGAGGAGCTTCAATAGAGAGCATCCTACAGACTTCACTGTCTTAGTGGTCCTGACCCCCCTGTCCACTCCAGTTCCAAATCCGGCCGTGATCCTCTTGCCGCCTCGTCCGGCGTGCTCGGTGAAGAGCAGGTTATCGTACTCAAAGTCATTGTGCAGCGCGTAGCCGACTTGTTCTCCGATGTCATTGATCTCGACGAGAACCGCGGCGTTGTTGTAGCTTCTGAATACCCTGTTCACGACGTCAGCGTAGTCCATAGGAGTGACGAAGTTATTTCGATAGACGCAGACCTGATTGTAGGGCATCTCGGTGACGTCTATGACGCTGAACGCAGAGTAGTCCAGCCCCTTGCCTCTAGATACGTCGACTACCCCGACGTAGATTCTATTTTTATCAGGAGGAACGAACATGCAGAGCCCGTCCTTGTCGTGTATGGGTGTCTGGTGAACCAGCTCCTTGAGCTTCCAGCCGGCTATCAGAGTTCCGGATGAACCCATGAACTCAACGCAGTATTCTTGCTCGAACTTCTCGACGTCAAAGTTCATGGAAGACAGGGTGTCCATCTTCCACTTCTCGTCACGACCCGGAACGTCGTGCCACATGACTTTCAGTGCATGATATCCGTTTCTTCCCTCGTTGGCGTTCTGCCATATCTTGTAGAAGTGGTTCAGGCCGTTAGGAGTAGAGACCAGAACGATCTTTGATTCAGAGCCGGATGAGATGGTAGGATAGACCGCGGTGAAGAACTCGTCCCAGTTATCGATGAAGGCCGCCTCGTCGATGAACAGCATGTTGATGGAGTAACCGCGGATCGCGTCGGATGAGGTGGCGGAGGCGATGATGCGGCTGTCGTTCTCGAGGGCGAGAGTGCCCTTGTTCATCTCCTTGACGCCCTGCTGCAGCCACTTGGGTAGGTGCTGATATGCCAGCTGGATCCTGCCCATGATCTCGCGAGCGGTGTCGCCCTTGTTGGCCAGAAGCGCGACTGTCTTCTCCGCGTGGAACATGACGTACCACAAGATGAAGGCACAGGTCGTCGTAGACTTACCGGCCTGACGAGCGGTCGCTATAACGTTGAAGCGATTCTCCTTCATAGCCATCAGCATGTCGCGCTGGTAGCCGTAGAGCTTGAAGTTTACCAGACCCTTGTCTACGTTGATGATCTTTATGTAGGTCTCTGTAAAGTACACAGGATCCTGAGAGCACTTGATGTACTCCTCGACCATCTCGGCGGTAAAGCTTATGTTCTGGTTCGCTCTCTTTAAGAGGGCGTTACCATTGTATCCCTTAACTAGAGGATCCATTCTTTGCGTTCTCTATCATCTTCTGCAGCTCTGCCGTAGATCCAACGAATAGGTTGTTGGTCACCTGCTTTGCTTCTTCATTATGTGGTGCATCTGCAGCCTGAATATTTCTTATCGTCTTCTGCAGATCTAGCAGATCCTTGTTGGCATCGAGCTGGACCTTTAGCAGCGTCGCCAGTACCTCAAATGCTCTGGGGTGCTGGCTCTGGTTTGCGATCTGCGATAGATTATATATCGCCTCGCTTCCGTTCTGTATCACCTCGTGTATGTTCGAGCGAGCCATGTTGAAGTCGTTCATGGCGCTGTCGTCGTGAGACTTGGCGATCACGGTCTTTATAGGGTCATCTTTTGGAATAGGTGGGAGGCCTAGGGCCTTTCCTATTGCGTCGTCGTCACTCATGTTGAAACTACCACTGTATTTGTTACGTAACCAAAGTCACTAGTTGCAGTAATGAAGTTAGGGTCTATGGAAGCCGCGGCGTTCGTTGTTGGCTGGCCATTTGCCGTGAGACCCGGCTGAACCGTAGAGTACGCGTCCGGAGGGGTCACCCCGACTCCCGATACTAGATTGCCAGATGGGGAGTAGTAGGTCGTGTTGGCAAACTTAATAATAGCACCCTTCTTGACCGGACCATAGATATATCCCTTGAGGGTGAAGTCCATCGTCCAGACTATGCTCTGTCTCTCCTTGAATCCACCGTTGTAGATGTCTTCTTGGGTGACGGTATTCATGATCACCGGAATCTCCATGGTGATGTTCATCTCTGGGATCAGGTGGATCGTCGTAGTCCAGTCCGGAGTAAAGTAAGGAAGAATCTGCTCGATGATCTTCGTGCCGTCTTCCGCATTCTTGACGTATACGTAGAGCCTGAAGCCTATGTTGTAGGCCACCGGAGCGTACTGGTACTTCATGTGATTGGCGTCGGCGCCGGACACCACGACTCTCTTAACGCTGTTTAGCTTTCTATTCGGATCGTAGCTCAGTGTAGTCATCTCGAAAGAGAGCATCGGCAGAGTCAGTGTGGCAGTCGGTCTGTCGATATTAGGGTCCTCGATGACGCGTGCCAGCATCTTCTCCTTCGGGCCGTATGTGATCGGTACCTTTATGAGCTCTGTAGTCGCGCCGGTGTTGTCTGTTCTCGTGATATAGATGTCATCGAACAGCGTGCCGAAGAGAGTCACGTACTTCCTGATGGTGCTGAAATAAAATGGCTGGCGAAACATTATACTACCCCCTCACTGAAAGGATCTTGAGCGGAGAAGTCGATGAAGTCATTGGAACCAGAGTCCGGATATTCCGGTGTTCCCTGCTTGAGGGCGTCGGTCTCTACGCCGGGAAGCATTCCGTCCAGCTCGTAGTTCTCGGAGACCAGATAGTTGTCGTCCTCGTCCGTGAGATAGAATCCCTGCTCGGTGAGGATAGTCCAGTCGAGAATGTTGGTCGAGAACTTCTTCTGTATGACGTCGATCGCCGGCACTCCGGTGTTGAACACCTCGTCTGAGTACTCGAACAACTCGCAGGTCATCTCCCAAGTCTGAAGCGCGCCGAGCTGATAGAACATCTCGAACTTGTTCACGTACTTGATCTGGAAGCACTTGTTATTGAGCGGGAAGTATACTAGATCGCCCTCTCTCGGTCTCAGGAGAGTGGTCTGACTTCCAACCTCGGAGCTGAAAGTTCTCTGGGCCACCGAGAATATTACCTGATCTCTGATCTCGAGACCGAACTTAGACATGAAGCTGCCGTCGCCGGTGAATCCATCTACAGACTTGATGTACATCTCGACGATGAGGGCCTGATCGAAGTATGACTGATCGTCGGCAGTGTAGAGCTGGTCAAACTTGCCGAGCTTGCGAGGGATGTAGTACATGTCCTCGCCGTAGATCTTGATCGACTCAACAATGAGATCTTCCAAGAGAAGCTGCTCTTGAAACGATGCAAAATTGTTGAAGTAGACTGAAGTCGCCATCTAGTTTATCCGATCATGTCTGATACTGGCAGGCTGTAAGAGACGATCATCTCTTTCTCGAGGGCGTCTCTCTCTTGAGTGGCCTCGTCGAAGATCTTCTGACCGTTGAACTTAAGACCGCCCGGAAGCTGCATTCCCTCGAACTTCTTGAGGTTCTGACCCCACTGCTGCTTGATGAGGGCCTCGGCGTATCTTGCCAGCCAGCGATCGCTCCACATCTTGGTGTAGACGTCTGGGTCCACTATCTGGTACGCCTCGACGATGACGTAGTCGCCGGTGTTGACGATGGACCAGTCCATGTCTATGTAGAACTTGTTGTTGTGTCTGTTGTACCTGACAGGCTGCTGGCCGACGAGCATCTGCTCTAGGAACTGAACGTGTTGCAGCGCCATGTAGTAGGGAACCATCGACACCGAGGTGAGGGTGTACAGGTCGTTCAGCGCGATCTGGTATCTAATGTTGAACAGGTTGTTGGTATTGAGCGCCTGACCGATCGGGAATATAGAGACCGCGCCGATGATATTA
>Ga0208379_1000365_pt1 | contig 20549 bp, 25 predicted proteins | sample CryBogCBE02Aug07_FD_184559 | JGI IMG/M metagenome (GOLD analysis project Ga0208379, IMG submission 184559) | Freshwater microbial communities from Crystal Bog, Wisconsin, USA - CBE02Aug07 (SPAdes) | ecosystem: Environmental > Aquatic > Freshwater > Lake | place: Crystal Bog, Wisconsin, USA... | reverse complement strand
GATTGCAAGATAATCCATACCAATCCCAAGGCTTGTCTTGATTTGCTTGAACAATGTCCCATGTAATATTCGGATTTTGAGATAACCAATACCATTCCCAAGGCTTGTCTGGATTTGCTTGAACAATCTCAGGTGTGATATTTCGATTTGCAGATAATCTATACCAACACCAAGGTTTGTCTATATTTGCTTTGATAAACTCCCATGTAATATTTGGAGTTGCGGATAATGCCCACCAATCCCAAGGCTTGTCTGAATTCGCTTTCACAATCTCAGGTGTAATATTCGGATTTAAAGATAACCAATACCAATCCCAAGGCTTGTCTGGATTTGCTTGAACAATCTCCCATGTAATATTTGCATTTCTAGATAATCCATACCAATTCCAATATAAATTTGGATTGTTTTGTACATCTTCCCATGTAATATTCGGATTTGCAGATAATTCCCACCAATGCCAATCCTTGTCGGGATTCGCTTTTACTAAATCAATTAAGCGCATGATACGGGTTTATTTTGATTTTTTAAAATTCGTTTTACACGTCTTTTTAAACCAATTTGTTTTTTTATTTGCTTCGCGAACTAGATCTGAATCTGTAGTATAATATGTTTTTCCGCATGTAATCATACTTGCTACTCGAGCATATCCCCATTGTTGTTGGGTTGCTCCGGGGCGATGACCTGTTCTCCACGCCGCCATACCGCGGTTATAGCATTGTTTGATAAGTCGTAACGGAACTCCAGTAGTTTTTGAGTAATCATTTAGCGACATCCCTTGCGGAAATCTCTGAATATATTTCGAACGACGTGTTTTCACATGTTTATCAGTCAAAAAAGGTTTATATGCCTGAGGATTCTTCCAAGACATATTTAATCGCCGTTTTACGTCATTCTTTCGCTGTGTTGCCTTTCTAGTTGAAAGACCTTTGTAATATTTTAATGGCCAATACATTATTACATTCTCAGTTTTTCAAAATCAAGATTCGAAATATCATTATCCACGAATGAATAGTCTGTAATATATTTAATATGTTCTAGAAATATTCTATACGCAACATAATCTAACTTTCCAGTATCATCGATATATTTTTCTAAATATTTAGCCAAACGTTCCGATTCAGAACAACACCGTTTCGTTGTATCATTTGTATTAGGAATATACACGTTATTAAAATCAGAAAACTCGTCTCGAATTTTAATAAAGAAATTATAGTGTATCTGTTCCCAATCATCACTCATATGCCCGCTATCTAACTGTTGTATAGACGCGACAAGGATTTTATAGTTATCTTGTGACATACCTAATGCTTATTAAACTTTATTCAAAAAATTTCGTTTTTACAAATGAAGATAATCCAATAGATTTGTTAATTGATCTGAACTATCTTTGTATTTCAAAATTTCTTTGAATGTTTCCAAAAGTTTTATGTAGCATTTTGAATCAAACACCTTGTATTTTTCAAGAATATAATCAATGTCGCACGTCAGACTGTGAACTTGATGCAGTAAATCTAAGAAAGCCGGCGTTTCATTATCAATGTTTAAATTTTCAAAGAATTGCTTTAGCGCCTTATAATGTTTTCTGTATCTAGTTTCACGGTCTTCAGTGTATTGTTTAGTCTGAAGATTGCGAATGTCTTTATCCACGATTAGCTCCATGTTTCGGTGATATACACACAATATAGATTAAAAAATCCATTTTAGACCTTTATCAAGCTCCCCATAATCCAAACAAACAGCGCACCACCGACCTGTGCTATAATATATGTTAACGCTTTAGCCTTTCCAATTTTTCCAGAAGCAAGCGCCCATGATGTAATTGCCGGATTAAAATGTCCTCCGGAGATTTTCCCGCCAAACGCAAGGGCAATCGCAAGCGCTGCGACGATTAGAGTTTGATTTCCAGTAAAAGAGACTGCGCTAATCAAAAGACTTGTTCCAAGAAATTCGACAAATGCCGGACTATACATTCTTTACTCATCATAAATGAAATATTTGATAGTAAAAGCGTGGCTTGGATTCGGCGACCGCCTCGAATCCCTAAAAATGGCGGTTAAATACGCAATTAAATATAATCTACAAATCTACGTAGACTGGACAGACGCAATTTGGTCTCATGGCGACGAATCGTTTTATAAATACTTCGACCTCGTGAACATGCCAACATTAAAATCAATAGACGATATTCCCGCGGACGCAACTGTATATCCGGAGTATTGGGTCGGTAAACTTAAAGAACCGTTTACATTTGACCTTTTAAATAAAAGAACAGAATACAATCTCGATTTAGGAATATTAAATAAAGAATACCCATACGACGTCATTGTATTTTCTTCTATTGGAAACCGAGAATTATATCCCGATTCAGAATTTTTTGGAAAAGTGTTTCGTGTAATACATCCGAAAATACTAAAAGAGGTAAAAGAACGTCAGATTAAATACAAGTTATCGTCAACTGTAGGCATTCATATCCGCGGAACAGACCGTGTTAAAAATCAATATAAGCGTGAAATGAGCATTCAATATTTAGCGTTACACTCCATTACCTTTGGAAGTCTGTCCGGAAAACAAATGGTGTGTGTCTCAGATGATAAACAGAGTTTTGAAATTTGGAAACGGTTTCATCCGCAAACAATTTTATTTTCAAATGAATCATTGAAACAGTCATCAACTAAAGGAAATCATAATACACCTGCGGAAGAATTGAAAACATCAAAAGATGATATGAATATTGAAATGCTAATAGATTTTTTTACATTAGCGTCGTGTGAAAGAGTATTGTCAACATATAGGGATAGTCGTTTCTACAGAGAATCAACACGTTTACACCCATATATAAATATGATCTGTAATGGATAGATTGCGGGAATCGGTTGATATTATGAAAAAATTAAGGAATGAATTTCATATTTCCGCGAATGACAGTGGTTTAAAAGAATTATCAAGACGTTTATCTGATTATGTAAAACACAATACTATATGGGCTGGATATATTGAATTACCTACGATAAAAAAGCATCTTCATGTCATTTTGCCGAATAATCCAATTATGCCGATTCGAATTGTTTTAAAGACAACGTCATAACAATCTATTTGTTTTAGATGTTTTTCAGCATCCTCTTTTTCTTGAAGAATTTTGCGAAATAGTATGTCATTATATTCCCACTTTAACTTATCCATTTTTTCCTCCAATTCTCTGCGATGTTTATTGAATTGTTTTTGGATCGTATTCAGTTCTTCAGAGTGTTTACTCGCGGAATGATTTAACATTTGAGTGACTACTGTGTCTGGGTAATAAACCGGTGCCGAACATCTTAGGTTTGATGCCCCTAAACGAGTATAGGACACTCCTGAATATAGTTGGTATTTTTCATTTTCTAGCGGTGTAATCTTTATGGCTAGAAGATTCTTCCCATTAAGAACTCTAATAGAGTGTGTTATTTGAGACTTATCAATTAATGATAGTTTATCACTCATAATGAGTTTGTTATGATAAATATCATCAATGCTCCGAATGAATAAGTCATAATTTTTATTAATTTTAATTCCAATAATTTGAAGGTCATCTTGAACACCTATTACAATATATCCGCCTATGTTGTTTAACATAGCGCAAATTGTTTCATGTAATTTTCGTACTTCAGGGTATGAACGTTTATATTCCCATTCATAGCCTTCAGGATACGGAAAAGAATTATTTACAACATCAGAATCTTCGGGAAATGTAATCATTTTTATTATGCTAATGAATTGCTTTTATTTTAGAAATTCGTTTTTGTTAGTTATTTCTCAAGAGAATATAGAGAACTACGATTAATAAACCGCATAATACGACTATATCTAATACAACGATATATAGGCTAAAATGTTCATCTTTTAAAGTTCTATCGCAAATAACAAATTCTGTACCCCGCAGTGCTTTTAGCGATATTTGATAATATGGGCAACGTGTCATATTATTAGATAATTTACTGTGTGAAAACGAACTGTTTTTTGTTATTTACATAAGATGTAACTATGTTGACACTACATGGATATAGAATAGCAAAGCGGGAATTGGATCGTGAGCATCATATAAAAGGCGTTTTAACGGTAAAGCCGTATATACCATCAGTATTCGTTAAACCTCAATATGTATCGCGTTTTAAGGTTTATCGGGAATGTGATGAGTTCTTGTATGTGCCAAAACATTTCGGCATTGAACACTTTGGAGCAGTCAAAGAAACGCAAAGAGATGTCCCCCAAACCGAGGAAAGATACTGGGAATTCGCAGGGGAGATTAGGGATGCTCAGCGACCGGTTGTCAACGCATTCCTCTACCCTGAACCGCACGATGGAATTTTATCGCTCCAAACCGGCGGTGGTAAAACCGTCTGTGCCCTCTACATCGCGTCGCAATTAAAATTGCCCACACTTGTATTGGTTCATTCTGGATTTCTGAAAGATCAGTGGATTGAACGTGCTAAACAATTTCTACCGAATGCGAGAATAGGAACTATTCAAGGTGACGTATTTGAGATTGAAGATAAAGACATTGTTATTGGAATGTTACAAACAATAGCATTGAAAGAGCATCCCTCTAAACGATTTCACCACTTTGGGCTTATTATTGTAGATGAATGTCATCATATTGCGAGTGAAGGATTTAGCCAAGCGGTTCCAAAGCTTACTTCAAAATACATGCTTGGATTATCCGCTACACCAGAGCGAAAAGATAAGTTAATGTATGTAATAAATTGGTTTCTTGGACCGCTATTATACGTGTCTAATAAAGCGGATAAGGTTGATGATTTAGTAAATGTTGAAGTGTATGAGTTTGAGGGGGATTCTGGGTTGAATGACATTATTTATACAAAGTCCGGTGTGATGTCAACTCCTTTAATGATTAATAAATTTACAGAGAGTTTAGAACGAAATAAATTTATTGTTTCAATTCTAGAAGATGTGTTTGATGATGATACTCGCCAGATTTTGGTCTTATCGGATCGTGTCGAGCACACAAAGTCCATCTACGAACTATTGCCAGACAGAATACGAGAGAAAGCTGGAATCTTGGCGAGAGGAATGAAACCACATGTGCGTGAAGAATTTTGTAAATCCAAAAAGATTCTTATTTCAACATATCAGCTTGTGAAAGAAGGATTTGATTGTCCCAGTTTAAATACGTTGGTTATGGCAACATCACGTCCGGATATTGATCAAATTGTAGGGCGCATTCTCCGCGTTGAAAGAGCAAAAAGAACCACACATCCGCTTATAATTGATATTGTAGATGTCCCATTTCGTAGACAATTTCAAGAACGCTTGAACTTATACAAACAACGCGGATATAAAGTTGAAAAAATGAAAATTTAAAAACGGATTTTATACGCATAATAGAATTTTTTAGCATTACAATGGATGAAAGAATTAACGCACTTCGCAAGATTATTCTTGTTTTAGACGAACAATATCAGTTACGCGGTCGGTTATTTCCGACAGAGTTAGTAATTGAATTATCGCTATTACACCAAGAATATGATGATTTGACAAATACATCCACAAAAATTAAACAATCACTAGATCGTCTAGTACAATAAAAGGAAACTCTCTTAAAGAGAGTACTTTTTAATTAAGTAATGTCCTACCACCAAATTTGGAATTTTTTTGAAAGAATGCGCGAAGAAACCGATTTTAGAAATTATATAATGTATCTTATTGATTTAGAAAATGATCCAATTTGTGAATTAATTAGATCATGCCATGATGACAACATCGAAAAATCATCCATTAATTAAAAAATTATTAGCGGTGGATTAATGTAAGAACTTTTCCATCTATACAAACTTGATTATTATCAATACGTTCATACATCTTTAGCGTTTCATTATATTTATAATCATGTCTGTCTCGCATGAATCCACCATATTCTAATGAGTTTGTTCCCTTTTTGCAAGTAATATATTTTGGAAGTTTTTTTAAACTTTTAAAAGTGTCTGGATCCCATTCTAAAATTTCATTATCTTCTTTCTTCTTGATTTCAGATTTTGTCTTCTTTGGTTTAGGATTTTCCATTGAATGTCGAGATGATTTTACACGATGACATAATAAACACAGTGCTTGTAGATTATCAATATCATTTGATCCGCCAGCTACAAGCGGGATAATATGATCAATTTCATAACCCGATTCATCAAACGATTTTCCATCTAATGGGCATGTATAATTTACAATATTTGCGGCACACTTATAATTTTGCTTTCCAGCAACTCGCTTTTTCATAGCAATAGAAACTTTACGTGATGACATTGTTATCCATATTTACAAATATCATAATTAATCCGTTTTCAATCAATTGATAGTATGAATTGTTGTAATGAAACAATTATTAGATTGTTAAATCGCTAATTGGAATCGTAGAAGACCATGCAAAGAGCCATAGTCCTGATGCTTCACACTTTGTTATGACGTTTTTGTTTAGTTTTGATTTATCTTTAGATTTGTATGTTTCATTTAGTTCCTCCAACTTTTTCATAAGATCATTCACAGAAATGTGAGGTGATTCTTTCTTAATTCGTGTAAGCTCATCTGTTAATTTGTCGCGGTTGAAATTAGGGCGTGCTGGGCGTCCTGAATTGCTTTCATGAGTTGGATACTTTTTACGAAATGTTGTAACTATTTCTTCAATCTGAAGACGCAATGTCGCATCATTTTCAACAACATATAAATCTGGAACTGATATTGATTTATTTAATCGCTGAAATTCATGCATTACAATTTCATTTGTTGTGTCCCAAACAATATCGATAATTACTACGATATTTGTTAATCCTTCCAATGCGAGACGACGATGATTTCCTTCAAAACAAACAAGCCCTTCATTTTGAATGTATGCTAAATTCAACACACCATCCATACGATTAAATTGCTTCATCCAATTATGAATTTCAGGAACACGGTTCATATCTGGGGGACGATTAAATTTCCATGTTTTAATATCTAAAGTTTTAAATACATCTAATGGAAGCGCATATATATTCGTATCTCGAATTTTGTAAGATTCAATATACTTTTTAATTGCGGACGACATTATTATTTAATAGTTATACCCGTGTATATTACATAAAATTCATTTTCAATCAATTATAATGAAACAGTTTTTTCCTTTTGAGCCTTTATATAATTTAAGATATCGCGCAAGATTCATAAGTAAACATATTTATTATGTTAAAACTAGTCCGAAACGAATGAGTTTAAAAAAGATTAGAGAATATGTGAATAATCTTCTTAAAAAACATAAAATTGATGGATGGACTGTTCATTGTTTGTCAGGACTCATTCGTAATAAATACGAAACACCAGAAATAAATTTACAAAATTGCCTAGCATTCACATGTTATAAATACAAGGCACTTGTGTTTGATAAATGTCGCATACGGATTTTAACAAAAAAACATCTTAGAGAAATCGTATTACATGAAATTGCGCATATTATTAGCCCTCATGATGATCATGGGTCTAATTGGAGATACACATTTGCTAAAATTGGTGGAACCGGTCTAGAACGTTTAACATACAGTTTTTATTAATTTTAAATATTAAGTCTTTATAATGTCTTTAATACGTTACACACCAGGTGGTGGGTATGCTGTGGTTGGTTCAGCAAAGGGTAATGCGTCAACCATTATTCCTAATGGAACTATTCGCGGGAATGTAGCTATTGTTGACGCTGTATATGGGAATGACTATACTGCCACAGTTGGTGGATTGCCATTTCAAACTGTGAACTCGGCGGTAAATGCCGTATCTTCCGGACAAACAATTCTTATTTTACCCGGAACATATATCCTTTCATCTTCTATTTCGCTACCATCCGGAGTTACTTTGACCGGTATTAGTCTTCAAACATGTGTTCTTCAATTAAATGTTACATCATCTGCGACTATGATTACGATGGCAGATAATTGCCGTATTGAATATTTAACAATAAATTTGACATGTACTGGAAGTGCTACAAGTGCAACATTAAATGGTATTCTATTTGGAGGAACAACTACTCAAACCTCAAAACTTAGAACATGCGTTATAAATGTTCGTAATTCCACAATGTCAACCTCTGGAAATTATACCGTAAATGGAATTCTCGCAAATGGAACGGGAACGTTGTCAAACACTGTTTTTAATTTTAATAGTGTTAAAGCATCAACAATTAATGTCTATTCGAACGGTGCCGGAAATGTTCGAGGAATGCTCATTTCAAATTCTAATCAGTTAAGTTTACGAGATACAAACATATATGTTGCCCAACCAAGTGATACAACATCTACCGGATCATATGTTGGAATTGAAACGAATGATTCTGGAAATACCGGTTCAATTCAATTACGTTCAACTACAGTTGGTGTAGTTGTCCCAACTTCTGGGCAAAATTATACCGCTTCAGATATCCTACAATCAACTCCAGCGACTATTACGAATCCAACATATTTGCAAAGTGCTGGTATTCAAATAGGACCCGGAGTTGATTTAGTGACAAAAACTGCGGGAAGTAAAGGGTTTTCTACATATGTATATCCGACAATCGTATATTACGGTCTAAAAGGAAACATCACCAGCGCCGGAGCAGGATATATGTGGCCCGGAACACAGGCAGCGTCAGCCGGAACATTCCCAGACCCCGGATTACCTGCCGCATATTTCCGTGTTCAACAACCATGTTTACTTTCTGGATTATCCACTGGATTAGCAGTCCCATGTGGTGGCACAGGAGGCGGTAGTACATTAACCGTAACAGTAAATGTTACAAAACTTTCTAATCTTACAAGCTATTCCGGTTATATTAGCGGGACGACATTGACAATAACATCATCAGTTACAGGAACTATTGTGATCGGTCAATATGTTCTCGGAGTTGGCGTAACACAGGGAACTTATATAACCGCTGGTAGTGGAACATCTTGGACTGTTAATTCATCTCAAACAGTGGGGTCTAGTGGTAGTCCAGTGGCATTTACATCAAATATACCACTTTCAACCCCATTTACAGTTACATTTGGACCAACAGATTTAACAAAATCATTTTATAACAATTCTGTAACTTTATCGGCCGGAGACCTTATAAATACGTATGTTTCTTATACAATTAGCGGAACAAATAGTGCGCATGATTTAACTGCGCAGATAGATTTGTTTTAAAAGAAGGGGGTATATATGATAATAATGGTAAAAAGGAAAATTCCGGAATCAATTAAAAAGAGAGTTGCTGGGAGACAGCGGTATACGTGTGCTACGATATCGAATTACACGTGCCCACTAAACAAAATGCCTTTTGATGAATCTGGGTATGAAATAGATCATATTAAAGAACTAAGACACGGAGGAACAAATGATATATCAAATTTACAAGCACTTTGCCCATCCTGTCATCGTGTCAAAACATTGAGAAATTATACAAAAGAAGAACCTCAAGCAATACCGTGTATAGAACGAAAATCATTATTGAAACATATTTATAACAATGTTTTGATGGCCGGAAGAATTATGCGAATTGTGTCACAGCCAAAAGACGACGATCCTAATTAGACTCATCTTCATTCCGCTGTTTAAAGTATTCCATAATACTATCAAGCAATCCTTTTGGACAAGATTCGGTTGGTATTAAAAGCCCATCTTTATTTTTTGTCAAATGTTCTGATGGCTTAAATTTAAAATCGCGCAATATATGCCATCTGTCGTGATATCTTCTATTCGCTTTTGAACCATGAAAAAAATGACGAATTAATCCCGGTACATACGCTAGACGAACTCCATCCACTTTCTTTTGCCATTCATATATACTTTGCTTGTAATCATCAGTCATATCCACATTCAACGAGTCTATTCCATGTCCGCGGATTGCCATAGACATATTATGGTCTCCAGCGCCCAAAATAGACAACTCAAATAGTCCTCCAGACTTTTCATATACTTTTCGAGTCATTGCCCAAGCAAATCCCGGATGCCATACTTTCTGCGGATTATGTTTCTCTTTCCGCGAATAAAGATACCCAACAGATTCAAATACCTTCATCGTACACTCAGATTGATCCATATCACACGCATGAGACCATAATTGAACAACATCAGAATGTCCATTCAAAATTTTAAGAGCATCACTTGCCCAATTATGATTATCAAATTCAATATCCGCATCAATCCAAGCCATCGCCTTCCAATTCTTTGGAAGTAACTTTCTTACACCTATATTTATCATGTTTTCCTTGTGCCATAATGGCGTATCCCCGCGTAGTTGAAGATGTCTTGGATTGTCCGGAGATGTCACATAAAATTTCTGGTTACCATACGCCAATTCAACAACATATACGATAACATTGGATTCACGAGACATGCGAAGCAAAAATTCTCTTGCTAATTTGTATCTTTTTGCATATTGGCATGGGTTTGAAATTACAGCGACCACATGTAAATTTTCTTCAATAAGGTCGTTATTTTTAATCGCGTCCACTACCGTATTTCGCGGAACATCCGTTACATCAATCTCTATTCCGTTGATGACGGTCATTATTTATTATAAACTATTAAACCAACTGCTACCAAATTAACGAGAGCATGCGTTGTTTTGGAAAGATGTGACGCAATTGGCAGTACATCTAATATCATTCCAATGTGAGTTATTACAACAATAAATACACCAATCCAAAACCCCCAGTTCATTTATATTTAACCTTCACTTTCTAAATCCGAAATATCACAATCAGAACATATTGGATCTCCAACTTCATTAAACATTGGAAGCAAATCTTGACACATAACACAGCGCTGTTCTATCGGAATATTATAACTATTAAAGATCCTTCTTAAATCATCATGCGAAACCATAAATCCATATGCAATTAATGTTTGCGCCATTTGTTGAAAGACTTTTGTTCTTGCGTGCTGACTCAATCCATCCGTAGCATCATAGAGAAGATAATACAGTTGGTCAAGATTTATATCCATATTGCTACTCATTTCATTATTATATTACATAAATTCGTTTTAAACACCAAACCCTTCATCCGCATCATAATTTGCTATATTGTCATATTCGCGGTCATAACGTTGTTCTACACGGTCACCGTAATCACCGTAATCCGCTTCTAATACTTGTCCGGCCTGATTCACTCGCACATCACCATCTTCCTGATTATCGCGGAGAGCATTATACCCTTCTTCAGGCATGTCCTCATCATTTTCTCGAACTTCCTCCGCATATTCTTCCTCTGGATCCGGAACACCAAATTCTTTTGCAAAAATTTCACGATCTTCGTTGGTGATTAAATATGGCGCAATTCCAATGTCTAACAACATTTTTGTGATTTCACGTTCTGTATCATTCATTTGGCGAAGTCTTTGTTTGAACACATCTCGTTCTCTTGCTCGAATCATCCCCGTAGTCTTTTCCGCATCTTCTTTGTTTAATAAAATCATATTCATTACTAAATCTTTCTGAGATGCTTTCAAAATAGCGGTTAGAAACCTTGTTTTATTTTTATGTTTTTGAATAGTATCGAACAATTCATAAATTAAACCTCGAGTGGAATCCCGAACCAATCCTGTACTAATTTCTGTTTCAATATAGACAGACATTTCTCTGAATTTTTGAAGAACATCAATGTCAAACGATTCCGCAGAAAGAATATCTATAATACGGCTTAGCAATGAAAGAAACGCAATTCCATCCGAGTTTGTTCGTAAAAATGATTCAATTCTTGGCAATTTTAAACTTTTAGAAAATCCTATTTCTATTCTTCGCCGTATTTCACTGTCCGTGAAGTGGATTGAATTAATTTTAACATGTTCAATAATTATATGTTTTGCGTGTTTTGAAACTGAAATTTTGCTCCAAAGCTCCATTGGTTTTTGTGTAACGCTTGGTGGTAACTTTGCGATGAGAATACCTTTTGGATGATATGTGGCGCATTTTCCAGCAGTTTCCTCTCCAATAATTTGTGACGGTTTGAATTCTGTAGTTTTCAAATGAATTACCGGAAGCAAGAATGGATTTTCTGTGGAACTTTGTTCCGGTTCTATATACCGCTGTTTTGCGGATTCAAATTGTGATTTAAATTTTGTGTATGCTTGTTTTATATAGATAATTGCTTCTTTTCTAACTTCTTTAGGTTTACTCAAAATAGCTCTCAATATAGCGGTAGAAGGTCCCTTGAAACTTGTTGGAAGAGACTCAAATGTTGATTTTAAAACAGAAATAATTGTATCAAGTCCTACAGAATTTGTAGGGTCATCTGTATCCCGCGGAAATCCTGAAAATTTAAGAATACGAGACCCAAACGATCTTCTAGGAAGTAGAAATGGATTATGTGTTTGTAACAGAACAAGCATTCCAATAATTCCTAAAATTCCCTCAATTCTGTCCTTGTCGTTTTGAGAAATCTTTTTGTTTGATTTTAAAACAGCGGTTAATGTTCTTATATTATCTAAAACCGGAAGAAGTTGTGTATCTTCAGGAATAATTTGTAAAACCGACAGCAATAAATATAAAATAGACTCACCTGTATTTGTAAGAATAAATGTAGATTGAAGCTGTCTTAAAGAATTCGCAAATGTGTTTGAGGTAGATTCGCCTTTGAATACAGATGTTGGCAGAACATCATGGGACAGAATAACGTGGCCATTTTCATCAAAATCGTCTTGCGCCACTAATACGTCTGAATTAATTTGTTCTCCGCAAAATTTACAACAACGAAATCCATCCATAAGTCCGGTCCAATCATCATAGAATTGTAATCTATCATTTTCCAAATCGCCGTGTAATATTGCTTTTGTGTGTTCGCATAGGACGAATAGGCCATCTGAGTCTGTGTATACTTTATTTTTTGAACTTAATTCTCTAACAATTTTTTCAGTAGCATCTAATTTATCTTCATCGGTTCGTTCATTATCTTCTAAGATTGCAATAATCTGTTTCCGCAGGTCCGAGTCATTTTTTACTTGGTGTTTATCGTATTTTGGAGCAGTTTCTTTTCCACGACGAATTTGAAATGCTTTCAGAAGTTTTTGGTGTTCTTTCAAAATATCTAAATCTGTAGTTTCTCTCCATGGTATCTTTCCTGCGGAACGGTATTGTGATCTTTCTTGAGTTATAGATGCGCTTGGAACACATTTTCCATCGCGGAATACTCCTGAATTTAAAAATGCATCGAATGACGAGTCTAATAAGCATTCTTCTGGAGTTGAAGATGGATATTGTGCTTCTAGTTTTTCACCGAACGGTTCTGGAGGAACAAGACCGGCCAATCCGGCCTGTGACAAAAGCATTCTAGCAACAAACCAGCCACCGTCCTCCTGTGAAAGAAGCCATGTGCGCGGTGAAACACCGACGTTCCATTTACGAACATACGTCTCCAACAGCGACTTTGCTGGTGTTTGATCGTCAGAATTATTCGGAAATGGAACCGATAAAATGCTGGGTGTAGCGGAAACCAATGATGCTGGTGGAAATCTGTCTTTCCAAGATGACCACGGAATATCCCGCAGATTAACGTCATATAATTTCAAATATTTCATTCCTTCCCCATATGGGTCTTCTGTTACCGGAACCGCGTGGTTTAAAATAGCTTCGGTGCTTGGATATACTTGATTTAGCGGTTCATCTGTTATAAGTTTTGATGCCCCAGAAGAATTTAGAAATGGATGCTCTTCCATCGGATTTGGGATTGGAATTCCGCGTGGCGACATATAAAATCCAATAACGCGAATATCATCCGATGTATTCCCGACCGGCACATCTATGATACTATAGGAACTATCTTCATGAATTACAGTTTTTGTGCGATTGTAATTTCCCTGAGCGCGTATTTCCTCCACGCCATCTTCATTGAGAGCAATTGTAAATTTATGAACCAATGTTCCGCGATTACCTATTGTATGATACGGTTTTGGAAGTGCTGAAATCATTGTAGTATAAAAATTTGGAGTTGAGCGCGACGCCTTGGAGTTTACTGGAAGCCATTCATTTTTAAATGAATATGGATTATATTTGAATTCTTCATAGATTGGATGAATCCATGGAATATTGTATGTTTTGCGAGATAAATCAATTGTATAGTCAGTGTCAGTGAGTGTTACAGTTTTTAGATATAATTCGCGGATTCTATCTGAATCTTTCGCTATCTTTTCGTATTCAAATTTTGTAATATTTTTCTTTTTTGGTAGCACCTTTTCAAAGTAATCTAACAGCTGTTCATCCAATGTAAAAAATCTAACTTCTTCGGGGCGCTGGATTTCTTCTTGGAAATCTATTGTTTCCAAAACTTCGAATTCTGAAGCAGGGTCATAAAGTAATACATCCGCCATTATTATTTCACAGAACCTTTTCTACAATAGAACAATATTCTTCAATTGAGTCTTTTGCCGACTTCAACACACTCTCCGCTGTTTTAGCGGTATTCATTTTAAGAATTGTGTCTTTCATGAGGGGATGAACAAGGTCAAAGCTTACGAAATTTAAATTTTGATCAGTGTATAATTCTTGTTGAAGCAGATATCCTTCGGTGTATCCTACTGTATTTGAATGAATCTTGAAACTGCCTTCATCGTTCGGGATTCGTTGAATGTGTTCAAGCGCATAGGCGATATATTCGTCAATTTTCTTTTTCAAAATTTTAACAGCCATTTCAAGAATTTCTTTAGACTTTAAAACACCTACACTTTCAATACTCATCCCAATTGTAGTTGGTCTATTGTTCTCATCGCGGAAATAGCATCGTTGAACATAGAAGTTATCAAATTCACGAGGATCCTTTCCCGCGTCTACCCAAGTCTTACGTTCCTTTTTAGCAAGTTCTGGGTCAACTACCCACCATGTAGTGGCTGTACATACTTGTGAAATACCGCTAACAGTTTCAAGAGAAAGTCGCCCCGTAATATGAACTTTTTCACCGGCTCGAACTCGTAGAAATATGGATGGTGTATTAAAATCGCGGTCTTTCATGATAACTCCATCGCGTCCTGATTCAACAACGAAATCATCTGTGGTAATTGTTCTATTTTCTTTGGATGGGAGAATTCTCAATTCAATCTTAGCATCGCGGATAACGGAAACATCGTCCGGTCGAACATTAATTGGAATCATTTCTGTTCGATGACGCAACATTTCGTGGGGCATTTGGGTTGTATTTTCCAAAATTTGAACATCTTTCACACATACAGTTGGAATATTGCTCAAACAAATTCGGCGAAGCGCATTTACAAATGATACCGGAAATCCGCGGAATTCACAGGACAATTCGTACCCTTTGTTTCCGGATTTAATATTTTCAACACTTGCCATTAATGCCGACATCGTCTCGTTATTGTTCCATCCGTTTTTTTCCTGAAAACTTCATAACGAATGTCTCAGCCTTATTTATTTTATAGCGACCGTTGCCCCAATTCAGCGCAAGTTATCGAGACTCTTAAGGCCTTGAATAAGGCTGGGCTATATAAGTTTGTCAAGGTGGAATCATTACAGCGAAATCAGATACCAGCATTTCTAACAAAAGTTCCAACTCTTTATGTTCCCGAGACTAAAGATGTATTTGTTGGTAAAGATATTTTTGGATTTATTGCGAAGCCTACAAATGCTCGGAATGAAAAACCGGTGAATCAGGCACCGGTCGCCACCGGTGGGGCATCTGCCGCAGTCCCCGGGGAATATTCGCCATGGGGGTTTGAAGGCTCTGGTAAACTCGGAGAGACATATTCGTTGTGGGACAATCCTACTAAATTTGCATCAGAGGGTGGCAGTCTGTATACATTCTTGGATGGTGGTGTTGCCCAAGGATCGCCACAACCAACGACACAAAATACGTTATCTGAATCAAAAACTACCGTCAACAGTGAAATCGCGGCCAGATTAGAGGCTATGACTAAACAGCGTGAGAAGGAGTTTGGTGGCGTTACGCGCAAATAAGTAACTTTCATAATTTAAGAATATAATACACAATGTCTAGAAAGCAAGTTCTGTTATCCGCATTTTTTGACCAGTTCATTCGATTTGTGAGTGAGCTTTCTCAAATGTATCCAGATGACCCAGACTTTCAGCTATTTTTAACAACCATTAAAATGATGAAGGTAAGTAACCCCGCGTTAGTTGTTCGAGAAGTATGTACTGCGGTTGAAGGTATGGAAGACAAAATTCAAGAAAGAGATGAATCATTTTTTATGAATCGGTCATATGACGAATTTAATGAGGTGGAAGATAAGACTGTTTTTGATAAACTAAAACAATATGTAGGTGAAATGGACGCTCAAACAAAAGATGTTGTTTGGTCTTATATTCAAAACATTGTTAAAGTTGCGAAGGCGTATCAGTCTTCATAAATTCTTCATAACTTGTTGGTGTTTCTACAGTTTCAAAACCGTATAAATCTTTTGGTTGTAAATTTTTAAGCTCTTCTATTGCCTTTTCAGGTGACCCGAAATTTCTAAATAGAATTTGGTTCACTTCTGCTGGAGACCATTTATAATCCAATTCAGGACTTGTCCAATCATTAAACGTTTTGTCACAAAAACTATTTACCATTTGTTGAAGAACTTCGCGGTTACATTTCTGAAAGTGGACTATCATGTCAATTCTTCCCGGGCGAATCAATGCCTTATCAATTCTTTCTGGAAAGTTTGAAGAAATTACTATAATACGTCCAGACGATTCTAATGTTCCATCCAATAAATTTAACAAGAATGAAAGGTCAATTGGTTCTTTAAATTCTTCGTCTTCTCTATTATCACCCCAAGGGTCACCATTCGGTGATTTCTTGGCTTCCGGTTTTGATTCTGGTTTCTTCCATTTGCGCTCCAAAACTGTATCACCCATCGCATCAATATCCTCAATCACATAAACACGCTCGTGAACAGGAATTGTATATCGCTCAGATTTTACACCGTCGTACACATGTATTTCGTCATTAAAAAACAAATGACGTAATTGTGCCTTAGTTTTAATTTCAGAAAGTTGAATATTAATTATATGACGATGTGCGGAGTTTGCAATTGCTTTAATTGTACTCGTTTTCCCGCATCCAGGGTCGCCGTGAAACATAAATCCAAGTGTATATGGGATTCCCTTCTTTTCATACCAATCTTTACGATTTAGGAAAAAGCGGAAATGATTTTCCACTTTATCGTGTTGTTCAAAAAATACATTGTCAAACGTTCTAGTTGTTTGAAATTTATGTTTTGTGTACATGAGGTGTGTCGGAGGCAGAGGATTTTGTAAAGATCTTTTGTTTTTTGATTGAGTCATCATATCAAAGAAAAATAACGATGTCCCTAATTTATTCGTCATACGACGTTCGTGGTCTACATTACACTTATCAATAAATGCTTGAATGTATTGAACTTCATGTTCATATGAAAATAACTTAAAAGAGATAGATTCTAATTGACCATCTCCATGTGACATCTTCACTAAATGAAAATAAATATCTGAATCCACTTGAACCGGCTCAAATTCATTTGGAAGATAATCATGATTTGTCATACAAATTAAATTACGAATTGCTGGAATCGTGGTCACATAATGAACTACAGCGTCAATTCTAGTGTTTGTAGCAGGTGTTTGTTGTTTTCCAGTATTTGACTTTAGTATCTGCTCACACTCAATCATTGAACGAATTTCCTTATTTGGCGGTGGCTGTGGCGCTGATATAGAATTCCTTCGCCTAAAGCAGGTAGAATTAACATATCTAATAAAACTTGGAAACATAACAATTCCTCGCTCATACAAATTTAATAAAACGAGATTTAAAAGCGGAGTCCACCGACTATTCGCACCAACACTACTACCTAAACTTAACATTAATTGTGTTTTCATTAAATCTTGTACTCCAAATGGCTGTGTCATATTGTATAAGATTCGTACGCTTCTATATAAATGCATTAATACACTTGTCAAGCGTCTGAAGATTGCTATTTACAGGTTTTGAACGTTTTAGTTTTAGTTGTTCTGAAGCCTTTTCTACCGCATCATTTGAAAGCGATACATACTTCTTAATATCCCGCAGTGGCCCCTGTACATTCATAGATGGAAATACAAGACGAATTGGGCTTGAAGCGGACAAAATAATGTTATTGTCTGTGCTAAGATACTCTCTATATTGTTCAATATCCAATGGACCTCCAAACATTCTCAAGAGAGTTCTAGGAGGTGCCGGAGATAACATACGGTTTACAAACATCTCATGATATAAATATCCGAGCAATGCATGTCTGTTCCACTTTATAGAATCTGAATTGTGTGGGTCTGCGTAATTATACGCGAGTGCGCATTCTGGAGAGCAGAAATAACCTTCACAAGTGTATACATTTTTATAAGCGTCATATGATATTGGAAGAACGGTATTTACCCAAGAAAATGTGTGACAACACCAGAAGCAGGCTGTTTGTGGAGAATAATTTGGTCCGGATGTTTTATCTAAAATAGATTTTAGAATTTCAGTATCAAATCTTGAATTAATTTTTGAAATTTCAACAGAGTTTAAAATACTTGAATAATTAACTGGGGCCGGAACTTGTTCTAATTCAGAATACCCGATAGAATCTTCCGCGGGAGTAATGTGTTCAATTACATCTTCAGGAATTCTCAAAAAGAAAACCACGGGTGTTTCTTCTAATACTTGTGGCTTTGTAGAAATCTTTGTTTTGCGCGGAGGCATTTAATAAAACTAAGTTGGAAATGTATAAATGAGAATTGTTTGTATGACAAATGAAGGGCAATTGCCAATGATGAAAAGTATGCTAAATTCAGCGAAAAAGGCTGGATTTCCGATGCATTTGTTTCATTGTTTTATTCTTAGCACGAATAAGGACCCTGCATCATACAATACAAAACAGTTTCAAAGCATAACCATAAAAAAATTAGAAGTTATATTGATGAATATGAATTTAGATAAAGAAGTATTGTGGGTTGATAATGATATTTATTTTTTCGAAAATATTATTAGCGATGTAAAACGATATATGGGTAGTTTTGTAATGCAAGACGATTTATGGGGATTTTGTACTGGATTTTTTCTAGTGAGATCTAGTCCAAATTCTAAACGACTTATTCAAAATTGTATAGATAGACTTAAAAATTCAGCAATTGAATCTCAAAATGATCAGCATGTTTTTAACAATGAATATAATTCTATGACAAAGTCTGTGATATTTGGTTTAAAAATTCAAAAATTGCCACAAGATGAATATCCAAATGGTGAAGTATATTTTTGTCAAGGTCGCAAATCAAAATCAAAAATGGTTCACTGTAATTGGATAGAAACAACCGCGGAAAAGGTACAAATTTTAAAAACGGCCGGATTGTGGAATGAAAGCGATGATGGTTTCAATATGACAACCCGATACAGTATTTAAAACGAATTTAGCCAATCCAATGAAGATATAGACTACACAATGGATCTTTCAAAGCAATATAAGAAACATACTCATCGTGAGCATATTCTTGAGCTTCCAGACACATATATTGGAAGCATTGATAATTCTATCGAAGAACTATATGTTGTAAATGATGACCATTTCGAATTAAAATCACTATCATTCAATTCTGGATTTTACAAGTTAATTGATGAACTTCTAGTTAATGCGCATGACCATGTTATTCGTTTGAAACAGCGGAATTCGGATAATCCTGTGAAGCATATTGATATTTCAGTGAGCGATAACACGATTACTATCCGCAATGATGGGGAAAGTATTGATGTTGAAAAACATCCAGACTATGGGGTTTATATTCCGCAGATGATTTTCGGTGAACTACTTACATCTACGAATTATGACAAGTCTGAAAAGAAACTTGTAGGCGGTAAGAATGGATATGGTGTAAAACTGGTGAACATCTTCGCTAAGCAAATGACCGTGAAGATTGTAGACAGCAAACGTAAATTGATGTATACTCAAGTATTTGAGGATAATATGTCAAAGATTCATGAGCCTATCATTCTATCCTCCAAGGTAAAATCGTTTGTTGAAATTACATGGATACCTGATTTACATCGATTTGGTTGGAAAGACAAAATTCCAAGTGAGCTACTTGAGGTTGTTCAAAGACGAGTGTTTGACTTGGCAATGACAGTCGGGAAAGACGTCAAGGTTACATGGTGCGACACAGTAGTCAAGTTTAGAGATCTGAGTACATATGCTGGATGGTATTTGGCGAAAGATGCAACCATACTCACAGACACTCCTCAAGTTGGTTGGCAAATTGCAATCGCGGATAGTCCCACTGACAAATTCTTCAGTGTTTCGTTTACAAATGGTATTTGGACTCGCTCTGGAAAACATGTGGATGAAATTTCGTCGCAGATTGTGAGTCATATTATTAAGTATTTGGAGACAAAGAAGAAAATCACAGTAAAGGCCGGAACCGTGAAGGATTCACTAGCGATATTCATTCACTGCTTCATTGAAAATCCGGCATTCAGTTCTCAAACAAAAGAAGTTCTAACTTCAAAAGTTTCTTGTAAACTTTCTGAGGATTTTCTGAAGAAGATTGTCACAAAACTTGGAGTAGTGGATAAAATTCTACAACAGCA
>Ga0208379_1000364_pt1 | contig 20599 bp, 22 predicted proteins | sample CryBogCBE02Aug07_FD_184559 | JGI IMG/M metagenome (GOLD analysis project Ga0208379, IMG submission 184559) | Freshwater microbial communities from Crystal Bog, Wisconsin, USA - CBE02Aug07 (SPAdes) | ecosystem: Environmental > Aquatic > Freshwater > Lake | place: Crystal Bog, Wisconsin, USA... | reverse complement strand
CTAATGTGGGTATTGATGATCCAGTAAACCCGAACAATAAACATGCAGATTAAAGGAACCGAAGTAGGTATATTTTCAGACCCACATTATGGGGTACACCGTAACAGTGAAATATGGCACAAGACAGCATTAAACCATGCTAAATGGGCTGCTGAGCAATTTAAACAACGCGGCATACAAGATATAATAATACCTGGAGACATATTTCATGATCGTAATGACATTGCTGTTAACACTCTTCACGTGGTTACTGACATCTTTGATGTATTGCGTGATTTTAATATCATTATTACCGTGGGTAATCACGATGCTTATTACCGAGATAATTCTTCAGTTAATTCCGTATCCATTCTTCGTGGTTGGAGTAATATTACTGTTGTCGATAAGCTTATCGTCGAAACGTTCCAAGGAAGAAAAATAGCTTTCTGTCCGTGGGGCCAGGATATTAACGAAGTACCTAAATGTGACTTAATTGTAGGTCATTTTGAGATTAATAGTTTCAAAATGAATTCATATAAAGTATGTACTAACGGTTTAAAGTCTTCTGATTTAACTGATAGAGCCCCTCTAACTATTACAGGACATTTTCATCATAGAGAAGAACGCAAATACAAAGATGGTACTATACTCTATGTAGGTGCACCTTATCAACAGGATTGGGGTGATTTCGGTACCACTAAAGGATTGTATATATTAGATCTTGCAGATTTAAGTTATAAGTTCATAGAGAATACTATTTCGCCGCAGTATCGCCGTTTACAGTATACAGAATTATCTGGTAATGTATATACCCCGGAAACGTTAAAATCTGTAATTGCAGGTAATATTGTAAAGTTTATAGTTGACAGAGTACTGGAACCTGTTACTTTAGAAACTATTGTACGTAAATTAGTATCCGTTAAACCAGTTGAATTTACAATCGAACATGATGTTTCCGAACAAAGTAGAATTAATATTGAAGAAGCAGCTAATAAAGAATTTAATATTAGTGTGGAGAAATCTATAGATGAATTTGTAGAGCTTATGGATATAAAAAATAAACCTGCTGTAAAGGCATATGTAAGTGATTTATATTCTAGAGCATGTAAATTATAGAAATGAAGATAGCAATACATGTTAATACTATCGACGGTCGCGGATTAGGTAAAACACCACACGACTATGGGGTAGGATTAAAGAATTTACTTAACCATGATGTAGTGTACATTACCGGTAAACAAAACGGTAATGAAGGTGTACCGCGTGTTGCTAAACAGTTCGATATACACTATTATGATGGCAATATTGACCGTACACCTAAAAATGTAATAAAAAGTCAGATAGAAAAAATTGTTGTTGAACAAAAAATTGATTTTGTTCATATGCTTAAAGCAGGAGAAGATGATCTCATAACACCTACTAATTGTAAAACAGGTATACATTGTGTGTTTCATATGGGTCAACCGCATGGTAATGTATATGCAGCTGTATCAGAAAACCTTGCCAAAAAACATAATAAGACGTTATATGTACCACATATAATTAAAAAAGTTGAACCAACTAAAGACATACGTAAAGCGCTTAATATACCAGAGGATGCATTAGTTGTTGGTCGGCACGGTGGTACAGGTACATTTGATTTAGCATTTGTACATAAGGCAATTAAAGAGGTACTAGATAAACGTAAAGATGTTTATTTTCTGTTTTTATCTACTGATGTATTTCATAATCATGAACGAGTAATGTATTTTCCTTGGGTATTACAAGAGGCAGGTATATTTAACTTTATTAATGCTTGTGATGTGATGTTACACGCTAGACAAATGGGCGAAACGTTTGGTTTATCAGTAGGAGAGTTTGCTGTATCTAACAAACCAGTAATGACATGGTCAGGTATGTGGCAAGGTATGAAACAACCTTCATACGATACAGCACATATTGATCATCTTAAAGGTAAGGCTATACTTTACGATAACGATATAGACTTAGAGAAAACTATATTAAACATGGATGTTAAACAGCTTAGAGGTAAAAACTGGGATACATTCTCAGACGTTTTTAGTGAACAAAAAGTAATAGAACAATATAACAAGGTATTTTTACAATGAAAATCGGTGTAGGTATAATTACATGTAATAGAAATGATTATTTAAAAGCTTTAATAGCTACGTTACCTACTGACGGTATTGATCAGTTAGTAGTTGTTAACGACGGTAAAGCTGAAAACCAAATAGAAGTACCAGGTACATGGCTACAAAATGAAGTTAATTTAGGTGTAGGTAAATCTAAAAATAAAGCAATGAAGTATCTTTATGATGCTGGTTGTGATTATATTTTTATTATTGAAGATGATATGCTCATTAAAGACAAGACTGTATTTAACAAATACATAGAAGCATATCAAACTACAGGTATACATCATTTTAATTACGGTCCTGGATCACCGTTTAATCGTAAGCAAAATATAGAGTTTGACCTACATAATAGACACTTACTTGATCAAAAGAGTCCTGTCAATCCTCGTATTATTGTCGAGTATCCTAATAATGTTAAGATTGCACTGTATACCCATACAGTAGCGATGTTCTCGTTCTTTACTAGAGAAGTACTTGAAAAGGTAGGCTATTTAGACGAACAATTTTATAATGCTTGGGAACACGTAGATCATACTTACCGTATTGCACTAGCTGGTTACCATCCTCCTTTCTGGTGGTTTGCTGATATTGCTGATAGTGAAAACTATCTAGAAGAAGCACCAGGAGCTATTGACAATTCATCTATTGCAGATAAAAAAGAACAATGGCATAAAAACGTGTACGGTGGTCGAGAACTATACAAAAATAAGCACGGTCATTATCCAAACGAACCTAAAAATTACACTCAAAACGAGGTTTTAAATATACTTAAACAAATTAAAAATAAGAAATGAAAATTGCAATATTAGTACCGACCCGCGAAAGGCTTAATAAAAAGCTTACCTTGCTTAATTCTATACTCTGTACAGCTAATGACATTAATAATGTCACTGTATATTTTGGTGTAGATGTGGATGATCCTAAGAGAGATACCATATTAAAAATGGCGAAAGCTTTTACTTTTCTTAAAATCGTAGATATACCCGCACAACCTAACGTAGATGTTAATATTAATAAAATATGGAACAAGTTAGCATCGGTAGCTACTGAAGAAATATTCGGCTATATTGGTGATGATATGGTTTTTAGAACAAACAATTGGGATGTAGAGATATTAAAGGAGTTTTCTGATGATAAATTACCTAAAGACAAAATTAAATGTGTCCATTGTGATGACGGTTTTCATAAGCATGCTATTTGTATTAACGCTTTTATGCATCGTGCTTACTATGATACTATAGGTTATTTTGTAAGGGATGAATTCTTAGTTAATTGGTCAGATCAATGGATGTTCCAGGTTTATAAATCTCTTGATAGGTTAACATACCGTGGAGATATTTTTATTGAACATGAACAATGGATGGTAAAACAAATTAAACAAAAAGTTAACATTACCCCTGATAGTACTACTCAAAGAATGTTAGATAGAGATAACAGTGACAATAAAGCTCGTTCAGATGGTTTCTGGGATAAACTTGGACCTGAAAGAGATAAAGAAGTGGCATTTTGGGAGAAAAAGCTTAATATTAAAGCTAATTACGCTGTTGTTGAAAATAGTTTTAGAAAGAAATGAGAACCACTCTATTTAGTTTTGGTAATTGGAACTATTATCTTACTTTAGATAAGCTTAAAGAATCTGCTGAAGGTAAAGTAGATAATATTCTATTATTTAAAGAATCAGATATACCATCTGATTTCTATGCAAAACATGTACAGCATTTTAGAGATAGAAGAGGTTTCGGGTACTGGATATGGAAGTCATATTTTATTAACAAAATGCTTGAAACAGCATCCGATGATGATGTTTTTATGTTTGTTGATGCAGGTAATCTATTAATTAGAGATATTAAACCATTATATGAACTATGCGCTAATGATGAGAAAGGTATAATACTATTTGATAATAGAGACGGTACAGATGATGGTAGTATCTGGAAAAATGCACAATGGACTAAATCTGATTGTTTTAATATTCTTAATTTAAAGTCACCTGAATATATTAACGGAGATCAAGTAAACGCATCTTATATTGTGTTTCGTAAAACAGAATTTAGTATTAAATTCTTTAAACAATTTGCAGATCTTTGTTCAAATTATAATTTAATCTCTGATGCACCTAATATTACAGAAAACTTTAACACTGCATTTAGAGATCATAGACATGATCAATCAATTCTCTCTTTATTGAGTATTAGATACAAGATTACTATACATAGAGATCCATCGGAATGGGGTAATAAAGCTCTCAATAAAAGCTCATACGGACAGCTATTTCAACATCATAGAAGAAGATATTATATCGGATGAAAATACTAATTATACAAGAATATAGCAGACATGCAGAGAACGTTCTTTATAGAGAATGTTTATGTTTTCAACGCGCATTTAAAAGTATCGGTTGGGAAGCAGATGCATGGGGTTTAGGTCATAGTAATTATAATCAGATACCGGATTTTAATAGTTATGATGTAATTTTAAATTGCGAAAATTACGGTGATCACTGGTTACCCGATCTTAATCAGTATAAGAAACCGTATAAGATACTTTATGCAGTTGATCCTCATTGTAGAGGTATACAACCATATGAACAGATTGTAAAACTACAAGGTTATAACTTTCTATTTGTTGCTGTAAGAGATTTTTCTTCCGGAGAAAATAAAGCATGGCTACCTCCTGCAGTGGATGAAGAACTATTTGTAAACAAAGGTTTAAAGAGAGATATACATATGGGGTTTGTAGGCAACTATGTAAACAGAAAAGATCTCTTAGATTTTATGACCAATAATTTCGGTCTTAAACAATGTATACAGGTTTTTGGAGATGAAATGGTAAATCTACTCAATAGGTTCACTATTGGTTTTAATAAAAACATAGCAAACGATACTAACTATAGAAGCTTTGAAACTATTGCTTGTGGTGCTATGTTAATGTCTGATAATAATCCTGCATATAAAGATCTAGGATTTGTACATGGAGAAAACTGCTTTCTATACAATAATGATATAAATCATATAAAGGATTTAGTCGAGCAAGCGTTTACTCATCCTGCACTTGTAAGTGATATAGCTAATCGAGGCTATCTTTTATCTAAAAAACATACATATAAAAAGAGAGCTGAAAGTATTGCTAAGTTCCTTTCGAGCAAGATTTAAGTAGAAAAAGTACAATATTAATATAATATTGTAACTAATGCAGTACGTTTTCTTTAAAAATATAAAAATTACTAATTTCCTGTCTGTAGGTAAAAGACCGGTTGTTATTGATTTTAAGCCAGGATTAAACATTATCACTGGTAAGAACTACGATAAAAGTGACCGTGCTAATGGTGTAGGTAAGTCCACTATTACTGATGCTATACATTTTGCATTGTATGGTACTACTATCAGAGATCTTAAGAAAGAGAATATAGTAAACAATCTGTTTCCAGAGGATTTATGTGAAGTAGAACTACAATTTGTAGTTGAAGAGAATCATAATAAAACAGAGTATAAAATTACTCGTACACTTAATCCTACTAAGTGTTTCTTATATATTAACGGTGAAGATAAAACTCGTTCCGGTGTACCGCAAACTACAGAATACATTATAGATATAATTAATACTTCATCAGAAGTATTTCAAAATAGTGTTGTAATGACCATAAACAGTACTGTACCGTTTATGGCGCAAAAGAAAGTAGAAAAACGTAAGTTTATTGAAGGTATTCTTGGTTTAGAGGTATTCGGTAATATGTTAAATATTGCACGCTCTGAATTCAATGATACTAAGCGTTATCTTGATATCGAGATGACAAAAGCAGATGAAACTGAGCGGGCATATCAAGAAAACATTAAACAAAAAGATGTTTATGAAGAGAACAAGAAAAAGCGTAAAGATGTACTTTTAACTCGTCAACGTAACAACGAGCAGGAGCTTGCTTTATTAAACGAAAAGATTAATAAACTCGATTCTGTAGATACAGTAGCTGAAAAAAAGATACTTGATAATATGTCAGCACTTAAAACTGCTGAAGGTCTATGTGATAAAAAAATAGCTAGTATCAACAGACTTATTACTGAAGCAGAAACACATATTAAGCTTAACAATGACCGTATTAAAAAACTTAAAAAGATTGATAGTAAATGTCCTCATTGTGGTAAAGATCTAGCTGAAGCTACTAACGTTCAATATGAAAAAGATAAATCTGAATGTCAGGCTGAAATACAAAAGTATACAGAAGTTATTAACACTCAGAAGCCTCTTTTAGTTGAAGCACAAGAACAGTTAAATAAAGTAGAGACTCATATTACAAACACTCAGAAGAAGGTAAGCGATTTTAATGTACGTAAAAAAGAAGTCGAGAACATTAACTCTCGTATTAAGCAATTAAATGAGTGGCAATCATCTCTCAAAGTAGATATTGAAGCATTAGATCATAACGATAATGCATTCATTGAGAGTATAAGGAATATTGAAACTCGTATCGCTGATATAAAGGTAAAAATTACCGATTTACAAGATAAGATTGATGTAATTGAATCTGCTAAGTTTATTGCTTCTGAAGAAGGTGTAAAATCGTTTATTGTTAAGAAGATACTTGAAGTACTAAACATAAGATTAGCATTTTATCTCAAAAAACTCGAAAGTAATAGTATGGTTAAGTTTAATGAGTTCTTTGAAGAAACTATTACAAACGAGCGTGGAGTTGAATGTAGTTATTTTAATTTTTCTGGAGCAGAACGTAAAGCTATAGATCTTGCAATGATTTTTACGTTTCAAGATATCCGTAGAGCACAAGCTAACGTATGGTTAAACATATCTGTATTCGATGAATTATTAGATTCGTCATTAGATGAGAAAGGTATTGAATTGGTATTGGATATAATACGTGAAAGAGTTGAAAAATACCAAGAGGCAATATATATAATATCACACCGTAAGGAAAGTATGAAATACTGTACAAGCGGTGAAATAGTCTATCTTGAAAAGAAAAACGGTATAACAGTAAGATCAACAACTTTTAATAATGAATAATTCCTTCGTTCTCGGAGCACCTCAACTTCCAATTGGAGCACCTGTTTTTGGGTCACCACTTCAGGCACCTGAAACTCCACCAGCACCTTCTGCATCTCCTAACCCACCAGCTAACATGGCTATTAGTTTTGCTGCTGACCATGGTGGTTGTGGTTTTTGGCGTATACACTGGCCAGAGGCTTTAATTAACTCATCTGGTAAAGGAGTTATTACTAACTCTACAATGATGCTTTTAGATCCGCGTTATTATGCTAACGTAAAATCTGTAAAGATACAACGACAAGTCACTGAACCTCAATTGCAGTTTGTAAAGTTTTTAAGAGATACATCTAATAAAGGTAATAAGTTTAAACTCTATTATGAGATTGACGATGTTATTTTCCCTGAAGACATCCCGTTATATAATAAATCTAGACAAGCTTTCGTTGATCCTATTATTGCGAAAACAGCAGTTGAGATTATTAAGCATTGCGACGCTATTACATGTCCTACTAAGTTTATGGCAGACTACTACACTGAAAAAACAGGTGTACCTGCAATAGTAGTACCTAATTATTTACCTAAGTTTTGGATAGATCGTTTTTACGATAAAAAGAAAGTAGTTGACAACTTTGATTATAATGTAAAGAGACCGCGTATCGGTTACGTTGGTAGCCCTACACACTTAAATGTTGATAGATTACCTGGTATACAAGATGATATTGATCCGTATATACCTATTATACGTAAAACATATAAACAGTATAAGTGGGTATTCATGGGTGGTGTTCCGTACGAACTACAAGATTTAGTACGTTCTGGAGATATTGAATACACTCCATGGAGATCATTATATGATTATAGTTATGCATTTGATGCATTAAAGCTTAATTTAGCATTTGCACCTTTACAAAATAACAAGTTTAATTATGCAAAAGCACCTATCAAGTATCTTGAAGCTGGTGCGTTAGGTGTACCTTGCTTGTGTCAAGATGCACCACCATATAATACAGACCCAGTTGCACCTTTAAGGTTTGATACCCCGGATGAAATGATGGATTTAGTTAAGAAGCTTTGCAATAACCGCAAACAATACTTAACTGAATCGGATCATGCACGTAAAGTAGCAACTCAATACTGGCTTGAAGATCATATTGACGAGCACATGAAAGTTTACTTTCCTTCTTGATTAGTTTGTAAGATGGTACATAATATGTTTTGTGTATCGTAACGTATATTACAATTCAAGAGAAGCATTAGCATATCTATTTACCTGGGATAAAAACGGTAAACGGGTAGTTAAAAAGGAACCTTATAGTCCCTATTTCTACATAGAGACTAATCAGGACAATGCTGATGCTTTGTCTATTTTTAAGACTAAACTAAAAAAGAAAGTCTTTCCTAATGCCTTCGAACGTAATAAGGCTGCACAGGATGGTGCTATTAAGAGACTATTTCATAATATTCAGGTAGAACAACAGTTTCTTATTGAGAAGTTTAAAGATGAATACGAGAAACCTGAGTTTTCTGCTAACCCTTTAAAGGTTTGTTTTCTAGATATCGAAGTCTATTCTCCAGATGAGTTTCCTGAAGCTAAGGATGCTAAGCATCCTATCAATCTTATAACGATATATGATAACTTATCTGAAACGTTTTATACCTGGGGTTGTAAACCTTATACCCCGTCTCGTAAGAACGTTGTATACACAGAATGTAGCGGCGAAATAGATCTACTTAATAAGTTTCTAGAATTTTGGGAAAACGATTACTACCCAGATATCTTATCTGGTTGGAACACAGACTTTTTCGACTTTCCTTATACTATTAACCGTATCAATAACTTATTAGGTGAAAACGCTGCTAAACGTTTATCACCGTTAAAAAGTCTTTGGTGCCGTAAAGGTATTTTCGTTAAAGGACAAGAGTTAGATCGTTGGTATATTCATGGTATGTCTGCAATGGACTATCTTGAAGTATATAAAGGCTTTGCACGTGGTTTATTAGAGTCATACGCGCTAAACTTTGTAGCACAACATGAGTTAGGTGAAGGTAAACTAGCTATCAATGCTACTAACTTAGCTTCTTTATCTGAAAATGATTGGAATAACTTTGTAGACTATAATATTCAAGACGTTGACCTGTTAGTACGAATGGAAAAGAAATTGCAGTTCTTTAAGATCATTCGTATGTTAGCTTATAAAGGGTTAACTAGCTTTGAAGCTGCACTAGGTAAAGTTCAGATTGTTACCGGTTGTGTTGCTTTAGAAGCATATAAACACGGCTTAGTTATACCAACGTTTGTGTCTGGTCCTACTAGAGATGAAATTGAAGGTGGTTATGTTAGAGATCCAGAACGTGGTTTAAAGACCTCTATCGTGAGTTATGACGCTAACTCTCTATACCCTAACACTATTATTACTCTTAATATCTCACCTGAGACTAAGATAGGTAAGATCTTACGTAAATCTGACACAGAGACAACACTATTATTAGCTAACGGTTCTGAAAAGACAGTGCCTAATGAAAAACTTGAAAAGTTGATGGATATAGAAAAGTTAGCTATATCTAAAGCTAATGTTTTGTATACTCAGAAAAAGAAAGGTGTAGTACCTTCGTTAATTGACGGTCTTTATAGTGAGCGTGTAAGAAATAAGAACCAGTACATTGATTATAAGAAACAACTAAGTAATTTAACCCCAGATACTGATGAATATAAAACGTGTAAGTTTAATATGGAACGAGCTGACACCATCCAGCACGTCATTAAGATTCTTCTCAATTCTATTTACGGGGTTTTTGCTAATAAGTTTAGTCCTATTTGCGATAGCGATCATGCCGGTAGTATTACTCTTACTGGGCAGTCAGTGGTTAAGCAGGCAGGTGTCATCCTTGATACATATGCTAAAGAAAAATACAATGTTGACGTTTCTCTTAACATATATGGTGATACTGACAGTACTCATGTTACTATTCAACCGATTGTTGATAAGCTTAAGATAAAGTTATTTGCTAACGGTAAAGTAACTCCAGAAGGTTTAGATTTAATTGATAAAGATATTGGTACATACTTAAATAACGAAATTAAACGTTGGTCTGCTGCAGAATTTAAGTCTACCGATCCTCGTTACTTCTTTAAACGTGAATCGATTTGTGATGTAGGTGTTTATCTACAGAAAAAACGTTACATTATTCATGTACTAAACGATGAAGGTGCAAACGTTAATAAGTTTAAATATGTCGGGGTTGAAATCGCTAGATCTACTACACCTAAGAAAGCAAAAGAACTGATTAAGAAGGTTATTGAGAACTCTTTGTTAGGTCAGGATCAAATAAAAGCAAACAGTCTTTATAAAGAGGTTTATGATGCTTTTAAACTGTTACCTGTTGATGAAATAGCTATTCGTGGTGGTCTCAGTGATTTAGAGAAATACGAAGTTAAAGCAGATGGCTTTAAAATCGGTACAGGTACTCCAAATCACGTTAAGGGTGCTTTATGGTACAATCATTTGTTGAAGCATTTGAAGCTAGAAACAAAATACGAACGGATTACTTCTGGTGGCAAAGTAAAGAAGATTTATATTGCACCAAACAAGTATAATATCGATACTCTTTGCTATCCTTACAACTTTCCACCAGAATTTAATGAGTTTCAAGTAGACTATATTGAAATGTTTGATACAATAATTAAACCGCCTATATTAGCTGTATATGAAGCTATTGGATGGCGATTACCAGATTTAACTAACGAAGTAACAACAGACCTATTCGACTTATTCACATGATTAAAATATCTCACGAATCTCCTTTAAGTATGCTCGAGATCTCTCGTACATACAACGATTACTGCTATGCACTCGTGCACCTCTTTGAAACTCACCCGCAATACTATAAGTTCTTTGAAGATAGTGTTAAAATGGGCCGCCATGTTTTGCTAGATAACTCTATATTTGAGTTAGGTACCTCTTTTGACCCTAAACGCTATGCACACTGGATACAAAAACTAAATCCTACAGAATATATTATACCAGACGTATTAGAAGACTGTCAGGGTACTATAGATTCAGCTAAGAAATGCTTATGGAAAGAATGGGACTTTGTTAGTAATTCTAAAACTATTGGTGTTGTACAAGGTAAGACTTACGGCGAGTTAGTTAAGTGTTATGTAGCTTTAGATCAAGAAATTGGTGTAGATAAGTTAGCTATATCATTTGACTATTCTTATTACCTCAAATTATTCCCGCATCCTAACAAGTGGGTATCTTATATGATGGGTAGAGTAATGACTTTAACTCAGTTAATGAATGACGGTATTATTAATAAAGATAAACCTCACCATTTATTAGGTTGTGCACACCCTAGAGAATTTAGTTTCTATCAAGGACCTGAGTATAGCTGGATAGAAACACTAGATACTTCATCTCCTATTGTACATGGTATTAAAAGAGTAAGATATACTGATGCAATAGGTAACTGGAAGAAAGAATCTACTAAGCTAGTAGATCTTTTAGATGTAGTACCAGATGAAATACAAGAAAGAATTATTGCAAGTAATTTAATTCAGTTTAGAAACTTTGTTAATGGATGACCACTTTAGAAGCTATAACTAACTCAGTACATGCAAACTATCCTCACTTACTGGCCAATTCTGTTTATATCCGCGATTATTATTTTTGGGATTGTATTCGTAATAAAGAACTCCCGGTAAAAGAGCTTGCAGATGTTAAACCTTACATAATAAAACACGGTATTGTTGACTTTACGCTTGTTATTTTCTTTAGTGATAATACAATAGGGTATCGACTAAACATATGAAACGTACCTTAACTTGGAAAACATTTTTCTCTCAGAGCGGCTCTGAGATATACGAAATATCTAAAAATATTGGTAGGTTTCCGGATGCAATTATAACTAATAAAAGCTTTGAAGAAATGGATAAAATTAATCCTGATCTTCTAGAAAGATGTTTTGATCGTTTTATATTTTTACCCAAGAAACCGACTGTAGAAGAATACCGTGAAGCTATTAGAAATGCTGATGTTATTACGCTTCACGGTTATCTTCGTATATTACCACCAGAGATCTGTGGTAGATTTAAGATATACAATGGGCATCCAGGTCTTATTACTAAGTTTCCTGAATTAAAAGGCAAAGATCCTCAAGCTAAAGTATGGTATAAACACTTCGAAAAACCGTACAAATTACACGGGCATGTTATTCACGAGGTAATACCAGAAGTAGATGCTGGTAAAGTCGTGTCTGAGAAAGAGTTTTATAGCGAAAGTATTTACAAAGAATTTAATAGTTTAAACGATTATATTGTAAGATTGCATAAGCTAGCAATTGAAAATTGGGTTGGCTTTATGCGAAAAAGTCTATTAAATAATAAACTATGAGAACAAACTATAAAGCTGCAATTTGTGGCGCTCATTCACAAGGTAAAACTACTTTAGTAAAAGCTCTAAAGAATGAATTATTGTTAGATGATAATCATTTTTCTTTTAGAACTAACTTAACGAGAGGTTTAAAAGACTTAAATGTACCTATTAATGAAGGTGGTACTTCTTTAACTCAATATTTGGTAATGGCTAGACATTTAGAGTATGGTTTAACTCCGGGTAACTGGATATTAGATAGAGGTGCTTTAGATGGTATTGCTTATACTACTTATTTTTATGAAAAAGGTCAGGTAAATAAAGACGTATATCAAGCTGCTTTAGTTGTTTACGAAGAATTACTAAAGACTTATGATAAGATTTTTTATGTCGTACCTGAACTTGATATCAAAGATGATGGAGAGAGAAGTACAGGTAAAGAGTTTTTTGACGGAGTTGTAAAACAGTTTGATTTCTATCTTAAGCATTTTTCAATGCCTACTGATAAACTTGTTTATGTATCAGGTACAGTAGAAGAAAGAGTTAATAAAGTAATTACAGAGATAAAGAAAGATTTCACCAATGAGCTATAATACTAATAATATTGACAAAGTACTTGGTCAGAGAGTTGACTCTCCTACCACTTACACACCAGAGATTTTGGTGCGTGAAGAGCGCCAACGTAACCGTACCCATCTTGATCTTAAGAACGGTTTCTTACCTTTCGTAGGTCACGACATTTGGAACGGTTATGAATGTAGTGCATTAACAGATAACGGTTTACCTGTTACTTGTGTTGCTAAAGTAGTTTATTCTGCTGAAAATGATTTCATTGTAGAGTCTAAGTCAATGAAGCTATACTGGAATTCATTTAATATGCAGAAAATGGGTAAGAACACTAAAGAAGTACTTAAGAACATTAAGCAAACAGCTTCTAAAGACTTATCTTTATTACTAGAAACTGATGTTAAAGTAGAGTTATTTCCTCAAACAGTAGACAAAGAAACTAATGTTCAACGCGATGCTTGGTATAATAATTACAACCAAGAATTCTGGCCTGTATTAGAAAAGACTAAAGGTGCAGAAAAGATTGAGTTTACTGTATTTAACGAAGATGCAAAACTACTACAAGTAAACGATCAAATTACTGATGTAAGTTACCGTTGTATGAGTACGTTACTACGCTCTAATTGTAAGATTACTAAGCAACCAGATTCAGGCGATATTTTCATTTATTATAAAGGACCTAAAGCTGTTACAGAAAAGTCTTTATTAGAATGGATTGTATCATTCCGTAATGAATGTCACTTCCACGAAGAAATCTGTGAAGCTGCTTACAAACGCCTTTGGGACTTATTAGAACCAGATGAACTATTAGTAACTTGCTTTTATGCTCGTCGTGGTGGTTGGGATATTGTACCAACTCGCGCTTCAAGTAAAAAGTTACTAGATAAACGTCTTATTGACGTAAAGCACCCTTATTTTAAGTTTCCTCGTCAATAACCTTGATAAAAACAAAAACTATATTAATATAAACATATGAGCCAAGATAAAATCATAGTATTCCTAGACGCTATTCAACGTACAATTATTGCTACTCTTGTTGAGCAAGACGATGCAACAATTACCGTAACTAAACCAGTTATTCTTAACGTATCACCTACGCAAGATAAAAAACTACAAGTACAGCTTTATCCAGTATTCTTTAGAGAGTTTACTGCAGATAGAGACGTTTTTGCTAACTGGACATATTCAAAGAGTTCTATTGTATTAAGCACAGCTGAAATTGAATCAAACCTCAATTTACAATATACTCAAATGTTTCAGACAGCAGCTGCTTCTCAAGCTAACTCAAATACCCCTGTAGTTAAGCTATTTGACGAATAATCTATATGGTAAAAAAATCTAACAACGAAGAGACAAAAGCCTCTTCAATGAAAGATATCTTTGAGGCAGTAGACGCACTAAATGCAGATGCGTCTCTGCTTTCAGATGATAATTCTCTTTCTATTGTAGGCGACTGGATCGACACGGGTTCATACGCTCTTAATGCTATCTTCTCTGGTTCTTTATATAAAGGCATACCAGTAGGTAGAGTAACAGGCTTTAGTGGTCCTTCAGGTGCAGGTAAAACACTTATCGTTAATAAGATCATTGCTAATGCACAAAAGAAAGGTTACTTTGCTGCAGTATGGGATACAGAAGCAGCAGTAGATAAGCAATCTGCTGAAGGTGTTGGTATTGACCCTAAGCGTTTAAAGTACTATCCTGTAGAAACAGTAGAAGATTGCCGTAACCAAATCGCTACATTCTTAGATAAGATTATTGCAGCTAATGATCCTAATTTAAAGGTTATTATTGCTATTGATAGTCTTGGTAACTTAGCAAGTGCTAAAGAGCTTCGCGACGTTACTGAAGGTAAGGATGCAGCAGATATGGGTACAAAGGCTAAAGCAATGAAATCTATGATGCGTGCTTTAACCTTTAAGGCAGCTAAAGCTCGTGTGCCTATTCTCTTTACTAATCACATTTATGATAACCCAACCTCACTCTATCCTGAACTGGTTAAAAAGCAGTCCGGTGGTTCTGGCCCTATTTATCTTGCTTCTTTGCTCGTACAGCTTGCGACTAGAAACGAAAAGATCGACAAGAACGAAGGAGAAGAATCAATCGCAGTAGCTCATAACGTAAGTGGTGTTACATTGTCAGCAATGACAGTTAAGAACCGCTTTGTACCTGCTTTCTTAAAAGCAGAACTATACAATAACTTTCGTACTGGTTTAAGTCGCTATGCTGGCTTAGCTGATATGGCAGTAGCGTTTGGAGTTATTCAACAAACCGGTTCTACGTTTCAGTTTAATGGAGAGAAGATCGGTTATAGAAAGACTTGGGAAAATGATACCGAGTTTTGGGATAACAAGGTACTACCGGTACTCGAACAGACTCTTAAAGAGAAAGTTGGGTACGGGTCAAGCAATCCTGTTCTAGAAGAAGCTGAAGAGCTTACAAAAGAATAAAAAGAAAAGCTAAGGGCAACCTTAGCTTTTTTATTTTATAATATATAATAAAGGTATGAAGAAAAATAATCTTCTAGTCAATAGCGATTTCTTTGAAAACATTGTAGCATGTCAATGTTTGACTAATGCTTACTATACTTCTTTAGTATTAGACCATTTATCACCAGAGAACTTTAAGAATCCTGGTAATAGACTGGTAGTGAGTATTATTAAAGACTTTTACACTAAACGTAAAGCTTTACCTACCATTACTGAGATTAAAACCTATCTTAGTAAAGAAGAAGATATCAAGTTATTCAAAGAGATCGTCACTACATATAAGCAATACGATAATAACCTCAATATGGAGGAACTTATTGCTAATACAGAACAGTTCTTTAAAGAGAAAGCAGTTTACAATACTGTATTAAAGATAGTAGATGATGTATCTAAAGAAAAAGCTGATTATCCTAAGTTCTTATCATTATTTGAAAAAGCCTGTAACATATCTTTAGTTAGTGATATTGGTCTAGACTTTTTCGGTGACTACGAGAAGATTATTAATGAATTAGGTACAAAGAGTGAAACCATACCAACTGGTTGGAACTTTATAGATGAAAAGATAGGCGGTGGTTTAGCTAAGAATGGTAGAGCACTCTATTTGTTCTTAGGACCAACCAATGTGGGTAAGTCTATTTTCTTAGGTAATGTAGCTGCTAATATGGCTGCAAGAGGTTTAACCACTGTTCTTATATCTCTTGAAATGCCTGAGATGATGTATGCTAAACGTATTAGTAGTCACCTTTCGAAAATCCCTATAAACGAGATTCAAGGCCAAATCAATGCGTTAGATTCATATTTTAAAGGTGTTACTGAAACACATAAACGTAAGCTAATCATTAAGGAATTTCCACCGAAATCCATTACTGTATCAGGTATTAAGGCCTATCTTGAGTCTTTAGTAAAGTCTGGGATAAAACCGGATATACTCGTGATAGACTATCTTGGACTGATAAAGGCATCGCAAGGTGAGAACTCTTATGAGCAAGGTAAAGTAGCTGCAGAAGAATTAAGAGCTTTATCATACTTCTTTAATATGCCTGTAGTTAGTGCTATTCAAACTAACCGTGAAGGTATGGAGAAACCAAGTCTGGATACCGTAAGTGAATCTCTAGGTGTAGCTTTTACTGCAGACGTGGTATGGGCTATCTACCAAGATGAAGGTGATCAAGATTTAGGTATGATTAAAGTAGCAGGTGTAAAGAATCGTTTAGGTCCAAAGCACGCTGCTACTGCAATGCGTATAGATTATACTACTTTATCTCTAACTGAAGAAAAAGGCTATATTGGATTATCTGGCGATAAATCCAGTGGTGGTTTGAATGAACTTTCAGATATAGAAAATAAGCTGGAAAAAATGACAGCATAGGTTAAATAGATATAAGTGAATCTAAACAAGATATACGTTTTTACTGATTTCGATATTGACGGTGTCGGGTCTTTATTAATGCTGCATTGGACATTAGGTACAAAACCTGGTCAAATAGCTTTTAAGACTACCACCGTAACGAACTTTCGTAGAGAGTTTCTTAACTGGCTAAATCAAAACAACCCAAATGATTTTGATAGAATTTATATTTTAGATTTAGACGTTTCGAAAAATTCTGACTTAGTTGACAGAGAAAATATTACAATCATTGATCATCATCTGTCTCATGTAAAAGCGTTGAATAATTATAAATTAGCTACAACGGTAATTAAAGAAACTACTAGTTGTTCGAAACTAATTTACAACACATATAAAGACACAGCTAAAGTATCTCAGCAGCAAAAGTACTTTATAGCACTTGCTGATGATTATGATTGTTATGAATTTAAATTAAAAGAAACCTACGAATTAAATTGTCTTTATACCAACACACAGAAGACTTCTACATTACAGCGTGCTGAAATATTCTTACAGAAGTTTTACGATGGTTTCAGACCATTTAATGCTCAAGAAAAAGCAATTATAAAGGATTATGTAGACCGTAAAGATAAAGCAATTGCTAGCCTACAAATCTTTAAAGGTAAGGTTTCTATAGGAGGAAAAGACCGTAACATATACGGTACTCACGGTAATAAGTTTGTTAATGAGATTTGCGATTACATGCTAAACACCCACCCAGCAGATATAGTGTTCTTTGTTAACTCAGATAACTCACATATATCATTTCGCAAAAATAAGTCATGTGAAGTAGACTTATCAAAATTAGCTGCTAAGCTCTGCGAAGGAGGCGGACATGAATATGCAGCGGGTGGAAAAGTAACGGATGCGTTCCTAGATTTCACCAAACTACTCACGCCCTTAGCGTAATATGTCTGGTATAGTAGGAGCACTTCAAGAAGCAGTTTTAGAAACACCTCTTAGCAATCTTGCAAGAGATGAAATCGAAATTGAATTGGTTAAGTTTGGATCATTTTGTTCCATTATTCACAATAAAAAACTTAACAATGTCACTATATTTTCATTTATAGTCAAAAATAAATTGTATCGTAAGGTTTTCATGGAATTAACTGATACTGATAGTGAAAGAGAAGCAATACTGTTGTTTCTTAAGTACAATTCCAATCTTTGCCGTAGCAAAGTAGTGAGAGAGATATTAAAATCATAGCTCTTTAATGAGCCTAGAACAAGTTTACAATACATACTTAAGCGTTTCCAGAGGGCATATGAACAAGCCTTGGAAAGCGCGTAAAGACTTCGAGGGGTTTGATAAAACCCCAGACGGTATCTTGTGTGTGCGTTTAGACATGTTTTTTAAGAGATTCCCACAAATAAACATTAAAGACTTTTTACTAGCACCCTATGCCATCTACAAAGACGAAGAACACTTCCCGCTCAACTTCTACCTCACGCAAAAAGCCATCGCTTGTTACTCTATGCTACAAAAACAGAGGGCCGAAGAACTACCCGATACTGAGAGCCACATTAAACATATACTTGAATCATTAAAGTACCTGGCTACTGTTTGTCTTAACGAAAAGATAACATTAAATCAGTATAGTAACTCAAAGAACGGTTATTCTTGGAGATGCTTAGAGGATTATAGAAATAAACACTTAAACTTGTACACTCTACTGTCACTTCCCGGTTTTGAATCGATTTTCAATAGCATGCAAGCTCAAGATAGAGAAATCTATCTTAAAACAGTTGCAGATGATATCGTCAAGTTTAAAATCAGATTGAATAACTCAAATCGTGCTAAGAAAATTATTACTGAAGGATTAAAGAGAATAAATGAACTTTCGCTTGATAAAAAACAATAACATACTAATATAACATATCATTCAATATGAAACCTTATAACTCAAATATGTTCGAAAGCATTAAAAATGCTGTAGACAAAGCTAAAAACAAATCAGGCGGTAGTTCGGCTTACCGCAATTTACTATCATTAGAACCTAGTGAAAAGCCTTACATAGTACGTTTATTACCTAATATTAAGAATCCAGAAGAAACGATTCTTCATTATTATCATCATGGTTGGAATAGTATTGCTACTGGTCAATATGCTAGCATTACTTCACCTACTACATGGGGTGATCGTTGCCCTGTAAGTGAACTTTACTTTAAGGTATTACGTGATGGTACACCAGATGAACAAAACCGCGCTAAAGCTAACCTGCGTCGTAAAGAAAACTGGTTAGTTAACGTTTACGTTGTAAACGATCCTAAGAAACCAGAAAATAACGGTACTGTTAAAGTATTACGTTATGGTAAGCAGCTAGACAAGATTATTCAATCGGCTATTAACGGTGACGATTCAGAAGAGTTCGGTGCAAAGATCTTCGACTTAAGTGAAGAAGGTTGTAGTCTTCGTATTAAAGTAGAGCTAGTATCTGATAAGCCAGGTGCACCAAAGTACCCAACTTATACAGCTTCTAAGTTCTTAAACGCATCTGCTATTGAAGGCTTAGATGAAGATAAGATTAACGAAATATATAACAGTATCATTGATCTTAATACTTTAGTAGAGCGTAAATCTAATGACGAGATTAAAGCTTTCATTGATCAACACTACTACGGTGATGCAGCTGCTGCACCTGTAGCAGCTCCTGTTGAAGAGGAAGAAGATGTTCCTTACACTCCAGCTCCAAAGCCTGCAGCTAAACCAGCAGCAAAGCCAGTAGAAGCTGTTACAGCTAATGACGATAAAGTATTAGATCTTTTAAACGGTCTCGATAACTTATAATAATGGCTAACCAACGACCACAACCACCGCAGGTGTTTGCAGCATCAGACTCGCCTCTTACAAATGAGGCTCTGGTGCTAGCGGCTATGTTCGGTAAACAACTGCAAAGTGATATTAATGGCATTAAGCAGAAGTCTAACGAAGTAGGCGGTGGTTTAAAGGTCACCGATGTGGATATGAGCAAGGTTATGCCTTCTCATATTCTACCCGCGGCTGGGGTAAAACCTCAACAACAGCAAAGACCGCAGCAACAAAGACCTCCGCAGCCGGTTTATCAACAACCAGTGCCGCAACCTATACCTCAACAGTTTGTACCGCCAGAACCGCAGTTTTTCGCGCAACCTGCACCACTTCAAGTACAACCAGTAGTTGAAACAAATCAACCATATTCAGATCCTAATCAACTTGAGTTTGATTTAGATAAAAAAGCTCAATATGAAGATATTCATAACAAACTACTTGAACTTGAAGAGAAAATGATTAAAATCAATAACAAGACCCAAGAAATATTAACGTTCTTGGAAGCTAGTAATAATAAAAAAAAACCGAAGATAACAAATGGAACTCAAGCTGGTTAAGAAAGATTTTGCCGACAATTTTTTAAGTGTTGTAGGTAAAGCTGTAGATATCGTGTCTATAAAGCTTAATAAGGATGGCTTATACGCTGTCTGTAATAAGCCTGATACAAGTATTATTCTATTAGCTAAATACAATACTACATTTAACGTAGATCAAGAGATCACCCTTAATATTGGGGATGTTAAGAAGCTACTACGTGTTATTGATTGTATTGATGAAGATATCTTAACATTTAAGATTGAATCTAACCATCTTTATTATAAAACTGAAAAACTACAGTTTGAGTATCACTTCTTAGACGATTCAGTAGT
>Ga0208379_1000363_pt1 | contig 20635 bp, 41 predicted proteins | sample CryBogCBE02Aug07_FD_184559 | JGI IMG/M metagenome (GOLD analysis project Ga0208379, IMG submission 184559) | Freshwater microbial communities from Crystal Bog, Wisconsin, USA - CBE02Aug07 (SPAdes) | ecosystem: Environmental > Aquatic > Freshwater > Lake | place: Crystal Bog, Wisconsin, USA... | reverse complement strand
TTCCGATTTTCTTGGTTTGCGTGGTTTAATAATAGTAACCGATTTTCCAGCCAAAAGGAAATCAATATGAGCCTGTTCCGAGATAATCAGGGCATTCTCATTATGCTTATTATTGGTTACAGTAACAGTAGATAATGAGAGGTTAATAGGTGCATAATCAGGTTGGATAGTATTATTGCATTTAGTTTCAAAGATTAACCGATTAAGTTCCGCTAATTGGGATTCAAGAGAGGATAATGTTGTCATATAATAGTCCTATAATAGAATATAGATTATCAGAGATAATCGGGATAATGATATAATATAATAACCATCATCCGAAACAATGGTTGGATTATAACGGAAGAACCATAGGAACGTCAAGCAATAGTCCAGTAAACCGGTCAAGTATCCGATCGGCTGTTGCATAAAAACAACGCTTTGTTGTATGGAAACAACAGCCCGCAGGACATATCGCATGGTGAAATACCAGTGAATGAGAATCATTCGCATCCATGGGATTCCAGTGAAGCTTAGTGCGTGTCCGCGATTTTGGCAAGCTTTTTCCGTAGGTTTTTGTTGTTTTTTCGCAACATTCTCGAAAATTTTCTGCTTGCCTCTATGGATTACCATGTGTTATAATGGACCAAACGAGCTTTTCTCCGGGTTTCACTCAGGCAGCCTCCACGTCCATCCCAGTCCTGCTTTCGAATGGCTCTATTATACCAGAACCAGAGGTACCGGCAAGCCCCTCTAGAATACTCCAGCAGTCCGGTCGAGAATTCCTGAGATGGTTGCCGATCGGCCATGGATCGGTTATAATTCATCCATACAAACAAACAAAGGAAAGAAAATGACAATTACCGTAGCCGCCATGATAGAAGCCCTCTCCAAGCTCCCTCCAGGTGCGAAGCTGGTGGTGACCGAATCGGGGTATTACTCCTATTCGGAATTCGCTGATTGTATGCTTCCAGAGCTTTACATTGCCCAGGACGATGCCGATGGTATTTCCAAAGGCGGTGCGGTGTACCGAATCGGCCACTCTCACCAGTCCTATTAACACTCCACTCCGGTCAAGTATCGCTTGCAAAATCCATCCACTTCGGTTATAATCCAATCCATGATGAAACAGAAAGGAACAGGAATGCTCTATGTGGTCCGAGTGAAGTATTATCGCTCTCCAGAATTCACGCTCTGGAAGGGCTGCGACCTGGACGAAGCTATCCTCCAGCGAGAGGCTGCAGCCAGAGCCGATCGGCTGGCATCCGTGTCCCTGGAATACTTGACCATTCCGGTCTGATACTGGTTGCCGATCGGCTGGTTCTATTGTATAATCCATCCATATTAATAAGGAACACCAATGAAACTCATCCTAGACACTCTCTCCGCGGTAGCCTTTGTTGCTCTCGCTTTTGGTCCTGCAATCGTTATGGCATTTTATAAAGGTTATTGATATGTCCAAGAAAATCCGTTTCACCTATAATGACGTTAATACGGTTACTAATGATTTGATTGAATCCATCCGTATAATGAATGATAATCGTGGTTATGACCGTACAGATAATGCTCATTATACTCTCGGTTATATACAGTCATTATTGAATAACATTATCGCTGATATGCCGGTCACTAAGCAACACCAGATTATCAGTGATTTGGCTGCACATACGGCTTCTAAATTGAATAAGGCTGGAGTATAATATGGATAATCGGTTCAAGTATATGGTAATGGCTCTAATGGATTATAAGCAGGAGGCAGTGGTATTATTGGAATATAAAATGGGAAAGGCAGTGGTTAATAGTAGGATAATCAGAGAAAAGAAATAGTCGGATTATAACAGGTTTCACAGCGGTTGGCAACAGCTGCTGTGGTATATTTGGCAGCAGCTCCGGCAGCAGTGTCTGGGGCTCTGCGGCGTTTTGGTGGCGGTCATGTTAGAAAAAATCACCACCAGGTCAAACTCTTTTTTTCTCTATTTTATTTTTTCCGGTCCTACGCAGGATTTCGAATTTTACTATTTTTAATCCTCAGAATTTTTTTTCGGAGGTCCGGACGCATGGACCTCATTTTATCTACCCAATTGAGCATATCCACAAGCTTACTCTGTGAATCTATAGGACCATGCATATTCACATAGGTCCTAGTATAATACTCAACTTCACTGACCGTAATCATTTTTTCTTGGGTTCTTTGGTGCGTTCTGTGACTACCTTAGACTTACCAGTTTTAGTATTGGTGAATTTGGTGGTCTTTACTGCACCTGAAGGAGTCTTATGGGTTTGTTTCTGTTTGGTTGCCATATTATTTCTCTTGGAGTTTTCTAATGATTTGTGTGGTACTATCGGGAGTAACAAATACTCTGGCTGCAATAATCTTATTATCTGTTGCAATGTCGGATCGTTGGGTAAATTCAACATACTTACCAGACAATAATTTGTGTGCTAGTTCCAAGGCCAATTCTTGTTTAATCTTATCTTTGTCAATAAGATTATCTTCAAGTAGACTAATACCAATAGACATTTGAACCGTCAGCAATTCACCACGAATAGTCTGTAGTGTTGAATCATAACCAATATTTTGGTCACTCAACCAACCAGAAGGTGATAACTGATTTAGTGCGGTAAGTTGTGCGTCTGTTAATGATATACTCGGTAAATTCGGATTCATATTTTCCATCCCCTCTCTTTATATTTCGCTACACGGTGACTAGAAGGTTCTATGGTTAAGTGCTGGCGAACCAATCTCTTACTCTTGATAAGTCTCCATTGTTCCATCGAGATATACAACCGGTCACTGTGTAGGTCATAGTAGGGCATACAATGGATGAAATCAAAAGCACTACGGGCCCTCTCATAATCCGAAAGTGTTATCAATTGCATTCGGTTCTTGAGAGTGATAGCATTAGGTGATTCATGGAAACCAGTTGCATCAAAGATATCACCGTATTCGGGACCAGTATCATCCATGATAATATCTTTGGCTTCTTCTCTGAGAATAGTGGCCAACGGATGAATGTCTTTGGAATCTCTGCACCAAAAGTCATAGTCCTTTACGTTTTCTCCATGGTATATGGACGATATGGAACCTCCAGAGAGAATCAGTTGTATTGACATTTGTTCACGGACACCAAAACGAAAATCAGTAAATAACGTAGAAACCGCTCTCTTGACCTTCAACTTGAGTTCTTTGCATTCCTCTTGGAATAACTGAGACTCTGGTTTGTCTTTTTCTAGGGCCGCTTTGAGACGGTCTAGGTTGCTCATTTGGTCAAAGGGTGTTCTGGTCACCAAGGGTTTATGCGGTGTATGCGGAATTACTTGCATGTGCAGTTACGTCCTTGGTTACAGTCTCTGGTACAGGAGTTTCCGGAGGCGCTGGAAAACCAGTAATTAATCCTCGAAAACAGCAATGATATCTTCTTCTTTAATAATGTAAAACTCATCTTGGTCTACCTTTGATTTGGTTGCCTTGTTCCAGTTTGCAAGTATAACATCTCCAACTACCACGTCAAGCACTTCTTGGCCAACCGCAATAACTTTACCACGATTGGCTTCGGATGGGTCGGCACTGGACAAAACAATACCACTTGCTGTTGTGGTTTCTTTTTCAATCAACTCGATGATAACTCGGTCTTTTAGTGGTGTAATCATAATTTTCTTTCTTTTTGTGCGTTGCAACATTTCTTAGTATAAATACTAATATCGTTACTACTAGGGTGGATAAAATGTTTAATGTAATTTCTAAATTCTTCAAAAATTTATTTGATGCAAATACTTATAGCAAAGGTCTTGAAAGATTCATTGTTTCTAAAGGTGTTCAAAGTGCCGCTGAAGTTGATTATTGGGTTCGCCAGTATGAGAAAAAAGGCGTTGCGCCTTGGTTCTAATCTTATTCAGATAAAAATTCAGCAGGACCAATATTAACGTAACTTTCGGCCAATCGCTTGGCTTCGTTTACGTTAGTGGAAATGGTTTCATGCATCCAAGTACCGTTTGAAAAGAAGACAACGGTATATGTACCATCATCTTCTCTGATGACTTCGGTTCTTTTATTTCTGTGGCTATACATCATTATAATTTCGCTCATAATAATCCTTAAGCAATCAGTCCAATAAAGCGGTTCAATACCACTCGGTTGGCTTTACGGTTGTTATTGTATTTGGTGAATGCCGAAATAAAACCACGGGTGGTTGCATTTTCTTTCACTTCAAATTCTGCTTCATCATCTGTTTCAAGACCTTCTGCATATAATAGGTAGTATTCATCATAACCTTCAGAAGTTACGACTTGGTACTTATTACTGCGGAATTTCTTCTTGAATTCATCTTGTTCAGCAGTGGTTTCAGCATCAGAAAAGTGGTGCATTTGATAACCAAAATCACGACCAGAAAGAACATAGAAACCAACCACATGTGCATTGGTACGAGCCTTCAACAATTTGATGTAAGCGGCAGTCAATTCACGACTGTAACCTTCTTCAACATATTCTTCATGTTTGGTTACGGGGTCACGAATAACAAAAGTTGTATTACTTTGTCGGCTCGTATAACGACCAGTGGAATCATATGCATACAATGATTTTTGGCCATCACCATCGGTCAAGAATACAGTATTCACAATTTGTAAACGGTTGTCTTTGCGGAACTTAGGAACAATTTCCATGGCGGCAACAACGGCTTCGTTCAATGGAGTACCAGAAAGACCGAACCAGTCAGGTTTGACACAGTAACGATTATGGAAAGCCAACAAAGCAGAAGCGGCATATGAATATTCACTTGCTGACATACGACTAGACAACAAATTCATCAAAGAGAATTCACCCAACACCATATCTCCAGTCTTAGGATGAACACGGGCATTCTTGTCGTATGCTTGTGTGAAAGCATAAACATCATAAGGAATATTAACTTTCTTACAGAACATAACCAGATTCAACAATTGACGGATAGTGTTATCAATGTGATTGTGCATTGAACCAGACCAGTCAATGAACATAACCAAGCCGTGAGACTTGCCGTTAGGTACAACTGAAATCTTCTTGAAGATATCTTCACTAAAACCATAAGAATAGATTTTAGACATATTCAATTCACCAGTTTTGGCAACGGATGCACGTTTCATTTGATCCGCATTCTTACGCAATTCAAATTCTTTTACCAAGTAACCAACAACTTTCTTGGATTCTTCACGCAACTTTTGATAGGCCTTTTTATCGGCACCATTGCGACCATCAGGCAATTCATAACCGCCGTTGGTATGTTTGGTGTAGTCAACTTTGGTTTGCACATCCAAACGATAACGGTTCCACAAAACCTTATGGTCAACAATAATTTCGTCAAGATTCAACTTGGGAACATTACCATATGCATATTTACGGCCATCATCTGAGAACAATTTGTGTTCATTCCTGCGGAACGCTTCATCGGTGTGAGAAATAGGAGTCTTGGTGTTCGAACCGGATCGACCGGCAGCACCTTTAGTCTCACTTTTTATCTGGCCATCATCATTAGATTCTTGTTTTTCAGGTTCCGAATTGCCATTAGACTGTTCCGATTGTCCTTCTGACTTTTCAGTCTCAGTTTTTTTGCCAGAACCAGTATTTTCAGTAGAATCACCAGTTGAATCGCCGGGTTCTACTTCATTTCCGTCTTCGTCATACTCATAATCGTCAGGATTTGTAGATTTAGCACGTTCCTTTTCTTCTTCCGTCATGTTGTCACAGATTTTTTTAGCGACACGGATAACATCATCATAGGTTACAGTGTTTTCTACTTCATTCAAGATGAGTTTTTCTTCATCGGTGAACAAAATACCAAGGTCGACACCGCCTTTGCAATACAAATTGATGCGGTCAATAAAATTAAGCTTGTTCAGGTCTTCGCCTTGAGTACCAAAGAAGTCTTTTTCGAGCAAATCTTTATAAGCACGAATGAAGGACTGACGCAAACCAGGATATTTTGACTTGATTTTGCGTTCGATGCGAGAATCTTCAACAACATTCAGCACGGACATAGACATTTTTTCATCAAATGCCTTTTTGAGACCGTCCAGAGGAGTAAAAAGTGCATGGCCAACTTCATGACCAATGAAAAGGTCGTATTGGTCGTTGGTAATGTCTTTGTTTAGAACAGGAATAGTCAAAACACGATTCTGAACATCAAAGGATGCAGTAGAAACGTTGCGTTGTTCGATATGCAGATTTTCGGTGGCCATGAGTTTGGCCAAAAGTGACTTGGATTGAGTAAGTAACATAATAAGTCCTAATGAATATGTATCTATTATACAATAATTCTAGGTTTTGTCAAGTGGTGTTGTATTTTTACAACTAAATTTCAGTAATGTAGAGACAACCGTCTCTTACTTCAAGGTTTAATTTGGTTCCTTCTACCCATCCAGTAATTTCAATTAGTTCTGGAGGAAAAGTAAGAATTCCATCGCCGGATCCGTCAGGAGCATCTTCAATAATTGCTGGCCAAGAGCGGTCATTCATATTGATGTTTAAGTTTTTCATAATTTTCTTGGTCCTGCTCGAATTGAGTGAGATTGGCCCACATTTTAGTGACTTCAATAAGACTTTTGACTGCTTCTTGGTCGACTTTAAGTGGTTCCATTAAACGGTGGTCACTTTGCGCTGAAAATTCTGTCATTTTATGCATCTCCATTCAAAAAATGCGACAAAGTTCGCTTATGCTTTTCTTTCCGTGCATTAAAAACGACAGGTTTATGCACTTGAACTGGTTTTATTGGTGTTCGACACACCGGACGTTGTAGTTTTACTGTAAAATTAAGTTTTTTCATTATCGCCTCATGTTTGAAATGTCTTTTGCTTGTTCATCCGTAAAAACCGGCACCGCATTGCTCTTATGCATGGTTGCAATACCTTTCATTGCAGTTCCTGTATAGACTTTTGGTGCAGATTTTGTGGCTGTGCCAAGTCCTGAGTTTAAAGATTCGATTTTACGAGTTTCTCGAACAAAAACACCAGTAACCACTGGACTTTTGATTGTAGGACGCTGAGTAAACTTACTCAATGACTTAGGTTTCATATCCTCAATGGATTTCAACCATGCGTCATATTGGGCTTGCTGAGCCTTAGGCAATTTGCGTTTTTTAGATTTGGGAACGTTACTGTGAATAAACATAAAATCTCCATATAAGTTTTGTATTATACAGAGATTTTAAAGTTTGTCAAGCAGAGTGTTGTTTTTTTACAACATTACTTTCTATGTTTACGACTTTCTTGATACCAGTCATATTCATATGAATCAAAATGTTTTGCCTGTTTTTTTGATTCTCTTTGTTTGTCTCGCTGTTTACGGTCATATGTATTTGCTTTAAATGCATAATCTTCGTTGTAGTCTTTTTCCTTGCGAAACTTTTCTACATATTTTGGCACTTACTAACTCCTTTTTATGGTAACATTCCTGGGAAGGCTTCTTTAACAAATTTATAGTCTAAACCTCTAACACCTAAGTCTTTATTGAAAATACCAATAACAACTTCTGCTTCTCTAGGTTCAAGATTTTGTAAATATTCAACAAGTAATTGATTACGCTTTTGTGGTGTGAGTTTTTCTGCGGTTGGATCGCCTTTACGGAACATATATAATTTCCGAATTTCGGTAGTCAATTGTGCATAACCCATTCCAGTTGGAACTTCTTTGATTTGATAACCTGAAGGAACTTCGTGATGCAACCATTCATACTGTGGATGAAATGCTAATTCCAACACTTGTGTCATTATTTTAGACACATTTCTTTGTAATACATCCAATCGTTCTCTTTTGTTTTTGGCTTTCTCAAACTCATCAAAAATTTCATACATATTTTTCATTAAAATTCCTCAATCACATCCATTAGGTTGGTTAGTTTATATTGAATGAAATAATTCAACATCTTCTGCTTATTTGCAGGTTTAATTTCCTCATAAGTATTTATGATTTTCTCTTTAATTTCGGTTGGAATACATTTGAGGTCAATCAATGTCTTATTACGAGAATAACCAATTTTTGCATTTTCATCCGACCAATCTTCAGAATTTTCTTTAAGCAACTTTTCTAAAATACCTTTAGTGATAGGTTTCTGACGCAGGTCACGAACAAAACAATCACCCGGTGAGAAGATATTAGGAATACCATCACCCTTATCACCACGAATGATTTTTTCTTCAAGTTCCAATAATGGATTTTCAGATTTCAAATATTTCTTCAATGCGGGATTGTATTGTTTAACATTCGGACCCCATTGTTGCAATTGCAAGAAATCTCCGTCACTGGAAAGAATAAGAATCTTTTCGTGTGGTGCATGACGGGGTACAAGTGTACCAATGATATCATCCGCTTCGGCCATTTCAACATCAATGACTTTATACGGAAAGTTTTCTTTCAATTCTTGTTTGAATTTAGCTAACATGTCAAAAATGGCATGCCAGTCTAATGCAGACTTTTCACGCGACTTTTTACGCCCAGCCTTATAGAAAGGAAAGAACTCCTTACGCCAATATTTGCGGTTATCACAACAAAGTACAACTTCACCATATTCCTTGCGGAATGTCTTGAGGTGCATTCGGAGGATATTAAGAACCATGTGTCGGATTAAACCTTCTTCCAACTTTACGTTCTTTTGGTTTGAGATTTGAGCCATGAGTCCTGCAAGAAGGACTTGGTTCAGGTCAACGAGAATCATTATGAATCCAATAGTTTAAAACTTAACTATATCACACTTCTTGTAATTTGGCAACTAGATTGGTAACAAATTCCTGAGATGTTGTTGTTTTCCTACAAATAACACCAAACCAATCTTCTTTAATCATTCTTGTCATATATTCTATTGGTGCAGTAAGAATAGCTTCAAAGTTATCAAGGTGTTCTATGCCTTCTTCACCTTCTTTAAAAATAATAATATGATAACAGTCGCCCATTGATGATGTATTTAATTTTGTACCAGGATTTTTATATTCACTTGTTTGAATATGGATATTATCATCTTCTCCTGGTAAAAACATATAAGTGTCAGAATCACTCAAGAGCTCTTTGATTTCTTTCATTGTAGTCCTTAATATGTGATTTTCTTACTCTAACCATAATCCAGTTATTGTAATACTCATCACTTTCCATTACGTTATTTGCGAATTGTTCTTTCGCTTCAAGGTAACTACATTCACCTTTCGTTTTACAAAGATGTAGTATCTCTCGGCGGAATTTATCCTGCCCGTATAGTATAACATCTTTTTGCAGTTCGTCACTACTTCCGTAATAAGTTTGCCAGTCCGATGGCACTTTTACCTTTTTACGTTTGCCTTTTACCATTTTGGTCTTAGAGAACCAGAAAAGTTTCTTACCGATATATTTTCGGTTATTCTCTAAGTTGGTTATTAGGTAAACAAAGCCGTAGCTGTTTTCAATTTTGTCTTCTGTGAAATCAGTATCATTATATTGCCAATTTATTCCCATTTGAGGTCATCTTCATCTAAGTCATCATCCTCTATATATTCTTCGGATAATTCTTCGATTGGATCACCACAGAATGGGCAAAATTCTGGCAAAGGTTGCGATACTAATTGTTCAACGTACTCAACGGCATAAGTCGATTCACACTCTAAACATTCTCCTGAAATTACTTTGTTTGTCATTTTTATTCTTCTTATTATAGTTTAAAAAATCATTTGGCCCAAACATCGGACCAATCCCCAGTCAAAGCACCCTTAGCATAATCGGTTGCACGATTCTCAAAGAAGTTTGTGTGCGTAGGCGCATTAATCATTTCTTCAACCCATGGTAGTGGATTCTTCTTGACTTTAAAAATGCCCTTCAATGATAGTGAAATCAATCTACGGTCAGCAATGTAACGAATGTATTTCTTAACATCTTCTGCCTTCAATCCTTCCATTTCACCCATTGCAAAGGCTAGGTCAATGAACTTATCTTCTAACTCAACCATCTTTTCAGCAATAGTGTAAATGCGTGATTTCAATTCATCATTCCAGATTTCTGGATTTTCTTGAATGTAAGTGCGGAACAATTTAATCATGTTCTCTGCGTGTTGTGTCTCATCAACAATAGACCATGTAACAATTTGGCCCATACCCTTCATCTTACCATGACGAGGAAAGTTCAACAACATAATGAAAGAGGAGAACAACTGCATACCTTCAGTAAAAGCACTGAACACGGCAATATGTGTTGCAGTATTCTCTTTGGTTGTATTTTGTTTTGAGATATCTAACACATAGTCGTGTTTCTCTCTCATTTCAGCATACTCTAAAAATTCATTATATGTTGTTTCTGGCAAGCCAAGAGTTTCAATCAAGTGTGAGTAAGCCGCAACGTGCAATGCTTCACGAGCTGCAAAACCTAACAACATCATTCGCATTTCTGGTTGTGGAAAGTATGGCAGATAATTTTTAACATAACCACCAGCAACGTCAATATCACCTTGAGTAAAGAAACGGAAAATATGTGTTAAGAAATTCTTTTCACTATCAGTTAATTTCTTTTTCCAATCTTTCACATCTTCCATCATTGGCACTTCTGTATGTAACCAATGTGATTGTTCATGTTTCAACCAAGCATCATATGCCCAAGCATAGTTGAAAGGTTTGAAATAACTACGTTCTGATGTTACATCATTCTGTGCTTTTCTAATCATGCTTCTGCCCATTCTTTTAGTTGTTTTGGTGTTTTGACTCCGACATTTCGTTTCACTTCAATGTTTTCATCTAACATTACTAAAGTGGGAACAGAACGAATACCATATTGATTTGCAATATCTTCTTCGACATCAATATCAATAACTTCAATCGGTAGTTTCACTTCTGCTCTTTCCAGATTTGCGGCCAATGTTTTGCATGGTTGGCACCATGATGCAGTAAATCTTAAAATTCTTTTCATATTATCCCTCACATGCGATACAGTCATTACCTTGTGCAATTTGTGTCATGTCAATTTCTTTAATGACTTGACGTTCAATCTTCTTAGAAACCTTGTCAGCCTTACCAATCTTTTCAGAGCGGCAGTAGTACAAAGTTTTCAATCCTTTTTTCCATGCCATAAAATGGATAGCATGTACATATTTAATGTTGGCGTCCGGACGGAAGAACAAGTTTAATGACTGTGCTTGGTCAATGTGTGCTTGTCTGTCTGCGGCCAAATCAATAACCCAACGTTGGTCAATCTCCATGGATGTTTTAAATACTGCCTTTTGGTCTTCACTCAAAATATCCAGGTGTTGAACTGAACCATCATTAGCAATAATAGAAGACCATGCTTCATTATATTTGTCTGTATCGGTAATCAACTCTTTAAGAATTTTATCCAACCAACGATTCTTATTCAAAAATGAGCCCGATAAAGTATCCTGACGATACGCATTAGCTCTATAAGGCTCAATGCTAGGGCTAGTATTTCCCATAATGATAGACGAAGAAGCATTTGGAGCAATAGCCATAAGATGACTAAAACGCAAACCAGTGCCCTTAGCATCCGGAGCTTCTCCACGTTCTGTTCCCAAAGCTTTGTTAGCCTCATCTAAACCCTCTCTGATAGTTTTAAAGATTCTATTATTGGCAACTTTGGCCATTACGCCTTCAAATGCAATTCCGTTCTTTTGTAGATATGCATGGAAACCGAGGGCACCAACACCAATAGAGCGTTCCAACATAGCAGAATATCTTGCTCTTTGTACGACACTAGGAGCATTATCAATGAAATACTGTAGGACGTTATCAAGCATCTCCGCAACGTCCCGAAGAAATAGTTTGTTATCTTTCCAATCATCATAAGTCTCCAAGTTTAAAGAAGACAAACAACATACAGCGGTACGTTCTTTGCTTGTTGGTAAAATGATTTCAGAACACAAGTTTGATTGGTGTACTTTCAAACCTTTATCTTTCAACCATTCTGGTAATTCACGGTTACTTGTATCGATGTAATGAATGTATGGTTCACCAGTATGCATACGCAATTCTAGAATCTGTTGCCACAAGTGTTTTGCGGATACAGTTTCACGAATTTCTTTTGAGTATGGATCAATCAAGTTCCATGAATCATCAGCGTTAGGATCCAACATACACTTTTCAATGATGACCATAAAGTCATCTGTGATATTAATGCCATGGTGTAAGTTCAAGCAACGCACATTTGGGTCACCTGTGGGCTTACGCATTTCTAGGAAAGGAATGATGTCAGGATGAGTAATATCAAGATAAGCGGCGTAAGAGCCACGGCGAGTGCGACCTTGACGATACGCCAAAGAAGAAGCATCATATATTTTAAGATGCGGCATAACGCCTGTAGACTTATCATCGGCAGACCTAATACCAAAACCAATACCAACACCGCCGCCGAACATAGAAAGCCAGTTAGTTTCTGATAGGTTATCAACTAAACCCTCCGCTGTGTCATTGATATAATTTAGAAAACACGAAATAGGTAGGCCTTTTTTAGAACGACCAAAAGACAAGATAGGTGTAGAATATGATAACCAGTGTTTAGATGAGTAGTCATACAATCTTTGTGCGTGTTCTGGATTGGATCCAAAAGATGCTGATACAAATGCAAATCTTTCCTGAGGTGATGTTTCTTCCTCACGCATATACGATTCTTTTAATCGTTTAATACCCAACTCATCAAATAGCTTATCACGTTCTAAGTCTATCTTAATGCCCATGTATTCCATATTATTCCTTGTTATTATTTTACGAACTGTTGCAATTGTGGTGGTGTCCACCCTTCGGGTTTCAACACCTTGCCATCTTGTCTTTTAATCACTTTACCTGTCTCTGGATTAATCTTTGCTAGATTGCTCCTTGCCACTTCATTCCATGCACCTTGAACATCATAACCTTTCATGTAACAGAATCCAAGAATAACCCAAATCATGTCCATGCAAGCATCCAACTTTTCAACTTCATCATTCTTATTGTTTGCATGAATAAACTCATTAAATTCTTCAGCAATCAAATTACGATACAAACTTGCATTGCCAAGATTTTTTTCTTGGTCACATGCCTCAATAAACTTCACCACATCATTATACATTAATAAATTCCTTAATCATTGGGAAAACCGGTTCAATCACCAAGGCACAAGCCAAAGCTACTTGTTGATGTTCTTTTTGTGTGCCATTTGCGCTTCGGAGTTGTATATAGTGAACCCAAGACCGCAAGGTTCCAGCCATATACATGCGTGATTTTGTCATGCCTTCTGGTAAAACTGCACGAGCTTGTTCTTTAGCAATTCCATTATCCAAAGCCCATTGATAAGACTGTAACACTTGTCTCTGAATAGCAACTTGATTGTATTCCCATTGACGTTGTAACAGTTCGTCTTCCGTTTCAATACTATTCTGACGATTCTTGGTGTCTTGCAATCGGGCTTCTTTGAATTCAAAACCAAGTTGCGATGCATCCGCATAACGTTGACTAAATTCTTGAAAGGAGAAGGAACGGTGACGTAAAATCTGACGAGCTATATCACGTGTCGTTTCAATTTCTAAAGTCAAGGAAACCATTTCCAGTGGTGACCAATGTTGGTTGTTAATCAAGTATCTCACCAACTTCTCGGCAGTATCTGAGTTGTTCTGGTTTGCAGGATTAGATACTCTTGCTGCATATGCCACCTGTTCTAATAAATTCTTACCATCAAGGCCTTGAGAATAAGAAATCAATTTCACATTCATATTATACTTTCTTCCAGTTAATAAATTCCATCTTTGCACGTAGGTTCACAAACGTGTTTTTGTCCATTATATCATATAATTCATCATTGTCAAATCCTGACAAAATCATATCATTGATATCTTTTTCGGTAATCATTTCTGGCCAAATAACGACACTAAAATGATTATCAATGGATTTCTCCATTAACTTTACAATTTCTTTATTCCTAGGTTCATTGTCATAGACTAATACAATTTTGGACTTATCAAAATATTCTGCGGCTCCGTCCAATGAGGAACTGGCAACGGCAATAGAATTTTTAATAAACATAGAATCAATAGGACCCTCAAAAACAAAAATCTTCTCCTGTTCGTCAACTCGGTCAATACCAAAAATACGAGGACTTTCATCCGTCAATTTAATTGTAATATAACGTATTTTAGATTCACCTAAAGCTCGACCTTGAAATCCTGTGATGTTACCTTCTTTGTCGTGAAAAGGAATAACAAGTCGTTTATCACCTTTAATGATATCTTTTTCTACACCAAAAGAATCTACTAAGTCTTTGAATTCTTCTGCATAGTAAAGATTACCGTACATAGATTCTGGAATCTTACGATTGGTTACATATTGCCTGGCAAAATGTTCTTCTGGTAATTCAGAAATCTTAGGTAAGTCCATACTTTTCTTAAAAACAGGTTTAACTGTTAACTCAGAAAATGTGGGTTCTGGTGAATTTGTGTTGGCTGATGCCTTGTAAACTTCTAGTGAGTATTCTTCAAGTAGGTTTGTATCAACCTGTTTTAGGAAATTATAGAAAGATGTGGATGCACCACAGTTATGACACATGTAGAAATAGTTGTTACCTTTTCGGTAAACATAACCACGACATTTGCTTTTGTTTTTTTGTGAATCACCACACAATGGGCACCGAAAATTGTAGAGGTCTTCTTTTTTCTTAGAGAACTTCTGTAATTTCGGCGACACTTGGAGGAGGAAGTTACGGTCAATGTAAACGCTCATAATATAGGGAAAAGAAAAATTATTTGATGCCGAGTAACAGTGTATCAAGTTTCACGTGAGAAAGCAACCATGACATGACAAGTATACCACCGGCAACCATCCACTTCCATTGCAGAAGCTTATCCAAGGATTCTTTTTCCTTTAGGTTGTGGTCTTGCATCTCTTTACGGAGTAATTTAATTTCATCCAATAAAGTTTTTTCCGTATCTTGGACTTTATCTAAAACGGCATCTATACGGCCATGCAATTCATTAATGTCTTTGTTTGTTTCAACTCGTCTTTTATCCATATCATCGTAAACCTTTGCAATGTGACGGTCGTGCTGATCCACAAGTTTTTCTATAACTTTGTCCATCTTGTTGCACAGTTCTGTTATTGTTGATACTTGGGACTTAAGCACACCGACATCAACATGAATTGAGTCATCAGCCATTTATTTTTTGTCCGGAATCTTTGTCCCATCCAATTTTTTGTGGATAGTAATTGTTTTGCAAACTTCTTTTTCTTTTTGAGTTTTAGCGTCTTTAGTAGTTTCGCAAACCTTTTTGGTTTCTGCATGAACAGCACCAATAAAAGCAAAAGATAAAGATAAAGCTAGAATAATTGATTTCATTTTGATTCCTTAAATTTCAGGTTGCGGTGCTGGTGGAGGAGCAAGCTTACCATTAAAACCAACCACTACATCTGAAGGCGGAACACCGCCATTATCTGTTGAAACTGTGGTTGTTGGCAAGGGGGTAACTGGTGTTGGAACTGGTATACTTGGCTTCGGTATTGTTGGAGATACTGGAGGTGTTGCGAACACAGGTCCTGAAACGGATGGCGTTGTTGGCGCTGGCGAAACTGGTGTTGGTCTATTTGCTGCATCTAATGCCTTTGCTTTTAAGTCTTTGTCGTTACCGGCCAACATAATACCTGACAATGTACCTGTCAAGAAAGTGGCAATTGGTATAATCATTTCAAAGAACTTCTGGTCAATAGGACTGATAGCGTTTAACGGCTGTGTAATAAAGATGATAGAATAAAGCACAACGAAAACGATACCTGTCAAGGTCAATGCTAGACAGATACCGATGAAAAACTTCAGACGAGCCATTAGCTGGTCTTCGGTGTATAAGAAATCTTGATTATTTTCCACAGTTAACTCCTTGCGGCGGTTTTCCTGCCGTTGGCGTTTGATTGGCTGGTACATTTGGTTCAGGCGCTGGCGGACCCAATCTTGGATCTCGTTGACCTTTGAAGATGTGTTCCGGACAAGTCCTTGTGACATCACATATAGGTGGTTTACATTCTTCTTTATCCCAGTTCTTAGGATCCTGACAAGGATAACGAAACTTATCGCCGCCACAGAAAGCAAGAGCAAGTGGTAGTATGAGTAATATTGCTGCATATCCAAAAAGTTTTTTATCATGCATGTTATGCTCCTAGAACAGCCATAACATGGTTATAATGTTTAATACGGTCATCAAGACCAATAGTGCCACCATTGATACGTTTAGTCAATGTTAACATATCATTCTTGTCGGCCCACTGGTTCAAATTGTTGGTTTCCCAGAACCAACATGCTGATTGTGCAGCACCTTCAAATGTTTGCATATACTCGGCTGCTTCTTCTGGGGTAATCTCCAGACTAGCAGCAAACCATGTATAGTTGTCTTTACCTGTAATCTGAATTAAACCACGCCCACAGTAACGGTAACCGTCACCAGACGATTCATCACCGTTGCCCATACGATTGGCATAGATTCTGTTGGCAATTGCTTCTTGTTTATTTGGTTTACTTGCATATTGATTTGCAAGTTCATCTGTTGGAAAATACTTACCAAATAGTTTGCGTAAAGTTGCCGCTTTATAATTCAGATTCTCTTTTAGTGCAGTGAACTCAGCAGATTCGTGAGCACATTGAGCCAGAAACGCAGCTACACGTTGTGGTGTATCAATTTGATAATCTGGCAACAATTGTTCTAAAGTAGAATACCAATGGTCAATATATGGATTCTTTGGTAGAATCTGCTTTAACTGCGGTTTAGTTAGAATCATAATGCACCAGCGATTTGCACAATACCCATTAAAACTGCACGAGCTTCTTCATCCGATTCCAATTCGGATGCTGTATGTTGAATGTGACTAACAACTTGCATGTCGTCAATCAATTCCTTGAATTCGGATGCAGAAAGTGCACCAGATTCATATTGTTCTTTATATTCTTCAGCTAGGTTTGCTACTGCTTGTAATGTGGTCATCTTGGTTTACTCCCTACGACTCGTTGAATTTCCTCTGCGGACTTGCTAATACTATTTAGTTTTAACTTGCAGTAGGTTGGACTAGGATTTTCTCTCTTGTAAAGTTCTTCTACAAGTTTGTTCAAATCTGTGGCCATACTGTTAGTTTTATCATTATATGGAATGTATTCTGTATAATTTTTGAACAATTGACTATCGATATACATGGAGTTCAGATTCTCTTTGGAACAATCTCCACTGAGTGCCTTAGTTCGAATAGACACAGTATAACCATATTCATTACTATCAAATGGTTGCATTCCTACAATGCCCATGATACTGGAACAACCAGTCAAAGCAAGTGCACCGATTAAAATTAATTTTTTCATGGATTCAACTCCTTCTGTTTAGTTACCCATTCTTGCAATGACTTCAATTGCTCTGCGACTTTATGGTAGAGTTCGTAGTTGTCGGTGATTGTGTGTTCGACTTGAGAGAGTGCAATTCCGGAGGAGGTTCCATCAATTCCGTTGGCAGGTCCGGGAACGGTATTTTGAGCGGCGCTGTCGTGCACCCGTACAAAAGACTCAGGAACATCACACATATGGTCATCTTTAGTATTGATTTCAGCTGTAATTTTATCATGTATTACCTCAATTTCTTTTTGCTTTTCAATGAACTTTTGTACAACGACTTTGGTTATGACTTTCTGTTCTGTAACTATCTTTTCAACTTCTTGTTTGCCTTCAATTAGAATATCTTGACGACCTTGTAACCAGAATCCAAGACCAACCAATATGAAGCATAAAATTGTAATGACAAATCTATATAACAAAGGTATCAATTTGTTAAAAATATGTGACAATAAAAAAAGGGCAATGCCGCTTGCAGCAATTGCCCATGGTACCCATGTTGGTAGTAATCCTAATGCATAGTTTATAACATACTCAGGAGAGAACATATCAAACATTTCATATCCTTAAATCTTTGGTGGTTTTCTTGAACCCATTCCCATCATTACGGGGTTATGTGCTTTTTTCTTTTTCTTCAAGTAAACACCAGGTTCACCCGATTTACTACCAGGAGGTTGACCCATACCTGCAACTTGGCCACCGCCGGTAGTATTTGTTGGACCTGATGATACAGCACCAGCACCCATACCATCTTCTTTGACGAAATCTTTAAAACGTTTCATTAACAGTTCCACTTTCTTAGTGCCAATGCTTTGCGAGTTGGCTTGCCGTCCTTCTTCATAGGACCTTTCATGCCACCCATTCTTGCACAGAAAGATTTACGGCGATTAGCTGCCTTAGAACCTGGTTTTAGTTTCGATGGCTTTGTTGTAACTGCCATCTTCAACTTTGAACCTGGATTTTCTCTACGGTAAGATGCAACACCTTTACGATTCAGACCACCTTTAGGGTCTTTACCTTCTTTGCGTCTCCATGCAGCAGACTCATACAATTCTTCATCTGATACGTCAGCAAGGTCTTCCCAAATTTGTTCAGGATCAATGTTGTGAGTTTCTGCAATCTCCATCACAAGTTCTTCAACAATATCAAACATTGATTCAACTTCTTCCGCCACACCTTGCTCGTCACCTTTGTTAATCAAATCAATGTTACCAAACTGACGAAGATGTTTTATTGTGTTATTAAGATGGTGGTAATAATCTGGATCGTCTTTACTTACACCATTTTGTGCTAATAATTTTTCAGCATGACGATGTGTTGGCATTTCTTTCTTCAATAGTTCTGGAGCGCCTTCCGCCACACCTTGCTCTTTAATGTTTAGTTGCTTTTTAGTGTATGCCACTGAATTATCCAATGCGGCTAAACCTTTTTCTTCTGAGTTCTTGCTCAACCCAGTATCATAAAGTTTATCACCGTTATGGATACGAACCTGCCAACCCATTCCAGTATTGACCAAATCGTGTCTAAAGTTTCCTACCTTGACTGACTTGACTACATTCTTTCCCGAGCCTTCCGCCACAACTTCTTCTTTGAGTTCACTACGCATATAATTGGCGACTGTCATAATGTAGTCTTCTGCCAATGTAATTTTGGACTCAACCCATTCAGGCAAGTCGGTGTTGCCACCAAGCATCTCACACAATTCTTCTGCATTGTGCATGATTGTTCTTAGTTGGTTGACTGCCATGTGTGGGTCAGAATATTCATGGTCTTTGGCTTCGGTAACTTCTTCAGGCACACAATTAGGAACTTTACGACCACCCTTCATTTTCATACCAACGGCAGTGTAACCGGTCCAGCAAGCATCTTTGAGTCCACCTGTTGGTTTTTTAACTTTTTCTCTTAGTTCTTTGAAGTTTTTCATATTTTCCTCAGTATGTCTGCTACTTTCATGTCCACTGGAATTATGTCCGTTCTTATATTCTTGCCTCTAATGCCGACAACCACTTCTGGTAATATATTTAGATACAGTAAGAAGGTCTTGAGTACATCATAGTCCTTCTCGTCAATTCTAAAAAACAATATTCTTGCGGTTGCTTCAACACCAAATACATTATTAAGTAATATGATGTGATTAAGTATCAATCTCTCTTTAAGATTCTTAGTTATCTTATATCTACGAAGGAGCCTTTTAAGATACTTTGTTCTTTTCAAGTCTCCTTCAAATTCAGACATAAGACAGCTAGTGGATGTGTAACACTTAACCGCATACATCACAAAATTATCTTCATTCAAATCATCAAACATAATGTTGGGACCGAAGTCCCATCCTTATTATAGACCGGTAAACGCTTGACCCCAGCTTGTGTTGCCAGAGTTTGTGTTTGCGGCAGTTGGATTAGCCAAAGCAACCAATGTTTCGTGGATGTAACGAGCATTAGCAGTGTCGCCATTCATAACTTTCTTTTGGATGTGAGTCCAACCTGGAACTTGGTTACCCATATTAACTGTGTTATTAGCCAAACGAGTTGCTGTAACCAAAACTGTATCTGCACCGTATGTTTTTTGCATTGTTTTGTTTGTGTTATAAACAATGGCTTTGTCAAACTCAACACCAAAACCTGCGCTAACGGTATTAAATAGTGCAGTGCCCAAAGTAATTGTGTTGCCGCTTGTGGAAGCAACAGTTGTATTTGAAGCAATGAAACCAGGAATACCATTACCTGCTTGGCCACCTTTGTTATCACCGAAGCCATTAGCCCAGAAATATACGTATTGACCTGCTGTAATACCAATGTTGGCTACGTTGTTTAGTCCACCATCGTAATAAGAAACTGTAATAACATTATTACCTGCGGTATTACCGGTAGTAACAGTAAGTTGTACGTTTTCTCTTGTAACTCTCAAAGCATCCATTTTTGGTTTGCCTTGGTTACTAAATGCGTCTGTATTTGTCCATGCTGACATGTTTATATCTCCTTGAAGGGTAATCTACCTATTTATTGAATTGATTTTTTGCCTGTATTTGTAGCAATATAGTCTGGTTGTTTGCCACGATTTTTCATCATTGGATCAATTTCAATCGTGTCTCGTTTCTCTCCAGTAAGAGTTGTTCCACCTTTTAGAACCATGCGAGCATTGGTTCCCTTTTCATTGTCATCATTAACCTCTTGTTTTTTAATGACTTTTGGTGGTTTAACATTGGTGCCAGGACCCTTGTCATCTTTTTCATGGTCATACAAATCTTCTTTCAATCTATGTTTTGCATAGATTTCTTTGACCATTTTAGCAGCTTTAGATTTCTTAGGAGCAACATCATTAGTTGTATTTGCACCATCAAAC
>Ga0208379_1000360_pt1 | contig 20688 bp, 29 predicted proteins | sample CryBogCBE02Aug07_FD_184559 | JGI IMG/M metagenome (GOLD analysis project Ga0208379, IMG submission 184559) | Freshwater microbial communities from Crystal Bog, Wisconsin, USA - CBE02Aug07 (SPAdes) | ecosystem: Environmental > Aquatic > Freshwater > Lake | place: Crystal Bog, Wisconsin, USA... | reverse complement strand
TAGACTTTAAGGCAGTTGCTGCTGCAAAGAAAACTCTTTGCAAGGGCGATCCAGGTAACGACTAAGATGAAGTGATTTTAAAGGGGAAGTTAATACTTCCCCTTTTTTGTAATAAATATTTCAATGGCTAACAGCATTTTATATTTTTCATATGGGCATAATACTAATATACCCGAATTAAAACACCGTATTCCAAAAGCAAAACGAATTGGTGTTGCTATAGCACCAAATCAGCAATTAGAAATAAATCATTATACTAATATTGTGGCAAAAGATGGCGCTAAAACCTATGGTGTGTTGTGGGCTGTTGATATGGATTCATTAAAAGTGTTAGATTGGTATGAGGGCGGTGGCAAAGATTATGACCACGCTTTTATTGAAGTGCTATACAAAGGCAAGTTGTATAAAGTGTTAACCTATGTTATGATTAAAAACCGCAGCGATGTAGGCAAACCACCATCAAACAAATACCTAAAACATGTTTATGATGGTTATAGAATGAATGGCATACCCGCAGACCAATTAAGCATCGCAGTGCGAAATCGTCAAAATAATTATTGACTATTGCAGCAAGAATCCCTATAGTAATACAATGAAACCAAAGAGTGCAAACGGTACAAGCGGAGTTCTACTTCCAATCGGTAGAACATGGGTATTCCGTGTTTATCATGATGGTGGAGAATTTACTGATTATGATATTTTCCATAGCGACCTACAAGTAACCATTAATGATGCGGATGCTTATTTCTATGAACGAGAAGATGGCGAATCATACCTTGACCACTCCCCAGAAACATTAGGAATTAAAAATGGCCTCTTGGATTTATGAAAGTCCAGACGGTGGAAAAACCGTCACTCGTCGTCCATTTGCTAGTTATGATGATAATTTTAAAGAAATTCGTGTGCGTATAAACACGCTGCCAAATAATGAGCGTGAAGAAATTTGGACTACAAAAAATGCCGCACATGACATTGTAGAGAACGCATTTTTTGAAGCAATGATTCGTGAAGAAAATCCCACTGTCATGGAGGCATGGGAACAGTATCAGGTACTATTAAATTTAGCAAAGCAACATAACAAGGTATAATTATAATCATGCAGGAAATTTATGAAAACATCGCACAAAATATTAGCAGTAATCCACAATTTTTGGGTCTCATGGATTGGTGTCGGAGAGTGGATAGTATTACTATTGTTGGCTTTGGGAATGGGCTTTCTACTCTTGTCGCATTAAGCACTAAGCCAAAGAGTATTACACTATATGACCATGTAATTCCCGAAGGCATTGCCGATTATCAAGCACTTGCTAATCTCTATGGTATTCAATTTGTATTTCACAATAAGATGATCGTTGAATTGGATAGCATTCCGCAAACTGATATGTTGATAGTTGATGCGTTTGCCGAAGGCAATGTAGTAATGACTATTTGCCAAAAGTTTGAACAGTGCGTCAATCGTTATATTGTTGTTAATAACACATTCAAGCATGCGCATCAGCCTGATCCAACCGTTAAGTTAGGCAATGGCGCACAGCCAATTGGTGTTGTGTTTGGTCTTAATAGTTTCTTGCAAAACAATGACCCATGGCATATTGCTGAAAATGCGTATTATGCACCTGGGTTAACACTACTTTATCGCAGAAAGGACTTGCTTGACAATGGCTCGAACTAATTTAGTAGAACAATTGCGAGAATTAGACGCAGTTTTAGCATCACGTGATCCGACTGTACTAGATGCTTTTAAGCAAGCCGTTGTGTTGAGCAAGGTAGTAGAAAATATAAATGCACGAGGTCCGCTTGAACAAATGTTTTGGGAATTGCAAGAGATGCGTCGTGAATTAGACCAACTTAAAGTTGAAACAGTCAATAGAGAACGTGGCACATATTGGTCAAAAGATACCTATGAGCGTGGTAGAAACTATAATAATTGGGGCATCACCACACTGCCATATACACCCAATGTAACATTGACTGATGAGAAAATTTCAGAATTAACAGACATACTACATAGAAATCCTGTCACTACATCTACAACTAGTGGAACAGTGATGCCAGCATCACCTACTGACTTGGATGCATTTACAATGTTTGATCCAGATACAGGTGATTCTATGTCTGTTAAATATAAGTAAAGCATGGCAAAAGAAGAATTAATAACATTCGAAGGAAAAATTGTTGAGGTTTTACCAAATGGAGTATTTCGAGTAGACATCGAGAACAACATTGTTCTTGCTTACACAAGCGGCAATATTCGTAAAAATAAAATTAAGATTATTCAAGATGATCGTGTAAGTGTAGAAATTAGCCCGTATGATTTAACTCGTGGAAGAATTACATATCGTTTTAAGTGAGAGAAAATTATGCAAGCAGTAACTATAACAGAAGCAGCAAGAACTCATATTCGTCGTGTACTTATTGATATGGATAAACCATATTTGGTATTTGGGCTTAAAGGCGGCGGTTGTGCAGGTTTTGAATACTTTTGGGAACCTGCTGATGATGAGCTATATGCTCAAAATGGTTCACCTGCGATTGATGAAATGATTTCTCTAGGTGAAGGTAAGTCACTTATCGTAGATGGTAGCGGATTAATGTATCTGTTAGGCAGTGAAATTGATTATAAGAGTGATTTTGTAAGCAGTCAACTGGTTGTAACAAACCCAATGGCTAAAAGTTCATGCGGATGCGGAACATCAATTAGTGTATAAGAAAAACTACTGCTAAATATTACGCAGGAGTTTTTTATGGTACAACAGGTTATCAATATTGGTGCTGGCGCAAATGATGGCACCGGCGATCCAATAAGAACAGCATTTGATAAAATTAATAATAATTTTGGTCAGTTGTTTTCGAATATTGCTGGTTCTAACATTTCTGCAATTAATACAACGCTTTCCACATATAATAATACAAATCTTAATATTGCTGCAAGTGGAACTGGCAGTGTTGTTATAAGTAATCTTTTAGTAGCACCACTTACTAATTTTTCAACGCTTGGCGCAAATAATGCGCTGTTTACTGGCGCAGTTTATTCTAACACCTATGGCTTTACAGGAAACTTAACTGGTACAGCAAGTGCAGCAACTGTTGCTGCTACAGCAACTTATGCTGCTACTGCTGGCACTGCCGCCAATGCTCAGAATTTTAATGGCACAGACCTTACTGTCAGCGGAAATATAACTAGTGGCGGAAATCTATCTACAGGCACCAAGTTTGTTTTAGGAAATGGCTACTATCTTAGTGGTCTAGCAGTTGGAGCAGCAAGCTATGGTAACACAAATGTTGCTGCCTATCTTACGACTTATAGTGGAAATGTTCTTGTTAGTAACTTGAACGTTGTAGGCAACGTGGCTTTGCGTAGCGGTGCAAACTTAGTAATTAGTGCCACAGGCAATATAATTACACCAGCAGGCACTAATGCAAATATCAATATTAATGCCGATGGTACAGGTGACCTTGCTATCGCTGCTGCTACACAAGTTTGGTTAAATGATACTACTGCAGCCACAAGCAGTAGCACAGGCGCGATTATTATACAAGGCGGCATGGGTATTAAAGGTAATATCTATAGCGGTGCCAATATCAACGCTACAAATATAAGTGCAAGCAGCAATCTTTATGCAAATACTGGAAATGTATATGCTGGCAATCTAGTTTCAACTTATGATCTTATAGTAGGTCCACAAGGTACTTTGCCTACTGCTAATTTGACTGCAAGTTTTGTTGATAACTCTAGTTATTATACACAAATTAATATTCAAAACATTGGCAATGGTGGTTCTACTAGTGCTGATATTGTAGCAACTGCTAATGATGGTACTGATATTGCAAATTATATTGATCTAGGTATCAATAGTAATAATTATAGTGATTCAAACTTTACAATTGGAACTGCACACGATGGCTATCTATACGTAAATGGTGGTAATATTTCACTTGGCACCCAATCAAGTGGTAAAGCTATCGTATTTCACACTGATGGTACATTGGCTGCTAATCAATCAGGTTATATAATAAACGGTCGATGGGTAATTGGTGGAACTGATGACACAACAAACAAATTACAAGTTACTGGAACTGCTAAATTTAACAGCAACGTTACTGTTGCGAATCTTTCAACCACGGGCAATGTGACTGCGGCATATCATTATGGCAATGGTAGCAAACTTACTGGCATGTATGGAAACACACAAGCAAGTGCTTATATTAATAATTTTCTACCAACATACACTGGCAATTTAAATGCTGGTAATCTTGTGGCTACTGGTAATGTCGGAGGAACTTATTTTATTGGCAATGGCAGTCTTTTAACTGGTTTATATAGCAATGTTTCTGCGGCCGCTTATTTGCCATCATATACAGGAAATATTAATGCTGGCAATGTTAATACAACTGGCAATGTCAATGCAACATATTTTGTTGGTAGTTCACGATACCTCACTGGTTTGTATAGCAATGCAAGTGTTGCTGGTTACTTGCCAACTTATTATACTAATGCAAATATAGCAGCAAATGGCGTAAGCAGTACCTCTTATGTACTAGGTTATATTACAGTAAATGGCTACCTTTATTCAAACCTTGCTAATGCAACTACTAGCAATACAGTTACTATGTATGGCAACGTATCAACATTGATTTTAGATAATACTGGTGGCAATACAGTCGCAATTGCAAATATATACTTACCGCCAAACGTTAATTTAACAGACGGCACAAGAATAACTATCGGTAGCAACATCAATGTAAACAGTCTGCGTATTATTGCAAATGACAGCACTGTAACTGGAAACGTAACAAGTATAAGCCCGACCACTCCATATAGTTGGCACTTTATAAAATATGCTCCATACAATGGAAATCCACCACCACAACCATTACCAGGCGGACCACGCTGGATTAGAATAGGATAAGTCCAATGGCATATCCAGTATGGACAACACCAAGTGGTAATCTAGGCAAGATTCAAGCCTTGCAGTTTTTTGATCTAAATCTGCAGGCTGTTGATCCAACTGGTGCTACAGATGGCAGTGATATCACATATCAATTAATAAGTGGAAAATTGCCTGCTGGTTTGCAAGTAGATAATAGTGGAAAAATAAAAGGTAATCCAAATGATCAATATCAGATTGATGGGGTTCCTTTTGCTGTTGATCAGGATAGAACAAGCAAATTTACAGTTAGAGCAACCAACAGCGCAGGGTTATTTACTGACCGTAATTTTGTTATTACTATTACTGGAAATTATCCACCGCAATTATTAACGAGTAACTATACTGCATTAGGTCAATTTTTTGATGGTACTCAAGTAAGTATACAGCTAAGTGCTATTGACCTTAATTATGATGCACTTACGTTTAGTATACTAAATGGAAAATTGCCGCCTGGTTTAAGTTTAAGCAGCGATGGTAAAATTACTGGTGTATTAGAACCTACACACTTGCAAGCTGGACCTGGTTGGGATACTACTTATGTAGGATGGGATACTCTGGGATGGGACCAAGGAACGGTTGGTGATTATACAAAAATTGATAGAATTGTTTATACATTTACTATCGAAGTTAGTGACAAAAAATCTGTAGATTTACGAACATATGCTATTGTTGTTTATAATAAATCAGATGTTACAGCAGATAATGCAGTCATCACAGATGATAATGCAATCTTTACTACAGATATTACAAATTCTAGAACTCCAATACTTCTTACTACTGATTTAGGTGACCATTCTACATTTACAAGTGGCAATTATTTTGCATTTAAATTTAATGCAGTTGATTTTGACAACACTGGAATTATATATAGTTCAGTAGGCGCTGCAGGCACAGGGTTTGACGCATCAACTCAATTTTACCCAGTTATAGACCCAGTAGATGGTTGGGATTCTCAATCATTTGATCAAAGCACACTTGGTATTCCTACCTTTTTAAGTTTGTATGAAAATGGTTGGTTGGTAGGTTATATTCCTCCACAGACTGCTGTGAGTCAAACATTTAACTTTGCAATCTCTGTTAAGAATGCGCAAGATAATAGTATAGTAAGTCCGCCTAGACTTTTTACTTTAACAATTTTGGGTGCGTTAAATCTAGAAGTAGTTTGGAATACTCCATCTAACCTTGGATATATTGATGGTGGCAGCGTAAGTCAATTAAGTGTAAATGCTACTACACCAAGCGGTCGCCCACTTTATTATTCATTAGCGACTACGCAAAGTAAACTACCGCAAGGACTTGAACTAGTATCTGATGGCAGTATAGTTGGACGCACCAGTTTTCAAACATTTAGTTTAGACGAGGGAAATACTACATTTGATTTAACAAATAAAGCAAATGGGCTTTACACATCAATAACAACATTTGACAAAACTTATACATTTACTGTAATTGCTAAAGATTATAGTGCTAAAATTAGCGGAGAGAAAACATTTAAATTATTAATCAATAGTGTCACTTATGCTCCATATGATAACTTATATCTAACATGTTTGCCAAGTATAGAAAAAAGAACAGTACTAGATACTATTTTAGGAAACACTGACTACTTTAGCCCAGAAGATATATATCGACCGAATGATTCTTATTTTGGTGTTCAAAAAGATATTAGATTATTAGTTGGATATGGATTAACATCAAACCAAGCAAGTGCTTATATAACTGCTATGCAAAAACGTCATTATAATAAGAAATTTTATTTTGGAAATTATAGTTATGCCACTGCAAGTGATACAAACGGCAATCCCATATATGATGTTATCTATGTAAACCTTGTAGAGGATACAAAGACATATTCTACAAGTGCAAGTGGCGTAACAATAAGAAAGATACCAGCGAGTAGCTTTACAACTAAAGATGGTACTACGCTTTACCCAAATGATTTAGACTTAATGATAAATGATATTGTTGTAGCTATTGGTGAAACAAATGTTAATACTCTTCCTCAATGGCAAACAAGCATACAACCAAATGGTAAAGTGGTGGGTTATCAAACAGCAGCCGTTCTTGCTTATTTAAAACCAGGAACTGGTGCAAAAGTGTTATATAAATTAAACAACAAAGTGCCAGCAGATATTAAGCAAATTCCGTTTGTTGCAGATCGTTATGTCTTAGATAATAATCTCGATACTAATTACAACATACCAGTGGCAACAAGTGGAAATTTAGTAGGCGGAAGTTCAGTAATTTCAAATGTTAGCAACACTTCTTACATAGCAATCGGGTACAAAGTAAGTGGCGCATATATACCATCAGCAACTTATGTTAAATCAATTCAAGGCAATTCAGTTACAATGACCAATACTGCATTTGCAAATGCAAATGCTGTTTCACTTACATTTGGTGGAACTTTTGCATCTAAATCTTATACTACTTTTGACACTGGATTTATTACAAGTATTACACCGACAGCAATAGTAGATTATGGTATAGATATACCATTCAATTATGTAGATGGCAGAACAATTGCACAAATAAATGCTATTGGTGGATTAGATGGTGATCAAAGCGGCGATTGGAACGGAAAAACTGTAATTTTCAGTACACAAGAAAATTATGTAGGTGTTTATCCAAATTTAACAAATGATGGTTGGATACAAAATAATACAATTATACCAGGTTATACTGAATTAACAAATGGCACAAGTTTAATTAATAAACGCAGCGGCATTTGGAGTATAAGTGTTGTTAATAACTTGGTAAGCCTTACTTTTGTTAAAACAATATTAGTTGGACAAGTAGTATCAGTTAGATTTGGTGCAAAAAGTAGCAAATCTTATAATTATAGTGCAGCAGGCATTGGTGTGGGTGCTCAAAAAGTACCAGAATACATTTATGTAAATATTAATACACTGCAACAAAAATCTCCAACAACATTTGATACACGCAATACTGTGTTTATCAATAATGAAGATCAGTATCAACCATCTTTCTCTAATGATAGATATCTTAAATTTGCAAAGACAAATATATACCAATAAATAGAATTGACTAAATACCATATAAATTGGAATCTTATAAATGAGTAATATTAATCCTAACAACATAAATGGCGCATATCCTGTAGCAGGCGTTGATAATGATAGCCAAGGTTTTAGAGATAACTTTACAAATATTGTAACAAATTTTACCTATGCTGCAACAGAAATAGGTGATTTACAAAGCAAAGCAATTGTTAAGAGTGCTCTTTCAGGTAGCACTTTAAACAACAATATGCAAGGTACGCTGCTAAGTAGTGCTCTTATTCAAGATTTTCGTGAAACAGAATTTGATAATGGTCCAATTTCAACAAATGTTATTTTAGATCATACTCGTGGTCACGTTCAAAAAGTAACTACAAATGGAACAATTACTGTAGGATTTAGTAACTTTCCAACTGCTGGTACAGTTGGTCGTATTCGTTTGAAATTAATTGTTTCTAGTTCAAGTGATCGAATGATTTTGCCAAGTGCAGTATCTATTGGTACACAATACTTACAAGATTATAATTCCAATAATAACAGCGTTGGTTATACTCAGAGTGGCGCTGGAACATATTGGTATGATTTTATAAGTGATGATGCGGGTGCAACTATTACTGTATTTCCACTTTCGCGTGCTCGCAATAACGTAGATTATTATTATGCAAATATTGCAAATGGTACGGTTGCAAGCCCACAGGCGATAACGCTTGTTACAAAATTAATATTAGATTCAACTAGCGGAACTGCACTCAGCAATGTAAATGTTACTTTTCCAAGCTATCCAGTAGATGGACAAGTAGTTCAAATTTCAGCAAATGTTGCTGTAAGTAATCTTAATTTAATTAGTGCAAATACTATTAATGGAAATACTACTACTATAAGTGCAGGTACCCATCTTGGATACACTTATATTGGTGCTCCACGCAATCCTACTATTAATAAATGGTTTAAAACACAGATATAATATTGACTACTAGCCTATCTAACGTTATATTAGAGTAGGAGTAAATCATGACAGACCTTAAACTATACCAAGACTTTGTTCTGGAAGTTACCAGTGCTCAAAGCAAGTATGAATATGCATTCACAGAACGTTTCGACCAGCTAAGCCAATATCAAGAAGACCGCACTAAGATTAATCCCGCACTGCTACTAACTGCTGGTATGGGCTTGAGTGCTGAAAGTGGGGAATTTAACGAAATCATTAAGAAGATGTTTTTCCAAGGCAAACCACTGAATGAAGAAAACGTATTTCATATGAAACGTGAACTTGGTGATATCATGTGGTACTGGATGAATGCATGTACTGCACTTGGGCTTGACCCCAATGATGTTATTAATGAAAATGTAAAGAAGCTAGAATCACGTTATCCAGGTGGCAAGTTTGATGCATGGCTTAGCGAAAATCGTGTGAAGGGTGATCTATAATGCATCCACTACTAGCTGATTTAAGTACTAAAACACTTGATGAATTGCTTAAAACCCAAAATGAAACTTATAAAAAAATAAGTTTTGCTGGCAAAATGGGTAATGCAGCTATGTTAAATCAGTTACGTATGATAGCAGATACTTTTCAAGAAGAAATTAATAAACGTTATCGTGCAGAAGCAAATGCTGCAAAAGAAAACCCAATTTTCAAGGATAGTTTGGATATCGGATGAGTGATATTAGTTGGACAGCAGAGTTTACTGCTATTAATTGCTACCAAGATTTACTTGAACCATGCACTTATACTATAAGCATAGATTTTGATGACCAATCACAGGAAGAACAAGACCCATATACTGCCTTTGGTCGTATTCGTGGGTTAATAAAAGATTTATATCAAGATGCAATTTTTGTTTATGTTGCCAATCCACTGCTGCCCACGTTACATAAGAAATTTAGTTCTCGTATTATAACAATGCCATATGCACCAAGTAATTTTGCTATCGGTTTAGTTACTTGGTATAAAATTTTGAGCATTACACAAGGTCGAGTAACAATTGAACACATCGGCGTAAGTTGCGACAAGAGCGATGATCTTACCCTACACGTTGATGAAGAGATTGTTTCTAGTGATGAAGTAATAGCGGATATGGCTTTTAAAAATTGGGAAAAACCTGCATGGTGGTTCAGGTCTACGCCAACTACTTGGGATATTCCAATTATAAAAAACAAAGAAGTTACTGTTGCATATGACGAAGGTGAATGGCCAGAAACTTTGCAATGGGAACAGAAACCTGTTACAATAGCCAAGAAGAAAAAAAAGGAAAACAATATTATTCCTTTAAAGAAATGGAAGCCAGAGGTTATTAAAGGTGATAAAGTCTGACGAGTATGGTCGTAGCGTAATCAGCGATAGTGAGTTAGCGCAATTACTTTATATGAATCCGCAAATGACATTTGATGATATTGCTATTATCGATCCAGAAAAATATAATTCTGCTATCAAGAGTTTGTATCTTGATTATAAACCGTTAAAAAAATTAGCAACATTAAATGGCACTATACAAGAATATCATAAAAATAATCAAAAAGAATGGTTTATGCCAGAAGATTATAAAAACATGGATATTGCCAAATGGGTACTCGACCAGTGCAAGAATCAAAATGAACTACAACGTGCTGGTAGTGAACTAATAGAGTATGCTGAACGAGACCTATTACCGCTGCTACAGTACTTAAAATATCTTGTTGACACAATGAGTAAACATAGTGTAATATGGGGAGTTGGTCGTGGTTCAAGTGTAGCAAGTTTTGTATTATACTTGATTGGCGTCCATCGTATTCATAGTTTAGAGAAAAATTTAGACTTCTCTGAATTTATGCGTTAAATACCCAAAAGGACAATCTATTAGAATGAGTATTCATCGAACTGCAACTGGAAAATTTTTAGACATCAATGCTTTAAAAATACAGCAAGAGCATGCAATTGCCGTGGGAAATGCTAGGCAAAATGCACGAGGCGACTTGCTTGGAAATGGAGGACAGATTGTGAAAACAAGAGATGAAATCATGAATGAGTATTATAAATCACAACAAGGCAATAAATTGATGGATAATCCAATTTATTCTAATGCTGATGAAGCAAATCAATCGCTAGTCGCAGATATTTTTGAAACACCTATTGCAAATGGTTATGATCAGATTGAACAATCGCTTATAGAACCAACAGTTGTAAATCCAAAAACAGGCGCAGCCACTAGCGGCGGTTATGCAGATGCACTAGTTCGTAGTCAAGAATTAGCAGAAAAAATGAAGGCACAGAGAACTAGAATATGAAAACTGATACTATTGGACCACGCAGTAGCACTCTACACTATAACCAAGACTATCGCAAGATTACTCCAACTAAGAACAATGTGTTGGTTAAAGATATGGAATTTGGCGAACGAATGACGCTAGGCGGTATTATCATTCTTGACGATGATAAGAAAGGACAAGGCATTCGTCCACGTTGGGCAGAAGTGGTGGCAGTTGGGCGACTACAAGAAGATGTTAAAGTTGGTGAATATATTCTTGTTGCTCATGGTCGTTGGACACGCGGTCTTGATATGACCGATGAAGATGGTGTTACAACAACAGTTCGTCTTGTTGATCCAAAAGATATTCTTATGAGCAGCGACGAGCCGCCAAAGGAAGATTTAACTTTTGGTATTAATCCAACTTACTAAGTTGTTGACATTCCTCTAACCATATGTTAGTATAATTGCATGACAAAAAATTATCTTTGGGTTGAAAAATATCGTCCAAATAGCGTGACGGATTATGTGTGGCGTGATGCGGCACAAGAAGCACAGGTTCGCCAGTGGATTACAGATAGCACTATTCCACATTTGTTATTCAGTGGTGGACCAGGTACTGGCAAGACAACACTTGCAAAAGTTCTTATCCATGACTTGGGCGTCGATGACTTTGATGTTCTACAAATCAATGCTTCACGAGATAATGGTGTAGACTTCATTCGTGATAAGATTGAAGGATTTGTTTCTACTATGCCATTTGGTGAGTTCAAGATTGTTCTCCTTGATGAAGCAGATTATCTTTCACCAAGTGCACAAGCAGTTCTACGTGGATTGATGGAAACGTATAGTGCCAGTGCTCGCTTTATTATGACTTGCAACTATCCTAACAAGATTATTCCAGCACTTCATAGCCGTTGTCAGGGATTTCATATTGAACGCCTTGATAAAACCGAGTTTACTGCACGTGCTGCTACCATTCTTGTTGAAGAAGGTGTTGACTTTGATTTAGATATGCTAGATGTTTATGTAACAGCAGCCTATCCTGACCTTCGTAAATGCATAAACAGTTTGCAAAGTTCTAGCAATGGCGGAACCCTAGGTTCTGCAAGCAGCGATTCGCAAAGCAGTACAGATTATCGCATTGCGGCTGTTGATTTATTCAAGAGTGGTAAGATACGAGAAGCACGTAAACTCCTATGCAATCAAGTTCGTGCAGATGAGATCGAAGAAGTATTTCGTTGGATGTATGACAATCTTGAATTGTTCTCAACGAGCGATGAAGGACAAGATCGTGCTATTGTTATTATTCGCAATGGTCTAGTAAACCACTCTATGGTTGCTGATGCTGAAATTAACTTAAGTGCTACACTATGTGAGTTAGCGGAAATTAATGGAAATTCTTAGTCACATACATAACACTTATAAGAAAACACGCAAAAAGAAATTTACTGCGGAAGAAAAACGCATATTACGTCCTATTGCAGAAGTAATTGCGATAATGGATGGCAATGCTTTCTTTGGTATACAAAAAGATGATAATGGTAAAGATACATGGTATGAGCAATACCTAGTAGAAGCATGGATGGTTGCTTCATATAAAAATAAAATCAACGGATGGGTTCGTGAAACTAGTTGGGTAAAAGATATGACCCACGAGAACCCATCCGTTGAAGAAGCCTATAATAATTGGCAACTATTAAAGATATTAAGTCGCCCTAATAATTAGATATCTCCATAAATTCTGAGGATTTCTTCAACTGCAGGATGACGTTCAATGTCACCGCCGTTGAACTCAACGCAGCCAACGTATTCACTGTCACGGAAACGATCCATTAGACGATTAAAGTCTAACAATCCATTTTCACCCTCAGTTCTGTCAGTTTGGCGAATATCACCAGTAACAATAATTTTACTGCCTTCGCCAATACGAGTAAGCAACATTTTCATTTGATTTGGAGTTGCATTCTGCATTTCATCAGCAATAATCATACTTTTCTTAAATGTGCGACCACGCATAAATGCTAGAGGGCAAATTTCAATAACTTGACTATCTACCATTTGCATCGTTTCACGAACTGTATAATACTCATGTAGCACATCAAAAAGTGGTTTTGTCCATGGCTCCATTTTTTGATTTAGGTCGCCAGGTAAAAACCCATGTTTCTCACCTTCTACTCCCACCGCTGGACGCGTTAAGATTATCTTGTCAATCTCACGCTCTTTAAGTGCTTTGATTGCTGCTTGCATTGCCAGTAATGTTTTACCAGTACCTGCTGGACCGCTTGCAATTACAATAGAGATATCTGGATTTAGTAGTAGGTCAAGATAGTTTTCTTGATTGATATTTCGAGGAATTATTTCAACTCGTCGTTTCTTTTCTGGTAGAAACTGTTCTATTTGGGTTATGTTGTTGTAGTTTTTGCTGTAGGACTGATTGTTTGGGTTCATGTGTTGATTGTTTTTCTGTCTACGCTTATTCTGCATTTTGTATCCCTGTGTTGGTTGTAACACATAATTATTTAAGATTGTAATATGACAATTAAGTCGTAATCTTTGATGTATCGTTTTCTGCATAAATATCTCAAAGGTGTCCGTAATGTCAGTAAAGCCAAATTTAAATTCAGTTAAAAAATTGTTTATGAGTGATGCTAGCGTGAATATGCTATGCGACTTTGAACGAGTACTAGATAACATGGATTTTTATGCATTTCCTAATTGGAGAATTGGTGAATTAGTAGAAGGACCAATGATAAGTCGTTATTGGGTTAAATGTAAATTTATGTGGCCGTTTGATCGTATGCCAGACCCAGCAGCAGCAAAACGATTAATACCATATGGTGCAAAAATTACTTACAAAAAAGATAAAGTTCAAATGCCTGTAAAGATTCGTAGCCCACAAGATATTCGACCTGGTAGTCACAAAGGTCGGTTAATGGATTTTCCAGTGTGGTATGTAGAAATGATGTTGCCCAAAAAACTAATGGCAGATATTAAACAAGGTTCAGTAGATATTGCTGGCGAAGAAGTTGATTTAGCCGATTTACAAAATAGTATTGAAAAAGGCTTAACTGATAAGAGTGTTACACAAAACAGTCAGCAGTCTGCTCAAGCACCAGAAGAAACAGGAGCAACAGAAATTTAAATGTCTCAGTTACTTTCAGAAGGTTTGCAAATAGGCGACTTAAATTATCTAGTAAGTGAAAAAATTCACATTGACGAATATAACAGCAAAATGGGACAGGCAAGTGATGTTGTAACCCTTAGCTTTAAGGTTCGCGATATCATGCCAGCAAATGATTTAGTAAGTTATTTAGAAAATGGTTATGATTGGATATTAGACGCTGATGTCAGCACAGGCGAAGTTAGTGATAATAATCGCCTTGTATTTGTGGAAGCACAACGCAGACCTGGTTTATACAAGTATATTAGTGAAATGCTCACTGATTTAGATCATCTTACTGGAATTAAACTTGATAAGTGGAAATTCAAATGGTTCATGAGTGAAGATTATTTGCCTCTTAACGAAGAAACATTTGAAAAAGTTGTACCAACAACACCAGATAAATACGAAAAGAGTGTTGCAGCTTTTGCATCATACAAAACTGAATCACAAAAACTAACCGACGATATTAATACAATCAAAAAATTAAGTGGGATCATCTAATGTTTGGATTTAGCCTCTGGAAAATATTTGTTATCATTGGTTTAATCGGCGCAGGCGTTGGGTATTTTAAATATACTCAAGATGAATTAGCTAGATTAAATCAAGAGGTTGCTACAAAAGACTTTGCTCTTAAAACAACTACCGCAACTCTTGAAAAAACACAAGCAGACCTTAAAGAACAACAAGCAATTTCACAAAAAACATTTGATGATTACCAAGCTGCTCGTAACGAAGTAAATGACATCCAAGAAAAGTTTACAAAAAATAATCGTGACCTCGGTGCATTTGCACAAAGCAAGCCTACCGAATTACAAAAGCGTATGAATGATGCAACAGCCAAATCATTCCGCTGCATAGAAGATACAGTCAACAAAGGTTTAGTCAATGCAAAAGGTTGTTAAAATTCTGCCTCTATTTTTATTTCTCGCCGCTTGTCAGACAATGCAGCCAACTACTGCAGTTGTTACTGTTGAACGTCCAACTCTTGTGCTGCCAAGCGTAGACCAAGTTAAGTTAAATGATGTTGAATGGCATGTGGTAAATAAAGCAGCAAAACCAGGAAGTGAAGATCACATTGACACGGCATTTGGAAAAGCACATAGCGAAAGCCTTTTCGCCATTAGTCCAAGAGATTACGAAGACATGGCAGTTAACCAAGCCAACCTTGTTAAAGTCATTAGACAATATCAAGCACAAATTAACGCCTATAAGCAATACTACGATAGCCAAGCCTCTACTCCAGGTACAACTAAATCAGGAAGCACCAGTGGCAGCACCAATTGAAGATGATGACGAACCAGTTGGTCCTCGTCGTATGGCTGATGATGAACGTCCAGCGGATGCTCAGTTAAAAACTGCTGCTCCTATAGAAGTTGCTGCTCCCCCTGTTCCACTATCCAATGACATTGAACTTCGCAAATTAATGCTTGAAGAAATGCGCTTCCATCTTGAAGAACGCAAAGAAGTTCATAAGATGTCAATTGAAATTCGTCACGAAGAACAACGTGAAGATGAAATTGCTTATGAACGTGCACAAATAGCCAAAGAAGAAACCAAAAAAGAAGATAAAGCAAGCGAACACTGGATGAAGTCATATTGGCGTCCAGCAATGGGTTGGCTTTATATGTTAATTTGTTTCTTTGACTTTGTTGCTGCACCAGTGCTAAGCATGCTGATGCCAATTTTCTTGAAAAGCTTGGGCGCAAATACAGTTACCTATGCTCAATGGCAAAGTCTCACGCTATCAAATGGTGGGTTAATTCATCTTGCATTTGGTGCTATTCTTGGTATCTCTGCATATGGCAGAACACAAGAGAAAACATCAGCAGCAAGTGCAGCAACTGCTGCAACAAAACCACCAGGTGGTTCAGTTAGCACGACTTAATACTTGACAACTATACTGTATTAAGGCATAATTACCTTTATGAATCATTATGAAACACTTGGTGTAAGCGAAAATGTATCTGCTGATGAATTAAAATCAGCATTTAGAAAACTTGCAAAACAACATCACCCAGACATGGGTGGTGATCAAGCAAAATTTCAACAAATTAATGAAGCCTATACTACCCTGAGTGATCCTAATAGTCGTGCGCACTATGATCACACATTGCGTAATCCACAACCACAATTTCAAGGTAACCCATTTGGACAACGTGCTGGAAATCCGTTTGAATTTCATTTTAATTTTGGCGGCGGACCTGACCCAATGTCTGCATTTCATGACCAATTTTTTAATCAATTTGGTTTTCAAGCTAGACAACAACAGCGTAATCGCAACCTAAGAGTTGCTATAGATTTAGATTTTGCAGAGACTATAAGTGGTGTTAAAAAAGTAATTAACTATCGTACTACAAATACTAATGAAACCTTAGAAATTGAAATACCAGCAGGTATTGAAAATGGCAACATTTTTACAATACAAGGACGTGGCGACGATGCTAATATCTCTATACCTCGTGGTAATCTTGAAATAGTAATAAATGTCAAGCCGCATCCTAGATTTATTCGCAGCAATGAAAATATTATTGAAGATTTAACTGTTGATTGTTTTCAAGCAATGACAGGAACAGTAATCCCACTTATACTGCCAAGTGGAAAGTTTATCGAACTTAATATACCTGCTGGCACACAAAATAATTCACAATTTGGTATTACAGACGAAGGTTTTCCAAGAGGAAACGGAACTCGTGGCAAGTATATTGCAAAAATTAATATTTTAATTCCAACCGCACTTACGCTTGATCAACTTAATTTAATTCGAGAAATACAAAACATTAAACCTGTAAATACTTAAATATACTTGACAACTACTAAATTTATGCTATATTAATAATATGACACAGTTTAATAACAGCAACGACCTTGATAAAATTGTGCGCATGGCTAAGCAACATGCGGCAGATAACAATCACCAATATTTTACAGTTGAGCATTTACTGCTTAGTATGCTTCACGAAAAAGGATTCAAAAAAGTTCTTGAATCTATTGGTATTGATGTATTAGAACTAGTAAATGAATTAGAAGATTACATTGCTAGTAATATTCCAATTAATAACAAAAGTGAAGAAGAACCTAAAAAAACACAAAGCCTTGAACGAGTGTTTAATCGTGCATTTACCCAAGTAATTTTACTTGGTCGTCAAAATATTCATATTACCGATTTATATCTATCTATTAGCAAAGAATCACAAAGTCATGCTGCATTCTTTTTGCGAAAGTATGGAGTTGAACCTGAAAAAGTTGTTGAAATTTATAATAAGAATAAAAACAAAAAAAGCATCAATTTAGGCAACAATGCACTTGAAGAACATTGCACCAACCTAAATGAAATGGTTCGCAATGGTAAAGTTGAAGCTGTTATTGGTCGTGGCACTGAACTCGCTGATATGCAGCAAATTCTTGCTCGCAAAAATAAATGCAATGTTTTGCTTGTAGGCGATGCTGGTGTCGGCAAGACTGCTATTGCCGAGGGTCTTGCATATAATATTGTAAATGGCGATGTTCCGAAATTTTTGAAGGATCATGAGGTTTATAGTCTAAACATTGGTTCGCTACTTGCAGGAACAAAGTATCGTGGCGACTTTGAAGAAAAGTTGCAAGAGATTATTGCAGCAGCAACTGAACTTGGCAATATTATTTTGTTTATTGACGAAGCACATCAAATGCGTGGAGCGGGCAGTGGAAGCAATAGTTCAGTAGATTTCTCAAATATGTTAAAGCCAGCACTTGCTCGTGGTGACTTTAAAGTTATTGCCTCAACCACTTGGGAAGAATATACACAACATTTTGAAAAAGACCGTGCGCTTATGCGACGCTTCAATCGCGTTGCAGTAGATGAACCAAGTATAGCAGATTGTAAAACAATTCTTCTTGGTATCAAAGCTAGTTACGAAACTTTTCATGGAGTAAAAATAACAGATGGTGCGATTAGTGAAGCTGTAGAATTGAGTGCTCGTTATCAAGCAGATAAGAAACTGCCAGATAAGGCAATTGACCTTATTGATAGTGCTGCAGCATTACGCCGTACCAAGGCACGTGGCTCACGCACCATTGATGTTGCGCAGATTCGTCGTGAACTAAGTCGTATTACTAAGATTCCAGAAAGTCAATTAGGTGAAGAAAATACGCAAAAGATTATGCCTAATATTGGTGCCGAGATCAAAGCAGTTGTGTATAATCAAGATACTGCAGTTGACAAGGTGTTAGACCGTGTATGGGTATCACAAGCTGGTTTAAAGGCAGATAATAAACCTGTTGGTTCGTTCTTGTTTCTTGGTCCTACAGGCACAGGCAAGACTGAACTTGCCAAGCAATTAGCAGATCGTTTAAGTATGAAGTTGCTACGCTTTGATATGAGTGAATATCAAGAGCGTCATTCTATCTCACGACTTATCGGTGCGCCACCTGGCTATGTTGGATATGAGGATGCTAACCTTGCTGGTGGCTTGCTCATTAGTGAGATTGCTAAGAACCCACATTGCATCATTCTTTTTGATGAGATAGAAAAGGCACATCCTGATGTATCACAGGTGTTATTGCAAGTTATGGATGAAGGTTTTATTACTGGCACCAATGGCAAGCGAGCAGATTGTCGTCAGGCTATCCTTATTATGACAAGTAACTTGGGTGCTGCCGATAGCGAACGCAATGTCATTGGTTTTGGTGGCGGAACAAATAGCGATGCAGTTGATGCTGCTGTCAAAGAATACTTCCGTCCAGAGTTCCGCAATCGTGTTGATGCGATTGTTACATTCAATAAACTTGATACCGCTACAATTCGCAAGGTTGCAGAAAAGTTCATTCGTGAACTCAATGAACAACTTGCGTCAAAAAATACATCAGTATCTCTCACTGATTCTGCGTGGAATTGGCTGTGTAAGACAGGATATACTCCAAGTCTTGGTGCTAGACCAATGCATCGCACAATTCACGAACACATTAAAGTTCCGTTAGCAAAGAAAATACTGTTTGACAAGACAGGAAATCATGCTAGTATTAAGGTAGACCTAAATGTTGACAAGTTGGAATTGGTAGCGCAAGATGAACGAGATATCAGAACTAACGCTGATTGAATATCGTGATCGGTTTAAAGATCATTTGTTTAAGTGGTACATTTATACTGAAAACAAGCTATGGTATGGCAAGTATCATTTTCGTATAGAATTTGCAGTTCCAAGGGATTGGGATATTCGTGAAAATATGCACAAGACCTTGAAAAATCTTGATCCGCACTGTCGTATTCGTAAAGAATCATATTTGCGTTTCTTTACCAATAGTACCACTGCACTTGATGCTATTCTTGATGACCCATCATTGCTTGCAGCAGTCAAGGGATTTACCACAAGCAATAATCAGTATATTTCTGAAATAAAAAACCTTGACGGTATCGCAGTAGATGTTAAACTGGTAAGTGAATTAAAATATAGTCCTGATGTCCCTTATCAAGTTGATTTTCACACTTATTGGGGCTGGCAAACAGGTGGTTATAGTAGCAGAAAAACACAGCGAGATAATCTACTTGAATTATATGAATTTGTTAATAATAATAAAGATGACTTGTTCATGCCATATGAATTAAACCGTTGGTGCGTTCGTGCTGCTGCAGGTTTTGAAACAGGTTATTACTATGGTTCAGTTCGTGTATATTGCAGAAGTAGTGATAATATTCCACTGCTGTATATGTTATTTCAAGATGGAATTAATAAAGTTTATAAGTTAGTAAAGAAAGAGAGTAAAGCGTAATGAATAAAGCATTAGCAACAGCCCTTATCAATCGCGGTGTCGTGAATAGCAAGACTCGTATTCTAGCACGTTGTCCTGTACCAGCTTTTGGCGGTATGCCAATGGAAAAACAATTATTTCTTAATGTAGATAAAGTTGTTAGCGATGAAGGCACAATGAAGTTTATTTCTTCACATCGCAGTGGTCGCAAATTCAGTGTACCGATTGATAAAATTGATGAGATTGATGGAATGGAACCTACTCGTTTAGGTCTTGCTTATGATATTAAACCAAATGGTGCCGCACGTGGTGGCGGCAAAAAGCGTGGACGCAAGCCTAGAATAAATACATTGGAGAATATCAATGGCTAAAATCTACGAAGAAGTATTAGTTATCAAAGTAAGCAAACTTGTTGCTGACAAGAATTCAAGTAATCAAGACATCCTACGTGATGATATTGTTGAAAGTATTGAAAGTGTTGTTCAGGAATTAGTTGGCAATAATATAATTGTTGAAGTTGAAAAAGCGGAATAATAATGGCTAGTTTACCACAAGTAGTGTTAAGTTCAATACAGTACGGACAAGTTTATCCGCCATATGATGGCACGAGTACTACTTGGAGC
>Ga0208379_1000358_pt1 | contig 20696 bp, 36 predicted proteins | sample CryBogCBE02Aug07_FD_184559 | JGI IMG/M metagenome (GOLD analysis project Ga0208379, IMG submission 184559) | Freshwater microbial communities from Crystal Bog, Wisconsin, USA - CBE02Aug07 (SPAdes) | ecosystem: Environmental > Aquatic > Freshwater > Lake | place: Crystal Bog, Wisconsin, USA... | reverse complement strand
GTTGATTAAACAGCACGTTCTATGGTCGGAGTAGCAGGAATCAAACCTTATACTCTAAATTGGTGGACACAATTTTTGAGGCTGGCCCATTAGTAGATCACTACCACCTGTTACATCGCGTTTGTGTACTATTGCTTGCCCTAAGGATTAGGTACCTACCTTAGTGACTCATACTGGATAATGTAACCTATCCTCTGCTCTTGGTCTCTAGTGTGGGATTCGAACTCACATTATTCCTCGTCCCAAACGAGGTGCCATAACCAGGTTAGGCGAACCGGAGAAATCTCTTAACATACTCGTCTATTGCGGGTTGTACCTCAACAACATAACGACTATGTACATAACTATGATGTGTAGGACAAAGCGGAACTAAATTGTTAGGATCATTATTCTCATGATTATGGTCATAATGATGAACTGCTACAATCTTATCCTCACCGCATACTACACACTTCTTTTCATGATGAAGGAAACAAATGGATTGATAGTTTTCACCCTTCCAATTACCGTTGCCTTCACCACTTCTAAAATGCTTGTTAGCACAACTACGACTACAAGTACCTTTTGATTCCTTATAGTTTTTTATTGGCTTACTACAAACTAAACACTCTACTACATTATTAGGATTTAAAAAACACGATGTTTCATGCTTCTTTATGTTTCCTACTGTAGTCTCTTTAGCACAATGTACGCAACCTATCTTCCGATTCATTGCTAACAAACCTGGTTTTGTTATTCTGTTTTTCATACTATTATTTATCATAGCGATACAAAAACGAGATTTTCCCAAACCGAGCGCACTATCTGGCTGTGCTATACTCCGAGATAAAATTTCTTGGTGCGTCTGGAGAGATTCGAACTCCCGCCAGCTGGTTTCGAAGACCAGAACTCTTCCACTGAGCTACAGACGCAAACTACATAAATATTAGTGTGAAAACATACAACAGTTTAACACCGAATGGTTTGCATTTTCACTTATCTTATGATAAGGGAGTATGTTGTATCATGGTGCGCGATGTCTACGACACTGAATATTTCGAAATGCAATATTTCACCAATGTAAATTCTGCTTTACGTTGGTTAAATAACCTTTAATGTTGGGGTGTCTAACCGGGTTCGAACCGGTGATGAGGGAACCACAATCCCTAGTGTTTCCGCTACACTATAGACACCATATAGAAACACTTCTTCCGACGATTATCATCAGAGACTAGTCTGGGCATCAGCTCCAGAAGAAGTGTTTCTATATGGTGTTCCTACGGGGTTCCGACCCCCGTTCTTCGCCTTGAAAGGGCGATGATCTAGCCACTAATCTATAGGAACAAATTGGCGTCCTCGTAGGAGTTTCACCTACTCACTGCCCAAAGTTGCGAACTTTGCGTGGATTCCCAGGACATAAAAGTTTTAACTAGGGACGGATTCGGCTTTAAGGTTCCGTCTGTATTCTCATTTCTGCCATTCCGCTAGCGTATCTTTTACAAGATGCTAGGCTTGCTCTCTAGTTAAATTCTGGCGGTCCCAGGGAGAATTGAACTCCCGACTGAAGCGTGACAAGCTCCTATATTAACCACTATACTATGGGACCAAAATTTTATAGTAGGGCAGAGTCTACCATCTCTCTGCTGTACGGTCGTTCCGATCACTTAAGATGCCGCTCGCTACTATATTAAACTATACTAAAGGAACCATTGTACATCTATCTCTACTTACGGGAACGTCTCCGCGTAAGACTGTACGGTCATTACTGCCTACATACTCCGTCGCTTTTCCGGCTTGCGCTTGTTTCATGAACTTTAAGATTGCGTAGGGCGGCCCCTTTGCTCCTTTCTTTAAGTTCCTAACGGTGTAGGTAACCTTTAATACATTTTAATATAGCACCTCATTTAAGAGGATTGCTATACTAATTTAAATTTTTAATGAACATTGTTAATTGCTTAACATGTATGTATTATAGTACCATTTTGTTTAAATGTCAACTGTTTTATCAACTGTTGTTTTTATACTACAACGTTTACTTGATAGTAAACTTGTTAATTTCTTAACATGTATGTATTGTAGCACCACGGGAGTTAAATGTCAATTTAGTTGGCAGATACCCATGATGTGTTTAGGGTTATTGTGTTGTGTAAAAACAACAGTTAATCTTCGATTTCCAACCAAGTATGATCACCCATGTATTTTATTTTTGTGATATACTCATAATCAGCGGGCTTTCCACTGCTCCAATCATCAGGGCCGTGTTGCGTTAGCAGAGTGTGTCGCTTTCTCTGGTTCCATACCAGCCAATATTCTTGTCCCATTACCGGCTGAAATTCATACACTGCCGCATATACAGCATCAGTGACTTCAAGTCTGCGTTTGATTTGTTCGGCTTGCTTTTCCAACACAGCTACCAATTCCATGATGCGATCATATTCTTGCTGAGCAAAAATTCTGGCATGATTAATCATCAAGTCTTTTTGTTTGGTGACAGGAACCATTTCAAATTTTATACTGCCAGCTTCTGTGGCATATGGCGTAACATTTCTGTTGAGAAAAGGAATCAACATGCCCGAACTGGTTGAATCATAGCTGTCACGCCCTTTTAGTAAATTTGATTTTTTTATTTCCATGCCTTAAACAATAAAAATGAGGACTTATCATCCTCGAGATGTCCGTACATGGGCGTTCCTTCCCACTTCACTGGTAAATTCCAGCTATACAGTTTGAGCATTGTTAAGCTACTTGCCGGACTATAATTGTTCTTCGGTATATCCTAACTTTAATAATTGATTTCGAAGATTAGCTAACTCGATTTGTAATTGTTTTAAGTTTTCAACACTAATGTTTAGTTTTGGTATAGCACCTGTAGTTGATTGATATCTAGCTTTTTGCCAAATGTAAGTTATATACAATTCAGTTTTAATTCTTTGAAATTGTCTTTGTGCTTTTGTTATACCTTCTAATATAGAACTCATTTTTTATTTTTAGATAATAATTTTTTAATATCGGGAATTTTATCTCCTATTTCATTCATCATTAAAATAATATCTTCTTTTGGCATAAGATTAATTATATTAGCAATTGATTTCTTAGCCTGATTGATAGCAACTAATTGTTTAGTTCCTAGATGAGTATTTAATTCATTAAGCTTATTCATATCTTACATTCCTTAATCTCAATTCCGTATATTGTTGATTAACCAATTCACTTATTTGATTAAGTCCATTTAATATTTCTTCTAAGACTTTGATATTTTCGTCTGAAAGTTCAACATAACTAGGCCCTGGTGATTCTGCTGATTCGATTAAATTTAATTTATGTTTCATATTAATATTTATGGAGCAGGTAGCCGGTACCGCCCCGGTCTACTAAAGTTTGGAAGACTTTTGTGTATCTATAAACACCTTACCTGCTTTTTGTAAAAAGTGCTTGCCTACTCTCACTTGTAAGATTCTATTTTATTTAAAATTAAGTTATCTCTATCTACAAATCCTCGACTTATATATTTTATATATCTATTTTTTACAGTTTCGTAGCCTTTTTGTTTGATAAAAAATTGAACACGATCATTGTTGTCTAATAACAACTTGTTTTTGATATCATCTATAGTACCCGGTGCTACAGACCAATTAGTACAATCGGTGCAGGATCTTAAAATAGTATAGTCTATGTTAGTTAATATTTGTTCGTGATCCTTATCGACTATAAAGATTTGGATCTTATAACAATTAGGTATATCAAAGTCTTTGGCATATTGATTGCCACGTAAATGTTCAGGGCTATCAAAAATTCTAATATTAGTGGCTAATGGAGTTAGAATAACATCTAGTTCATCAAATTGAGTTTGATTTCTACACAAAATATCAATTTCTCTAGGTAACCAAGAAGGTTTTTCGCCTAAAGAACTTAAATGATGATAAACCGTTGAACTTCCATAAATGAAAGGCCCTTTATGTAAATCGAATGAGTATAAATTTTTTAAATACTCGAATATTTTTTGAAGATCCATATATATTAAATTTTGGTTCCCGGTGTCGGATTCGAACTGACCACCTGCCGCTTACAAGGCGGCTGCTCTGCCAAATGAGCTAACCGGGAATATTCTTTTTTAAACTTTAGCTTTTTCTAATCTAGATTTTACTGTTTTGATTCTGTTGTTGATTTTTGCCTTATCTTTACCCTTTGATGTTTTTGCCAACATATCTTCCAACTGCTTGAGATTCAAAGGACCAAGACGAGTCTTGCCAGTTTTGTGTTTTAGTGGATTATTTGCCATACTTTTATTTCCTTGTTGCTAGTATTATATATGTTGTTGACTATTAAGTCAATTATTTTGGTGGGAGCAGAGAGATTTGAACTCTCACATCATCTTTCAGATACTGGATCCTAAATCCAGCGCGGCTGCCAATTACGCCATACTCCTAAATTATTTTATCACGCCCTCATTATTCATTTGCTATCTTTAAACTTCTAAACCTATCAGCGGCAGTACTTGCGGCCCAAGCGTAGGGTTTAACGGACGGGGTCACATTACACGTACCGCGAATATAACCAATTGCCTGTGCTACTACGTTACTGCTGGCATGAAATTCATTTGGGTTGATGTCTAAATGAACAAACATTTCTCTATCGCCTACTACATCGACCAATGATAGGTATAAAGCACTGGCTTTGTATACTTCTGTCATTAACCGTGTGTTGGGTCTGTTAGGCTTATCGAAATCACGTTCTCTAGTTACCTCCCCGAATAATTTACATCCGTGTTTACTATCAATATGAACAACAATAGCCGCGGTATAATCTGCGTACCATAAACCATTTATTTTGACTCTTTCACTATCTACACCAATGTATATCTTTGTTGTGTTACTTTGCTCGCTGATATATTCTTTAATGTGCGGTAAGTTAAATTTCATAGTTTCCTTTGTGTTATTGATAATTAAAGTTTTGGTATCCAGTAGAGGTAACGCTCCTCTGTCTTTCGATTATCAGTCGAATGCTCTACTATTGAGCTAACCGGATGTTAATGGTGGAGGATATCGGTGCCGCCCCGATCGAGCTAAACTTGCAAAATTCAACTGAGCCCTGGCTCATCCCCCAACAACCCTTACAGCCCATTATGTGATTTTTTTTACTGACACTTTAAATTAATTCTAAATCTGCTTGACCATTGGTATCAATGATTAAATGCAATCTTGGTTCTGTGCCATGATTGCCAACCCAATGTAGCACACCGCTATTGAAAAAATAAATGCTTCCATCAGCTGGCATGGTATATTCTGTAGATTCATTTTTATTTTTACCTCCAAATATTACTGCTTTGTTGGTAATGATAGGAATATGATATCTAACAATATAACTAGGATCATAATCAACATGTGGTTTAATTGAAAATCCTGGCATCAATACTGCTAGTCTGACACGACAAACTGGACTTTCGAACATATCAATAATTTCTTCGAAGATATCTTTAACATGATTGTTTCGAACTCCGTAGTTGTGTTCGTCGGCTTCGGGCAAGTAATTGCTGGAAGTGGGTAATCTTCTTTTATTTTTACTAAAAGTACTTGTGCTGGTAGCGTTGATTTCTTCATTCGACGAAACAAGTTTAGACGGGTCAATTTCTGTGAGATACAGTTGCTTATACTTCTCACCTTGTAAAGTCTCAACAGCTTCATCTTCAGTAAAAAAGTTTTGTTTACTGAAAGCGTGTGTTTTTAAGAAAGCACTGTGCTTTTCGTTTTCACCGTATTTAACATCTACAAACGCATCGTAGTTAGTATAGCCTTTATCGATGCAATACTGTATCAATCGTTCGAGATCTACTGTCTTTTGTATCTTGCCATACAATGGCAATTGTTTACGTGTTAACATAGTTATTCCTCTGTGTTATGCTCGCTGATAAGCTTATTGGCTTGCCACTCTTCCATAGGAACAGTTATTGAAATTCTTTTACCCTTGTTATTCATGACACCGTGTATAACATTTGAAATCACCAAGTACCAATTACCGTTATTGAGTACACCGCTTTCGATGGGCTTTAAAGTGGGAGTATCATACTCGAGGAATCCGATACCACTTTTTCTAATTAATTCTTGACCTTCTTCGATGAACCAAGTGGTGACGCAAGCATCACCACTTACACGATACATCAATCTTGCGTACAATTTATCTGTATGAGGAAAATGACGATTAATTGTGGTTTGAATACCAATTCTGTCATCGGTTAAGCCATAGTCTGGTAAAATCGAATAGATAAATTCCTTTAATTCATCAGTAGGCTTGGTTCTGGCATAAATGCCTTTATCAACATCGAGTAATCTTCTACGCTTGTTTCTGCGATCAAAAGGATCATTTCCAAAGTCTGTGTCACCAGCGTAGCCTACAATGTGCTGTCTTAAGTCAGCATCGGCATATCTGTTGTTTCCAATGTCTATTACCTCATCGAGTACAGATTGAGGCGGATGTGGTAAATTTATTTTAAATAACAGTTTCATCCTGTATTTAGTAAACCACTATTCGTCGATTAATTTGTATTCGAGAGACTCTACTAATTCTCTTATCCAATCTTGAGTTAAGTCAAGCGCCGCTACATACTGTTCAGTGTAAAATAACGTTTGTTTTCCTAGGTAATCAAATTTCTGTAATAGTCCAGAATTAACGCCGTTATGTTTGAATCTATCTTTAATAGTAGCATCTCTATGCGACTTATATCGAGAATAGTTGTGTAAGTTCCATCCTAATTTGTATTGCTCACAGCCCATTTCATAAGCACATTTAACTTGCCAGGTCATGAAAATATCAGTCCACATGCCCAAATGATCCGCAAAAGGAAATTCAGGATTGCCCATCATGCGATGACATAATGCAGTTCGACCTTCATCCATTATTAACAGACCTTGAAATCCGGCAACTGTTGTTTTCTTATAAATTAAAAAACTAAAGCTTCCGGTTTTAAGTTTTTCATTAAAGCTGTAGTTTAAACTGTTAGTCTCTTCACTGGTTAAATCATAATTGCTTTTTGTTTTCGCATGTTTAATTCTGCGTTGAACATGATCCCACCAGTGAGTAAGAGACTCGCATAATTTTCGTGAATCTTCATAAGGATATTCTTCGTGTTTAATCATAAAGTCAGGATGGTATGATTGATAAGTTCTGAATGTCATGTTTTATAATATCAGGAAGACTGCTAGCCATTTATTTCTTTGATTAACGCACGTTGTTGATATTAACATAGTCACTGGTAGGTCGGTCGATGATCATGGCATGTTGCTTATATTTTTCAACGCTTCTTTTCATGAGATCATGTAGCCTGGGCATATCTAATTCATAGTCGATAATTCCTAAAATAATTTTTTTATATTTAGGATCATAAGAACTACCATGTTTGACTCTTAGATTGTTCCACGCCAAAGAATTAGTATCTTCTAGTTGCGCAGTTAAAAACTTTTTACTAAGATCTACTTCCGTATCAGGCAACGAATCTACAAAACCCAAAGTAGATATTGGATTTTCATCATAAAGCATGATTCTAAACTGTGTCGGCCCATCTACAATATTTTCGTGATCACGATGCATTTTAACCTCATCGGTACAGTTTAAAAACATTAAATATCCTACTGATTTAAAAGGAAAATTTTCCAACAGTTTATTGTAAAAATCAGGGAATTTTTCTATGAATTCATCAGTGAGATTATTGGCTGTTCTGTATTTTTTAGTGCGATTCTTACTTTTTTCGTTATAGTAAATTTCAACTGTATTAAAAAATAAATCATAAATAGAAGGATTATGATGCGAAATATTTAATTTTTTTGTTTCTGCACAACGATTAAAAAACCACTCGACTATTTCCGGGCAGTCAAATTTCGGAATATCTAAAGGTACATAAGCATAATTCTTCCAATCTTCGATAGATTTGTTTTCTTCGTTTAAAAAAACATTTCTATACTTAGATAATAATTCTTTTTCAGATCTTTTTATCTGTTCCATAACATCTCCCACAGTATAAATATACTTATGCTAAACCATTTATTTAAAAAATATAACTCGTTGTTGTTATTTCAAATCTTAGTACACCTATCACTGATACCAATGATAATGTATGCTTCGATGTCTCATTATGCTTGGGCTTTTTTTGTATATTTTTTAACCGGGGCTATTGGAATGAGCGGGATTTATCACCGATTGCTTAGTCATAAAAGTTACAACGCACCAAAATGGTGGGAATATCTCGGAACATTTTTAGGTACCATTGGTGGTACCGGAAGTAGTATTGCTTGGTGTGCGGTACATAGAGAACATCATAGATTCACTGATACTGACAGAGATCCGCACAGTCCACATCATTTACCTTGGTGGAAAATTCAATTTTTTAGTATGCTTCATCATCCGCGTGTAAAGTACGTTCCTGATTTGTTACGCAGTAATTTTCATATCAATATGCACAAATATTATTGGTTAGTACATGCTGGTTACGGGTTGTTTTGTTACGCTATTGACCCATTTGCGGTGATATATTTGTGGTTATTTCCAAGTTTTATATTATGGCATGCCGGCAGTTTCATTAATACACTGAGTCATTTTTTAGGATGGCAAGATTATCAAACCAGAGATACCAGTACCAATCATTGGTTAACAGGTATATTTGTTTGGGGAGAGGGATGGCACAATAATCATCACGCTTTTCCTGCTGACTGGAGATTTGGTAAAAAGTGGTGGCAGATTGATGTCACTGCTTATCTTATAAAATTAGTTAAAATCAAATAGAACTGAAGCGTAAGGTATACACTATTCTCTAGTATCACTAATCGCAACGACAAAATATATATTATCCTTTGAATTTTCTACCGAATGTAACCAATGTGTACCATTAAATTCAAAAGTTAATTGTTCATTGGCACTAGGAAACGGAATATGGATTTCTGGTCTAGTGCGATCTTGAATGGCAAAAGCTCTCATATCTTTGACCACTTGATGATCTTCCGGTGTTCGAATAAGATTATCAAAATCAACTGTTTTGTGATCGTGTTCTACCCAATGCATCCATACATATTCGGTTACAGGATTATTAATTAGTAATGGATAAACTATTGTGTAGATATTACAATCTATACCTGGTGTTGATCCACGATGAAAATGTTTTACTATACCATCTTTCTTTGGGAGTCTAGGGTGATTACCAATCATCATGGTATTAAAATCATAACAGCCCAAAATACCATGTTTTTGTGCTTGGGTAATAGACGGTTCTAAATATTTTAATATTTTACTATCTTGATATTTTTTTCTAACGTCTTCTAAACTTTTAAACTTACTACTTCTCCATCGTGTCATGGTATTTTCGTAGTAAGGGTTATTAAAAGGTATATTATTGTTTAATTCAAAGTGTAAATCAATGAACTCGTCGATATCAACTTTAGATAATGAGTTTGAACTATAATTAAAGTTAATTTGTTTCATAACTTGTATTTGATTATTTCAGCCACTTCTTCAAAGGTCTTATCAAAAATAGATATTTTAAACAATATTCTTTCTTCCGGGCCATTGCGAACCGAGTGTCGAACGGAAGTATTTAGCAAAGCTTGTGTATAAAAATAATCAACGTTTTCGACAGTAACAGGAGCTAAATTTTTACTTAGTACAAAATTAATCGAACATTGGGTATTGTGATCAGTATGTTCAGGCAAGTAACTGTTTGGTGCCAACCAATAATATCTAGGTTTGCCACCTAAGCCAAAATCTTCTAAGATTTGTTTACCATATTCGCCGTAGTCTCTAGCTATTTTCCAATAGTCTAGTGCGTTGTTGTATCTACCATCAACATACGATTCTGCTGTTTTTTTAATTTCATCAGCTTCTGTCAATAACCGGGTTAAATCCAACGGATAATTCAATAATACCAAAGGCTTCATTCTTCTACTACTCCTATCAAATGCAATCTAGATTGCGTTGAACAGTTTATAAAGGTGTGAAATTTTCTAGTATCAGTCCAATAAACAGCTCCTGCTGGCATGTGTTCTATAGTAGCCTGGGTGTTATCTTTGAATACAAAATAACACTCGGGGTTAGTGATTAAAGGTATATGAATTCTAGGGGTTGAATCTTTGTGTATACTGTAGCAACTCATTTCGTTGACCCACATTAGTCTAGTTCTAGTAAGTTTGTAATCTACTATTAATTTTTCAAATATTGTATTTTTAATATGCGGATTTAACTCGTTACAGGTAAGGTCGATTCCTCGGCCTTTACCAACTGCACTAGACCAAATATTTTCCCCTGCTAGATGCTGAATACCTGCTTGTTTACCTTTGTGACCCATTACAGCCCATTCGATCTTTTTTTCTAAATGGATGTATTCAGTTAAAATAGGTAAAACATCAATGTCGTGTAATTTTTTTAGCATGATACTGTATTTAGTATTGGTGGAGCATCTTGGGATCGAACCAAGCGTGTCAAAGACGGCGGATTTACAGTCCACTGCATCACCATTGATGCTTCTACTCCATAACGTACTCTTGCGAATACGTGTATTAAAATGTACTGATGACAATACATTTTAATACTCTGCCTTTTTACACATTAGTGTTATCGCCACTAACTTATCATCCGGCAGGACGCCCTCTTTCGCAGTATGTTTTAAGTGCACTGCCCGGGCTACGTTCCCGGAGTTCTTCACACTTCGCGGTCATGAGATCCTTCTTAGGTAATCTTCGCGCTCTGTTCTTTCCAAGCTTGCTGATATTTCAAGGCACGCTCTAACTTTTCTAAAATCAACTTTCGTTGTTGTTCGTTGGTTAGCACGTGTTCTTTAATCCATTCGGCTTGCTGTAGTTGTTTTTTATTTTCATCTGTCATAGTTTAACGCTTATAAACAAAAACCCTGAAATTGTTAGTTTCAGGGTCTAGGAAGTTTAAGAATTTTTAAGTATATTGCTTAAGTATTCTTGTCCTCCCGGACCACTGGATAAATCTCTACTGAACTTACATTATCTAAACGATTAAACGTAGACGACCAAGTAGCGGGCATTGAGCACGCCTGTTTGGATATCGTATTAAATGGTCTATGTAATGAAGTCATTTGTTTTCTCTTTTTAAACAATAAATGTATTGTAACATCATTGCTTGTATTGTCAATCTTTTTTGGTAATCTTTATTTGTTGTATTTCAACAACTGTATTTAGTATTTTATTTATGGTAGAAACAGAAATAAGTATTAAATTAGCGTAATTTTTAATCATTTTTAATTCTCCCCCAATTGGATCGATCCCAAATTCGTTCATGTGCCCAATACAACCCAATTTTAGTTACCAACTCTGTTAGTGCGATACCACTAGCTAGCTTTGCTTGTCCAGTAATAAACCAACTAACAATAAAAGTATCAACAGAACCTGTAATTCTCCAACTTACAGCTTTGGCTAAACTTCTTAATTTATTTTCAATCATTTTACAACTTTCCTAGTAAAAATAAAGTATACACTTGACTAATTTAAATGTCAAGAAAAAAGACTACCGAAGTAGTCTTTTTCTACTATTTTCTGTTTCTAATCATAGTTGATCAACGCCAGTGATTAAACTGCGAATGCTTCGGCTTTTGCTGTAGAACGAGCAGAGAAACGAATTCCCTTACCGCTTACAGTTACTTCGCCTTTCGATGCGTTTGCATTTACTTTTTGTGTGTCTTTGATTAAGTTGCCTTAATCCTACGGCTTCTACCTTGCCGATCCCTATAGTTTTATTCTCACCACGTCGAATCCATTTCAGGCCCATCCAAAACATTCTAGTAATAAAATGTTTCAGATGAGGAATTTGGTGGACCTGGCGGTATCGAAACCGCGTCCGCAATGCCTTTCAACTATAGTTGCCATTGCTGGCAGATTCTGTTACAATACTTCTATGTTGCTGGCTTGTAGGCCTTTTGCGCCATTAACCACATCAAACTTTACACGAGCATTTTCTTTCAAACTTTTAAATCCTTCTGATTTAATTTGGGTATAATGCGCAAATAAATCTGCTCCTTTATCATCTGGAGTGATAAATCCAAATCCTTTTGCGTCGTTAAACCATTTTACGATTCCAGTTGTCATTTTATTCCTTTAAAAACATACTTTTATTTATTAAACCTACACTAGTAGTTATTTAAAAATTTTTCTAAATCACCATACAAATTTATAAGTACGGCTTCTTTACTACTAAAAAACGATATCATTGTTATTATGCTTTTCTTTTTTGTTATGTAGTAGGGCATTGTTAATTTTTTATCCAACAATAACAGCATTTTGTTATTAACGTTGTCTGATTCTTTGATGCTGTAATTATAACATTCTAATTCTAAAAATTTAACTAATACATTATATCCTTCGTCTGTTAGTCTTAACCCGCCGTCAGTCCTGAGATTATACCACCATGCTACCGCGGCATCAGCAACGGTAATAGATTGGTCTTTGGGTAATTGATTAATTATTGTTGAAGTAAGCTCGATTTTATCTCGCATACATTATTCTTTGGTGATAAGAGTACCTTGGGTTAATTCGTACACAGCAAAATCATTGGTTTTAAATTGTTCATTTAATTTTTTAGCTAGGTTAAATGCATGGCCTTTGTTTCCAAACGAGGATTTTTTGTATTTTGGTCCAGGATAAGCTATAAGCTGATATACTGTTCGTAGGTTAACAGGTTTACCTTGAAAAAATACAGCATATACAGCATCAGCTGATAAAATCTGCTCAGTTTTGTAGGTAGACTTGTTTGTAACTTCTATTAAAATTTTCGGTTTTGGTCTGCTCACTTTATATTCTTTCTGTATAGTTATATTTATACAAAATCTACTTAAAGTTACCGCCTGATATGTTAATTTCGTCACTACTATTGGTTAAAGCTGATGAACTTGCGGTTTTTAGATGATTTAGCTCTAGCAACAGCTCAGTTAAATCAGCGAGCATACCCTTGGCATCTGACATTGGCATAACAAAATCTTTGTTATTACGATGTTCATTACCGCGCATTCTGTCGATGAATTTTTGTAAATGCAAGCTCATGATTTGTTGATATAAGGGCTCAACATAGGAGGAGCCCACCCTTCCGGTTTCAAAATTTTTCCATCTTCTCTACGCTTGACTTTTCCGGTTCTTTTATCGATTTTAGCAAAATTAGTAGACATAACTTCTTTCCACGCACCCTCGGCGTCGAACCCTGCGCTGTGTATGGCACCGATAGTGACCACTAGAATATCAATCAACGCATCAAGTTGTTCTACTAAATCATCGGCTAGTACAGCTTGATGAAGCTCGCTGACTTCTTCGTCAATTAGTTTAAGATACATCGCATACTGAGAAATGGCATAAGCATCAACTTTTTGATCGCAGGCTACCATAAATTTTTTTTGATCATGAAATAAATTCATTGTTTTACTACCTCTTCTTTTGTGTGATAAGGTCCTTGGTAAGGATACCTTTGCAATGTGATTAACTTGGGATCCCGCATGGTACTCCAAGCTCTTCCTTTTTTTACATAATACCAACCGGCAGCATACCAACTTTTACTTTTTTTTGTTTTGGTATATACAGGTAATTGCTTTTGAACATACCACATGGGATTATGTGCTCGTCCGCTAATGCTATACCCATAAACTTCGTTGGTGGTAGCTTTTTTCTTCGCAACAGGAATTACTGGTTCAAACTCTACAATATCTTTTACTAGTTTGATATTTTTATATTGTCCTATAATTTGATTATCAATTTTTATCTGATACCCGCCGTCGACCGCTTCGATGTTGCCAACCTTACGATTATCTTGGTGTACCACCCAAAATTGTTTATCAATAATAGGTTTAGCTACTAAGGTCATTCAGTATTCCTTTATAAGTTTCATTCATCCACTTGCTAAAATTGTCGGCATTATCACTTAGTTTGACTAAATCATACTTACCACAGAATTGCAAAAATCTAACACCAACTTGCCCAACATCTTTGTGGCTGATTTGTTCTCGTATACAAGTGTCTACTGCTAGTTTAACATCGTCGGGTTGCGCTGTCAAGTCGATTAAGGTACAATTACGTTCATAATCAGTTAACACACGATGTTCGACTCCATCAGGGTCACTCCAACGTTGCAACATTAAATTATTCCACGCAAATCCTTTTTTCTCTTTATCTTCAAAAGCTTCACGCAGTCCAACTTTATTCTTTGATCCTTTTTCACGAACACCAGGATATGCACTAAAGACATTGTCGGTACTATCGCCACGTACACATTTCTCAAATAATAACCAAGCAGGATCTGGCGTTGTTTTGGGTAGCTTGGTTTTCTTATCAAGCACCGGCTTACCTTTGGCATCAAATATCCCATCAATGGTTAGCAATTCATCGGTAATCCCATTGTACTGTTTGACATTAGGCGCCAGTAATTGTACGAAATCAGTATCACTGCTAATGATAATATGCTCATCTTCTGGATGAAGTGCGATCCATCTGGCAATTAAATCATCGGCTTCGGCAGTGGGACATCTTAGCACACTGCAATTTGTTCTTTCACTTAAAAACGTGGTTAGTGAATCATACGTCTCCCAAAACATCTTGTCTTCTTCTTGCTCTTTTTCAGTTAAAGAAGCTCGAGAAACAGCACGATTAGCTTTGTAGGGTTTGTAAAACGATTTACGCCAGCTACGTCCTTCTAAGCAGAAAATTGTATGGTCAGATTGAAATCTCTGCGCCATGCGATTTGCGGCCATTAAAGTAATGTGTAGTGCCATGCCAAGTTTTTCTGAAGTATCTGCTCCACGATGTGCACCGTGTCGAGCTCTAAAGAAAAGATTAGCCGAATCAACTAGTAGGTATTTTTGTTTCATGTCTTATTATAACGCAAACAACATTAAAAGTCAACTTAATAGTTTGTTTTGAATGATATATTTTAATAAAAAATGACCCCACCAAATGTGCCCATCGGCACCAAAATAAGGTGATTCATTGGTCACAGTATCAAAACCAGCAGTTTTTAGCCTAGCAGTATACGTTCCATTTTCATCGTAAGGAGTTATATAATTAACTCCCCAGTCATGTTGGTTTGCGCAAGTTGAAAAAGTACCATAACTATTAAAGAAAATATGAGCGATGTTGCGTTCCGCTAACCATAAGTGAAATTGCCATATATTTTCATGTTCTGTTTCTACATCTGTAGAATTTGTCCACTGTATGATTAGAATTTTTTCAGTAGAGGCATTTGAATCAACCCATTCCTTGGCCTCATTTAAAATTATCGAATTGGTATGTGTATGCTTTGCTCGATAATCAAACCCAGCCTTGAGATTCACACTCAATAATCTCCCCCAGCTGGCTGCCAAGTTTTCAGGGTGTGGTAACTCACTTAAATATCCGCCGGCGCAGTCAAATTGGTTAACTGCTTGAGATCCCCCGGTGTGTCCGTCTCCGCATACAAGTAAAATCATAATTTTCTATTTTCAGCGTCTGCTACACGTTTACGTAAACTAGATGAACTAAAACTGTGGTCTCTACCATTGAAGATGATTTCAATACCACGTTGATAACAAGCTTTGTCACCAGTAAATTGTTTGCCTTCGTACTCTACACCTAAAATTCGAACATTCAACGGTAGTATAAGCAATAAGTCTATCAAATCTTTTTCACTTTGATATACAACAACTTCGTCTACATATCGACAAGCGGCTAATTGTATTTGTCTTTCAACAATACTTTGTATTGGTTTGTTTTTTGTATCTGGCCTATCGATAGTTGGATCTGTTTGTAGCCCGGCAATTAGATAATCACAGTGATTGCGAGCTTCACTGAGCATGGCTACGTGCCCGGCATGAAATAAATCGAACGTGCTAAATGTGATTCCTATAACAAGACCTTGTTGTTTTAATTCTTTAATTTTATTGAATATCATATGTACTCCTTAACTTATCTCTCGTCGCCCATCGCCGACGTCACGTGACTTAACTACACGATTACTCATAGCTTCGTATTGCTCATAAGTCTCGAGAACCACGTTGCGACAAACCTGTACGAACCAGCGGTCGACAATGTCGGTATCTGTATCAGCAGGATTCATTTGATATCCTGCCCTAACTAAATTTGCCACAAATTTATCGTTCCAATCTAATTCAAACGCTCCTTGATTTATATTGGCAGGATCAATGTCCATGCTAAGTATGTTGACGTAAGGTTCCCCGCGTTCAGTTGCCAGTTCTTTTTCACTTTTAGAAACTGCGGGTTCTTTAGTTTCTTCGACCGCGACTTCCTTAGCGCTGAATAATTTTTTTATTTTTTCAAACATTTTATGTTGCCCACGCATTCTTGAAAAGCGGCACCTGAAGTCGATCACTATATCGCCATCCTCTGGACATTGCGGCCAATGCTACATTTTTAGCATTTAAATTATACACTGACTCAACCCCGCCAACTGGCATGAGATAAATTTGACCAGTGAACCCTGCTGATCTATAAGCATTAGCGGCACTTTCAGCATCTGAGATATCTTTCTCTGTGGCTACTACAAATTTTAAATAAGCATCACCGAACCATTCGTATTTACATACAGTATTTGGTAGAATGGCTGATGCCCATTTTTCACCGCTTCCTGGTAATTTAGCACTAACGCTAAATGTAATTTTTCTATTTCTATCTTGCGACCATGTAAATAGGTATTTTCTAAATTCCTCGTCGAGCTCTTGTGTACCGTTTGTTTCAAATGTAATTGACTTTAATTTTGACATTTTTGGATGATTTAGCAATTCTGGGTAAGCACGTTGCCACCCTAATAAAGGCTCACCGCCCGTAATAACAAGATGCTCATCTCTCCATTCATTATGAGGTAGTATTTCCATGATGCGTTCTACTATAGCATCTGACGTTAGTAATGGACTAAAATCTTTAAACTTAGGATGCCAAGAGGCATAAGAGTCGCATCCTGTAGAAACTAAAGGTAAGTCATTGTAGGAACGAAATTTTACCGGGTCAATAAATTCAGCTTCTTTACTTTGCTGTCCGTCTGGCATACCAAACCCACTACAAGAAAAATTACAGCCAAATGTTCTTAAGAAGACACTAGGCACGCCCATGTATTTCCCTTCGCCTTGAACGCTATAAAATAATTCAGATACTTTAATTTTACTCATCAACATCTCCATTCTCTAAATATTGGGTTACTAAATCGTCTGCTTCTTTTTCACTTACTGCGTATACTTTAAAAGTTGCCGTGCCTTTACTGGCTTTAACATCAAACGGCAACGCACCTTTTGGTAACCAGTTTTTTTCGACCGGACGACTAATTAAAAATAATTTCATTGTCATGGCTCTTTGTATAAGATTGTCAGTAATGTCTTTGGCTGTCTTACTCATTTTTTATAATTACCTTTGCCTGGTATTGTATTTCTTACACCACCCACTGGATCTTCTACATCTCCTTTGTGTCGGGGTATAAGATGTATATGCGGCCAATTAACCGTTTGTCCAGCCGCCTCGCCGTAGTTTAATCCTATATTAAATCCATCCCACTCACCGCTGTTGACTTTTGCTCGCCCATATCTAAATGCGTCATTGAATGCTTCACTTAGTATGTGTGTTGTGTTGTATTTAGGAACAAACAACAAGTGTCCAGGGGTACAAGGATACTTATCGTAATAAACCGCCACGTGAAAATCTTCCTGTAGTACATTATCCCACGGAGCTGAACTATCACCTTTATCATCCGGGCCATCGAAGATTTTATCACTCATGTCGAACTCTTTGCTTTTAAATATTCATCATTGTGAATCCAAATATTTTTTACCAAAAATCCCCACTCTCTTAGTTGAGGTCCTGGCATAAACAATGACCAAGCAGTAACTTCTGGATCTAACTCAATACGATGATAGCTTTTGGCATTACAAATGCGGAAATGACCAGCACCACGCCAATGGCACATTTCTGCGATTTTCTTACCATCATTATCAAATATGGGCACCCATTCAAAGTACCCGCCTTTTAAAATTAATGTAGCATAAGGCCATGGGTGATCATGTACATCGTCAGGGTCTGATTTTAAAAATTTATGAACAAAGATATTAAAAGGAAACCATTTTCTATCTTTTAAAAAAACATAATAACGTTCTAAATAAGGAGCGTTATTATGTCTATCCATAATAATACGTTTACGTCCTAAACGATCAAGAACAGTTAAGAAAAATTGAGATAATTTCATAGTGTCTACTTTCTAACTAGATACTCAATTGTAAACTCTATACGTATAAATGTCAACCTATGATTTACCAAATTTAATACTTTACTTTTGGTTGGGAATTTGTTCTTGCCAATGAGCTATCATTTCATCCATTAAGTCGTAAAACGAATATTTAGGAGCCCATCCTAGTTGAGTTCGAATTTTAGTACTATCACCTTTTAAATAAGGTAACTCTTCTGGTCGCAAATATTTAGGATTTTGAACTACATAGTCTTGATAGTTTAATCCTAGTTTGGTGAAAACATATTCGCACATTTCACGTACACTTCGAGTTTCGCCAGTGGCTACTACATAGTCATCTGGTGTATCTTGTTGTAAAATCAAATGCATAGCTCTAACATAGTCATAAGAATGTCCCCAATCACGATAGCTATCCATATTTCCTAGTTCTAATTTATTTCTTAATCCTAATGAAATTTCTACAGCAGATTTAACAACCTTGTTGGTAACAAAATTACTAGCTCGTCTTGGTGATTCATGATTGAATAAAATACCGTTGGCGGCAAATAATTTGTAGGCCTTGCGATGATGATGTACAATGTTAAATCCAAACACTTTAGCACATCCGTAAGGACTAACTGGGCGCAAAGGTGTTGTTTCACGTTGATAACCGTCGGCATCAACTGAAGTTCCAAACATTTCTGAACTACTTGCTTGATAGAATTTTGCTTCGGGCACAATATTTCTATATGCCTCAAGCATGTTAAGCACACCTAGAGCATTTGTTTGCGCAGTGAATTGAGGCATGTCACTGCTGATACGAACATGAGACTGTGCTGCCAGATTATAAATTTCGTCTGGTTGGAACATGCGAAGACAACGTTCTAGCGAACTTTGATCAAGCAAATCACCGTATTCTAAATCCAAAGACAAATGATCTACACGATTTCGTTGATGTTCTACTGTACTATTACGTCTAATGATTCCGGTTACTCGGTATCCTAGACTAAGTAGATGCTCAGCCAAGTAACTCCCGTCTTGTCCGGCAACGCCGGTTATAAATGCTGTTTTTGTCATATATTTCCTAAGTTAATTTTTAATATCAATCGATGCTGAATCAAGAGCTGATCCGTAATACGGGCCATTCTTAACTTCGACGACTACTGCGTCATCGAGTACAGTTAGTGTGTGCCCGCCATTATATGTTGTCATGCAATCTCCTTGATTAATAATAAATGTTTCAATGATATCATCGTTAATATCAAATATTTGAACACTTAATTTACCTTTTAAAACTATCCAACATTCTTGTGTACCTAAAGTTTCTCTTTTAATCGGTAAATGTTTGTGTGGTTTTACTTTTCTACCGGCAGGCAATTTTAAAGAACAAACTTGCAAAATTTCTGCTTCACTGGCTGAATCTACTCGCAGGGTATCTTGTTCGTACGTACTTATAATAGATACTAGTAGTTGATTATTAATTTTACTAAAAATTTTACGATTCATTTGCGTTGTTTGGTTTTTTGTAATCCATATCTACGCAATAGCTTTCCGTCATATTGCGAGCCATGTCTTCAATAACGGCAGCTACATCATCTGGTTCTAAACAAAGTTCTGGGTTAGGTTGTGGCAAGTGTGCTACATGTTTTGTATTAACTCGCACAGGATGAACTATTCCTAATTTAAAATTTTCTGGAGCCGCTTCATTTGCTCCTTGCCACATGCTATGTTGTGCGGCACGACTAGCCGCATACAACGGCCACTTTCTACGCCCTTGCTTATAAGTGCTTGACCCATGCTGAATAAATCGTATCAATTTATTTGGCGGATTGTCAAAATAATATTTAATAACTGCCCAGTGACTTTTAACATTAATATCAAAAATAGTATCAAAATCATCAGTAACATCAAACACACCAGCACAATGAATAACAACATCTGGTTGTTCAATTGCTAGCAAATTTCGTATTTTTTCACTAGCAGTAGCATCTGCTAAATCAACTATGCTTCTGTTTATTTTAACTATTATGTGATCTTTTTCTAAACGAGCCATGGTGGCCTTGGCAGTATCGCTGTTAGATCCAATTACTAAAATTTTTTTCATAAAATAAAATCCTCCCATCCTAAGTTTTGTTTCATAATTTTTTTGTTTTCGGTTTTAAAATTTCTGCGTGTGATTGATTTATGTGTAAATGATTCTGGTATTTGTATAAAACTACCAGTATAAGGTTCTAAAATAATAATTTCTTTGTAGCAGTTTAATTCTTCCGGTAATGTAGAAGTTGGATCTGTGGTCCAGTAAATGGAAGAATCAGCAAATGAACCTAAAGCGTAAGTTAACCCTTCTCCGATACAAACTACAACTTTACTAGTGTCTTCGTTGACTATTTTTTTCCATTTGTTATTTACAACAGTTGGATTTTTTTCTAATTTGGCTTCTCTACTTGTGCATCTTATGTAAGTGCTTGTTTGGCTTGCTAACGCATCAGCGTAGCACTCACGTAAATCTTCATCAGTAGCCGGGATTCTAATGTTCAAAT
>Ga0208379_1000353_pt1 | contig 20968 bp, 26 predicted proteins | sample CryBogCBE02Aug07_FD_184559 | JGI IMG/M metagenome (GOLD analysis project Ga0208379, IMG submission 184559) | Freshwater microbial communities from Crystal Bog, Wisconsin, USA - CBE02Aug07 (SPAdes) | ecosystem: Environmental > Aquatic > Freshwater > Lake | place: Crystal Bog, Wisconsin, USA... | reverse complement strand
TGATCCAGCTTTCTAAGTAAGCTATAGCTGGCTTCTGACCACATAGACATATCTTTAATGCGCTCGTTATGATCCCGCTCCATCATCTGATAAAGACGGTCTGCGGTTTTCATTTGAGCTTCTATAAAGTTAATCACTTTTTCATTCCCTTTAGGGTTTCCGCCAATCTAGCCCGCTGACCCAACTTGCCGGGTTTTTTTGTTGCTGCAGCTAGTTTCTTTGGCGGAATAGTTTTACCTTCCTTTACGCCTAATTCTTTGCGTAAAGCTCCGGGTTTTTTAATTGCTTTCTGAATCCACTTTTCAGCCATTATTTGCTCCTTGCGGCTCTCATGTTATCAACTAAATTAGGATAAGGTCTGCCAGCTGCTTTAGCCATGGCTTTAGCTTTTGACTTTTTCTTGGATGATAATTTTTTAGGCTTGCCTAAATCTTTAGGACGCGGCTTGTCCCAGACTTCACCGCCTTTTTTATATTCATCCACTGCATCTGGGTTATCTTTTCTATGGATAACCTTTTTGCCGGGCATTTTGGAAGGAGCGATATCGCCCATTCCGCGAGAGGCCATCATTACTTTTTACCCTTAGCCATGCCGCCGCCGCACATAGCCATTACATGGTCGCGGTGACGCTTGTGGTCACCAGCTGTATGCTTCATATAATGAGTGCTGTGATGCTTGTGATCGCCTTCTTCGTGTTGGCTGATGAAGTCGTCATGGTGAACCATATCAGGGCCTGAAATTGGCTCAATGGATTCTTTGGTTACTTTTGGATTCATTTACTTCTCCTTAACAATATTTACCGCGTGTTTTACCTTGCTGTGCAATACCATCTGCACGGCTAGATGCTGATCCACCTTTGGACATTTTTTTAGTTTGTCCACCTTTTTTCATATAACCCATTTTATTGCGTACGGGAGTAGGCAATTTTGCTAATCCGGGGTTCTCTTCTTTATCTACAGGTTTTAACATACCGCCTTCCTTCGCTAAAACTTTTCCGCCTTTTTTCATACCAGCCGCAGCTGGCATAGTTGCATCACCCATAGGGTTAACCTGTGGAATGTTTTGTTGAGTAGTACCAAACAATTTGTAATCGCGCTCGGCTTCTTGGCGAATACCGCGCTCACGATTGGCCTTGTAATAGGCTTCCCGTTTGGCTTTTTCTTTTCCGGTTTCTTCGTATGGCATGATTAGCAGTACTTCTTCTTAGTCATTCCGCCTTTTTTCATGGCGTTAACAAGTGGTCCGTTACCAACGGTGTTGCCAGACATCTTAGGCATATTAGCTCTTGTCAAGCCGCGCTCTGCAATGCCGTTGCCATGTGGTTTTTTGCCGCCAGCAGTTTTAACAGCACCCATGGACTCGCCATAAATTACGCCGCCTTTAGCATATTTTTTCATCATGCCGCCTTTTTTCATGCGGGCTCCGCTTTCAATACCAATTTCTTTACCGCTATCACCGAGGTTGGTACCGCGTGTATGGCCGCGTTTTTGCACAGCAGATTCGCCATGCTTAGTTAATTTATTGGAACCTTTTTCTATATCTTTAGCCATAGTGCGTGGACCCATGGTCTCTCCGCCTTTAGCCATCTTTTTCATCGCCATTTTCTTCATAGCCATGCCGCCTTTCTTCATTCCCATAGCACCCATGTCCATTGCGCTTGGCATATCCATGGCTTTTTTTACGCCAACATTGCGAGCTAGTGCTGGCATTCCTTTAGTTGTTACTTTTGTCTTCATTTCTTTTTCCTTTCGGGTTACACCACCAGAACTAAAACCAATGTATTTATTTAAACTTGCATTAGGTAATTGTAAATCACCGTGATGCGTTTTTTGTTTATTAATACCTTCGGCCGTAGGGTTGGCGGATCCACCCTTACGAAATTTCTTACCTTTATCCGCAGCTGCAAAATCTTTTCCAACCTTTTGAGGTATTCCTACTTTTTTGGCAAACGCAGCATTATGAGCCACGGCTTCCATCAAATTATGCTGTGCCTTGCTTTTGCTTGGCATTACTTACCCCAAATACCATTAAACATATTAGCCAAAATAGCGCCAATCAAAGCAAAAGCGCCACCAACCATCATCAATGTTTTCCAACCACCATGAGCTTCTGCCAGAGTTTTTTGGATAGCTTTAATTGCTTCCTTAATTTCTGCCATCTCTTTAACCATTTTGTCCATGTCGGCCTGTAAATGCTCAATATCGTTTGCGTGTGTTGCCAATTCTCTGGCTGTTAGGATTGGATCAATGTCACTCATTTTAGCATTTCCATTTTTTCAATGACTTATTAATTCTGCTATCTGGGTCATTGGCCGTTTTACTTGATGTCAATTTCTTTTTCATTCCAGTCATGCGGGCGCAGAAAGATTTCTTCCGCGATCCGCCTTCTGGTTGCGGTGGTTTAATATCGTGTCCTGCTGCTTTTAAACTTGCTCTACCTTTTGCGTTAAGACCGCCGGAGGGTGACTTCCCCTCCTTGCGAGTCCATGCTGGAGATTTAGCCATATTAAGCCATCGCTTCCTGACAAACTACGTTAACTTGAACTGCAGTACTTTGGTTTGTGGTAATTGCCACTGTCAAAATATCTGCTACGTTACCTTTAATGTTAGTCAGTACAGGGAAGAAATTCTGCAAGTCTAACTGCTGCAGTGCATTGTTAGGCGTTGAGAACGCATATACAACTTCACCACCAGACAAGTTAGCCGCAGACAAATCTACTTCAGCAAACGAGTTGAACGAACCTAAAGTATTCATAGCTTTAAAGTTTGCTTGACCCAATGAAAGCTGATTTGTTGGTGTACTTGCAACCAATTCAACCAAAGCAGTAGCGCTGGTGTTTATCAACAGCGTTTGTGGCAATAGCTGACCTCTATCAATTAATCCAATTTGATAGGTGTTACCAGCAGAAGGACCATTAGCAAGTGGCAATCCGTTAACAATATCTTGGAAAGTAATTGTATTGGTCGTATTACTTGTAATTCTTCCAGTATATGGCGAAGTTACTGTAGCACTTCCACTATAACTTCCGGGGCTTGATGCTCCGTAGTTAATTGTTACTCCGGTTGCGCTTGCTGCTAGGACGTTAAACTGACCATTAAATGTTGCAGGGTTTGAGTTTGCAATATTGATGACATTACCAACAGACAAATTGTGAACAGCTCCAAATACAATGTTTACTGGGAACTGTGTTACACCGCCGACCAATGTTCCGCCGCCAACAGTTACTGCACTTACTGATGGCATTGAAGCATTGTAATAAACGAACTTGCCAACAAATTGGTTTGTACCCCAATAAGTTGCTGTTGGCAATGTGCTGTTTGCAGTTACACCGTTTGGTAATGGAATATTTAACAACAGTTGTGTTGTATTTGGTACGTTAGCAATCAAGTATGTACCAGCAGCAACCGTGTATGTGGAGCTAATACTTCCAGACAATGATCCTTGCAGAGCGCTTAAAGCATATGTGCCGTTTGCGCCCGGAGCTTGAGCAGAGTATTGGCCTACCGCTTGAACTGTAAATGCTTGGCTAAGGGTAATAACGGATCCGTTAATTGCTGAAATAAATGTATTTGCAGGAACGCCGGTTCCCATAAACATTTGACCAACTACAAAACCTGTTCCGGCTGCTAATGTAATCACGCTTGTACCAACCGCACCACCGCTTGAATAAGCTTGTGAAGCTGTTGTGCCGTAGAACGACAAGACGGTATTGGCTGCAAGAGCAGAAGTTGTCCCGCTGCTAATGGTAATTAAACCAGCCGTGCCAACAGTTTGAACAATGGTGCCAGCGGCAATACCAGATCCAATAACTGCTTGTCCAGCCGTTACTGTGGTATTTGCACCCAAAGTAATTGAGGTAGAGGCAATTGCCGTAGCAGTAGCAGTTTGGTTTACAACAAATGAACCGAATGCAGACTGCTGTTTGGTTATGGTTGTACCAGAAGCAATACCTGTACCAGCCAATGATGCGCTTGGCAAGAATGTTCCAGTTGACGTAGTAATGGTTAATAAAGCACCAGTGCTTGGGTTAGAGAACTGATAATTTCCGGCTGCTTGTGCAGTTAATGCAGTGCTCAAAGTAATAATTGCGTTACTTGGATACTGAATATCTGGAGCATTTCCGGGGTTGCTTACAGAGCCATAATAGGTAATAGCAGAAACGGTAGCGTTAGAAGCAACACCAGTACCACTGATAGCTTGACCTACGGCAATCGCAATTGGCAATCCCGTTGACTGATTAATTGCGTTAGAAACAATAAACTGCGTAGTTCCAGATGCACCGGTTACAGTGGGATCAGTTACAAAAGCATTTGTTGCGGCAATGGTTCCAGAAGAATAAGTGTATCCGGTAGCCGTACCAAGCTGGTTAAATGACGACAGCGTAATATAGTTTGCTGGGCTATTTGCTTGCGCTGTATTGGTTAATGGATAACCATGTGCAGAGGAAAATGTAAATGTTGATTGGCTATTAATACTAGTACCAACAATTGTTGAAATTGCTGGAGTTGCAGTAGCAATAGTTAACGATTGAACTGTTCCGCCAGTAGCCGTGGTGATGGTATTGTCAAACTGATCTGTACCTACGGCTCTCATACGGAAAGACATGGCTGGGAAACGAATAGAGTTTGCACCAATAGTACGAGTTTGTAATGCAGCATAGTTACCATAAGAATAAGTAAAACCACGCTGTTTATCAATACCGCCTTCAATCAATACCGATACACCGTAGTGAGTCATCACTGAAAGACCAGTAGAGCCACTATCGCGCTGCTCGTAACGAACAGGCAAATTACCAGTACGGCTCCATGGTTTAATTTGGTTTACGCCGTTAACTACACCGTTACCAGTACCGACTTGGTGCATGATCCAAGGCTCGCCATCAATGACTACGCCCCAACGCAATGCGCCGGCTCCGTACCAAGCATATTCCATCCAAATCATCTGAACTTTAGTCCAGTCAACTGCGTTGGCAATATTTTTGTTTCCGTTCCATGCTTCAAATGGAATCACTGTATCTACAGGAGTTCCGCCCGAATCTGAACGAATAACAGCAAACATGGCATATGGGTTACCAGCATAAGGGGCTCCCGCCTGCATGAAGAACATTCCGTTGGAGTCATCAAAAATACCAACACGCTGGAATTGACCTTGAACTGATGCGCCAAAGTTTACGTTAGAGGCCATGTAAAACGTCTTACCGGGCTGATAGCGGTGATAAGGACGTGATTGACGAACAGTAATGTCACCGGGGACGTTACCGCCGCCGATTGTCATTGTTACACCGCCTAATCCGGGGTTCTGAACAATAGATGCTTGACCGGATACGTTTTGAATGTATTGTTCCCAGCGCAAAGGTTGAACGCCGTATTCAAAGTCGGCGTCATAAATGTTTTGCGATTGCGAAACTTTAAGTTTTCCTACAACGTCACGCAGACGCTGAGGAGCAATAAATTGTGCGGCACCATCAATACCAACCAATGGTGTTGTAGATGTTTGTGTGCCTAAACTAGCTGTTTGTGTGCTTACTCCCGCGCCATTGCTGGGCGAGAAAAAATTCAATAAATTCCATGCGCCTGACATAATATCTCCTTAAGTTTTAAAAAGGGAGCCGAAGCTCCCATTCGGATTATTAGTCAAAGTTACCATATGGATATGTTGAACTATTTCCAATATTAGTGTCGGCCTGTGCATATTGCAAAGTAATACCAAACTTACCAGATACAGGAGAATTCCAGCTATTACCAGTCATACCCAAAGTAACAACTACTTGGCTAAACCAAGTTGGTTGTGTGCCGGGCTGAATGTTTTGTACGTCTTGTAAAGTAGACTGGCAGTTTGCGTATTGGGTAGCTGTGTAAGTGGCAGTTGTACGGCCAATAGCGGTAGTTGTATTAGAAGCTACGCTTGCGTAAACAGCGCCAGTTGAAGAAGTTACAAACTGGTTAGAAACATAACAAGCAACTGTTGAGGGAGACAATGTAGCCGCATCAACTGGGTTTGCAATGAAATCTAAAGTTACGTTGTAAAGATATGATGCTTGTGGCAACAAGAAAACTGCGCCACGATAAATAGTACCAGCAGCATCAGCAGTAGGAGCTGTAGCTACAGTAGGGCCTGAAGCGCTATATGCGCCGGCTTGTGGAGTCCAAATAGTACCTACGTTATTTGGAATATTGTTTGAACTAACAAACACGCCAGAGCTACCAGCATAACCAGCGGTTCCTGCAGTAGTTTTAGAAAAATCTAAAAATGCGTATTGAGTTAAAAGAACTGGACCAACGTCACGTTGTTGACCAAAACGATTGTCGCCCGATAGGATTGGGCCTTCAAATGTACTACGTCCCATAATGGAACTCCTTATGCAAAAGGCTTAAACCGATCGTTGCATCGTCTGCTGGGGCAGTGGTGGTTTAAGCAATCACCCAGATACTGTGTATTTATACACTAATTTTACTTTATATTCAAGATATTTGTGATATAGTTCATAGGTATGAAAACGTACCCATCACACAAAAACAAACAACCAATCATAGATCATAATTTTCAAAGAGCCATTGTGGCATTTGAGGCTGGACGGCCTCAAGAGGCTGCTTTGATATGTGAATCAATTCTACAAAAAACACCAAAGCACGTTGACGCTTTGCACCTAATGGGTGTCATGCTTAGCAACAACAAACAGTACATTCAGGCATTGGGATTCTTTAATGAAGCGCTTAATCTTCACAATAAAAATGCCGTAATGTATAACAATCGGGCTAATTTGTTTATAGAGCTCAAACAGATTGAGTTGGCCATGGATGATTTTGAAAAATCACTTGCTATCAATCCTAAGTACGCAGAAGCCTATTACAACAAAGGAATAGCTTTTGATGCCATCAACAAGACTGAAGAGGCTATTGAGCAATACACTTTGGCGCTCAAATATAAGCCAGACTTTCCAGAGGCATTAAATAATCGCGGTATTGCACTGCAAAAACTGCATCGTATGGAAGATACCTTGGCTAATTACAACCAAGCCATTAAGTTAAATCCAAAGATGGTTGAGGCTTTTTACAATAACCGCGGTCTTGTTTTGCAGAATTTAATGCGTATTGATGAAGCTTTGGCTGATTATGACAAAGCAATTAACATCAAACCAAACTTAGAAGATGCCCGATTTAATCGCTCTATGTGCTTGTTATTAAAGGGAAATTACGAAAAAGGCTGGCAAGAACATGAGTGGCGTTTTAAAAGGGCCACCTATCCACGCCGTCATCTACCCGGAAAACTGTGGTTGGGCGAGGAAGATATCAGCGGTAAAAGCATTTTTATCCATGGTGAGCAAGGCCTTGGTGATATGTTGCAATTCTGCCGCTATGCTACTTTGGCTGCGGACAAAGGTGCCAGAGTGCTTCTTGGTGTAGAAAAACCATTAGCAAGGCTGGCCAAAACCATAAGGGGTGTAGATCAAATTGTGGTAACTGGCGACCAATTGCCCGGTTTTGACTATCAAACTCCTATTTTGAGCCTACCATTAGCGTTTAAAACTACGCTGGATAACATCCCAAATGATCCATATTTGACACCATTTCCAGAAGATGTTGAGAAATGGGCCAAGAAGATGGGTCCAAAAACCGGTAAATTGCGGGTTGGAATCGTTTGGTCTGGTGGTTTTAGGCCAGATCAACCAGAGGTTTGGGCGGTGAATGAGCGCAGAAACATTGAATTAGAGAAATTAAAACCATTACAACTTGACAATGTTGAGCTGTACTCTTTACAAAAGGGAGAACCAGCAGAGTCAGAGCTTGCCGATTCCATAGGCTGGGAAAGTTTAATTAACTTCACCGGTGAGTTTGGTGACTTTGCTGATACTGCAGCCTTTATTCAAAACCTTGATTTAGTCATTGCTGTGGATACCTCTACCGCGCACGTGGCCGGCGCTATTGGCAAACCAGTATGGATGCTTAACCGCTTTGATACTTGCTGGCGTTGGTTAATTGATAGAACTGATAGCCCTTGGTATCCGACTTTTAAAATTTACCGCCAGCCAAAATTAGGTGACTGGGATTCCGTAGTAGAAAACATAAGGAGAGACTTAGTTGATCTATGTAATATCACTGAAAAAAACACCTGAGCGTTTAGATAGTTTTAAAAAGCTCAACCGGCATATTAACTTTGAAGTATTTGATGCGGTGGACGGATCAGAGTTAGATTGCATTGGTAACTATGGACATGGTGGCATGGGAAATGCTATGTCCCATATAGCGTTGTGGAAACTATGCGCAGCTGGAGATGAAACATTTACCATTTGCGAAGATGATGCCATATTGCACAAAAACTTTAATGATGTTTTATACCAGCTAAAAATTATGAATCCATATGATTTTATATGCTGGGGATGGAACTTTGATGCACATTTATGGGCCAGCCCTTTGCCATTTTTAACGCCTATTCAAATGGTATTTAACCAAGATAGTATGCGGGCAAACAAACAAGAATACTTAGAAAATCATATTAATTACACATTCTTGCGTTTGCATTTATTCAATGGAACATTTTGTTATTCCATCACGCCCGCGGGCGCGAGACAGTTTTTGGATATCTGCTATCCATTAAAGCCTATGGTTGAAGTTACAGTACCTAATGCTGGCACATGGCAGATTGCCCCAGCAGGCCTAGACTCAGCCATGCCAGAAGCCTATCAAAAAACCAAAAGCGTAGTTTGCTTTCCTCCCCTCGCTTTATGCGATAACGATCACTCTATCAGCACGGTGCAAAATGATTAAATTAAACCTAGGTTGCGGTGGCAACATCATCCCCGGATATATCAATATTAGCTATGACGAGGGCAAACAAGATAGTGAATGGTATAAAAACCATGACCTATCTAAAGGTATTCCATATGATGAAAACACGGTAGATCTGATTTACCATTGCCATTTCTTGGAGCACCTTAGTTATTTTGATGGTATAGCCCTTTTAAAAAACTGCTACAAGGCGATGAAAGAGGGGGCTATCATGCGCATACTGGTTCCAGATTTAGAGCTTTGGTGCCTCAAATACTTGCAGCACGACCGAGAGTTTTTAGATGCCTACCGTACCGCTTTTTTGGGTCCGTTTTATCCTACTGACGGCGCTATCTTTATGGGGATGCTACACAACCACGGCCATAAGATGGGTTGGGATTTTGATACCTTGGAGTTCTTTTTAAAGGATGCCGGATTTAAAGACATCCAACGCACTTATTATCAGGAAAGTAAAATAGAAAAAATTGAAGAGTTGGAGCCTAACAATATGGGTCGGGCTTTGGAGAGTCTTTGCGTAGAATGTGTGAAGTAGCATGGATGTCTTTCCATCCTAGTTTGTGAGCTCCAAGCACTTCAAAAAACTGGTCTTTGTCCATCCACTCTCCGTGTATGTCTTCACCAAATGGGCCGGCTGAGTGGTTTTCAAAATTGTATTGCGTATTGACATCACAGCCTTCCACTATTTTAAATTTATTGTATTGGCCTAAAACAACCATTAGGCAGAACACTTCAATGGTATGGGATTCGCAAGAAATATATGGTGGCCTGATGCCGTTTTCAAATAAATACTTTAGCAAAATATGGTCATAGAACTCTATGTCTATTTTGATGTAGTGGGGTTTGCCGTGTTCGTTGATTAACTGAATAATGTTTTTAGCCGGCACCGTAATTTGATGATATCTGCCTTCATCTTTTTCTGGTTTGCTCATTCTGCTAAGAACAGCATCTTCGCAAATGTAAAAATTGACTTCAGATTTATTACAAATTGTCAAAGCGCAATGCTCAACTACCAATTTTCCTGATTCAATATCAGATTGAAATTGATCTTTTATGTTATTAATAAGCTCTGGATTGGCGTCAACCGCTATCACTTTATCAGCTTTTGATAAATAATAGGCTAAGTTTTGGCCTTTATTGCAGCCTAGATCGTATATTATATTCAAGATTTTTTAAAAAATTTCTGGATTTTTCAATAGCTTCTTTGAGTTGAATATTAATATCAAAGTAGCGGAACACTTCCATTATGCCATCTTTGACATATGGATCAATAAACATATGGTCGCGCGGCAGATCTTCATAGTCGCCCATCCAAACCATAGTAGGGATTTTAAGCATAGAACTCATCGTTTTAAAAGAGCTATCGCTGGCAATCATAGCGTCACATTGACCAACGTAAGATAAGCTCTTGGCAACCTCCTTATGAGCCACAAACTTTAAATTATCTTGTTCTTGCAATCCATAATCTATCATTTCTTCTTCAGTGCCAAACAATAAAATGTTGTATTTATCTGATAGTAAATTGGTTACTGTTTCTGGCGGAAGATTTTTTGTGCATAGCCGCATTTTCTTTTGCATCTCTATGGAAAACTTACTGCCTCCAAGATGAATGCCAAGTACGGGTTTACCATTACTAAATACAGGCGCCTGCATTTCAAACGGATTGCTATCAAAATATTGTGCTCTTGGACAATAAGCCATCTGGTATTTTTTTGTTAGCTTATCCAAATGATAATTCTGCTTATCCATTGTGTTAAAGTAAACTAAGTCTTGCGGGACCAGTTTCAGGTAATCCAATAACTCTTTTGCGCCTTGGAAATGAGCCGCGGCTATGAATGGCTCTTTGTTAGCAATCAAAAATGGTAAATGCTGCAAGAAGTCACCAATTCCACCGGACATAAAATAATAGGTAGGTATTTTCATACCCATAGTATATAACAAAAAACCCCGCCTTGTGAGCGGGGCTTTCGTAGGTTTATACGATTAGTATGAACCGTAGATTCCCAAAGGATCAGACCAACCAAAGGAATAACGCTCGCGAGACTTGTAACGGACGTTACCAGTATCAAAGTCGCCATCCATAGAGTTCTGGAGTGGGGTACGTACAAAGTGCTTCAAACCATTTGGAACATCAGTAATCAAGAACCAAGCATTGGTAGCGGTCAAGAAGTGGTTAATGCTGTAACCTTCTGGAACGGAACCGTTGTTCTTAATTGCGTTGATGTCGTTGTTGTTTGTACCAACACGTAGTTCTGTCTCTAACAAACGAGTAGCAACGAACTGGAGTGCTGGTGGAACAATCAACTTACGTGGTTTAGCAGCGATCAACAGACCACGCTCGTCAGTCCAAGCAGCGATTTGAATAACAGCATTTTCCAATGCAGTTTCGTTCAAGTCAGCTGGAGTAGCTGGAGCATTACCGTTGGTGCCACCGTTAACCAATGGGTGGGCAGAGTTAAACAAAGAAACGCCGTCACCACCAGTATAAGCTGCGTTAAAGCCGTTATTTAAAACAGCAGCTGCTTTTACTTGCTTGGTGTAAGCCATAGCGCGAGCTAAGCCTTTGGTATAGCGAGCAGATAAAGAATCATAGAGGTTGTCCTCAATTGCTTCTTCGGTCAAGCTAAAGCCAAGAGCGATAGTCTCATGGTTGTAACGAGCTGTCCATGCTTCTTGAGCATTGTCGTAAGCGATGGCTGTGCCTTCACCCTTGACTGGTGCTGCAGAGAAACCTGACAGTTTTGTTTCTTCTTCAAAAGAACGCTCAGAGGTCTCAGTTTCGTAGATCTCTTTGTGCTCTTCGCCGTAACGAGCATACTCAAGTCCGAACAATGCGTTCAGGCCGGGCAGGAGCTCTTTTAATAGTTGTGCGCGTGAAATAGCCATTTAATTAGCTCCTTATACTGTTACTGCTGGGCCAGTGGCGTTGTAATACTCATGGATCGCGAAGTTGAACTTAACCAAAGCTTCGGGATATTGAGTAAACACCAATGTGCTTGACGCAGGAATTGTTAATGCAGAAGAACCAGTACCTTGTGGTGAAACAACTGTGCCGGGCGCGGTATTCAAAACAACTGAAGTTGTACCAGCGGCAGCATATGTTGCAACATAAGAACCAGATCCAACGTATTGACCGTTAGCAGCCAAATAACCAACTTCAGTACCAACCACTAAAGCGGAAGGCAATGCAGCAACGGTTAATGTAGCAGTACCGCCACCACTTGTTAAAGTAGTAGTAGTTTGGATCGCTGTATCGCGAACCAAGTCAATAACACGTAAAGCCAATGTAGAACCGTTGCTTACTGCAGCAGCAGCACCAGTGTAAGCGCCATTAAGCGAATCACCTGTGTTGATGTTACCAGCTTGGTCTGAACCAGCTACGTTAGCACCGATCATTGCGGTTGCAAAAGAACCAATAGCAGAAGTACCAGTAGTTGAGACTGCAACAGCCTTAAATACGGTATCTGGATCATCGGTTACAACTGCAAATGCGTCACCGGCTAAAGTGTTTGCTGGCCAATATTGGTTGAAACGCTTCTGTTTGGTAACTGGGTCTGTGAAAGAACAGCCTAAGAAAACACCTACTACGCCGCTATTTGGAGCACCAGTAACTGCGCTGGCGCCGGTTGTAACGGTTGCTCTAACAGCGTAACCACGCTGAATCGCTACGAAATCACCGTAATAAATATTAGTTGCAAAGTTGTACTGGATTGGTATTAAACGTGTGGATCCAGAAAAAACTTGACCGCCAATAAGATTTACAGGCTTTAATCCGTAGGGAGCTGGAATAATTGGATATGCCATTTAAATCTCCTTAAAATTAATTTCCTTTTCCAAAGCTACTTGTGGATTTACGCTCATTAAAGAGTGGCATCCGTGGGTCGCTTTGGCGCATTAAACTGTTGTCTACAGCATCCGTTTGGGCTTGTGTTTGCTGGGCTTCGTAATCCTGCCGCGCCTTCACAAATTCCTCTGGGATCTTGCATAACAACAATCCGCCAATCTCAATATTCTCTGGGTAGCGACTATTGGGATCAACTAACAGTTTAAATTTAGGTTGCTCTTCAGCTCTTACCGGCTCGTAACCTTCTCTGATTTTTGAAGAGATGTTACGGGGATCAGCAGAGTTCAACAACGAAACTCTAATCCAGCGATATTCAAAACCGGGCTGCTTATCTGGTTCTGGCAACAATTCTGGTGGACGCCACTGTTTAGGACGCTCAGATTGTTGACGATCGCTTACTTCACGGGGGATTCTTGTATTAGCCATTTTGGGACTCCAATTTAGTTAGTTCCATCGCATACTGCTCTGGAGAAAGTTTGAACTTCTTCGCCAAAGCGAGCTGCGTTGCCGTTAGCTTTACCTTTTTTGAAGATGTAGATCTGGTGGCAGGAGCAACTACCGTGCTAAGTTTTTTAACAGGCTCTTTGGTTCCTGATTCTTCCGAGGTTGTGGCCTCTTCTTGCGCTCCCAGTTTTTCTGGAAAGCGTTTTTGCATTTCAGCGTCAATGACTTTGTAGTAATGGTCAGAGCCGATTGCGACTCCTTCTTTTTCTAGCCGTTTATGGATTCCTAATGCTAGGAAACTCATATCGTCATCAACCCCATACCATGGGTTCTTATCCAACCATGCTTGAGTTTTTGAGTCCAAGCGTTGAGATTGTGGCTGTTGCTGTATTTTTACATCATTTTCGTCAGTTTGTAAAGACTCTTCATCGTATTGGGGCTTGTAACGCTCCATTTCGTTGAATTTCATCCTGACATCAGTAAGTTTTTCTTGTGCTTCAGCAAGACGATCTGAATCGCCAGAATCATAAGCTTCTTTAAATTCACGTTTTGCTTCAGTTAATTCGCGGGAAATATTCTCTTTGGCGGTAGAAACGTACACTTTTTCCCCAGTGGACAAACGTCCCTTGAGTTTTTTGTTCTCTTCTATCATCAAATTGGCAACCCGCAAAGCTTCTTGCTGCTCACGCAAGGCTGCTTCTTTTGCCCGGCGCTCATCGTTCATTACCTTTTTCATTTGTAACAAACGCTGTTTTGCCTCTTTTGAGTATGCTTCTAGGTCATCGTTGTCAATTTCATCAACAATTTCTTTCGGCATTGGGGTGGCATTGGCGCGGTCCTCTTCAGGAGTATCGTCAACAACCTCAATTTCTACTTTATCTGCAGAATCTTCAATTTCGTCAGGAAATTTAAATTCTTCTTTTTGAAATTCAGCCATATTTGCTCCTTAAACTCTAGTAATTCCGCGGGGATCTTGCACAATTCCCTCTACGGAGTCATCGTTAATAATCCGGAACTCTCTTCCGTGGATTTTTAATCTGGTTCCGGTGTTTGGTCGGGCCAAAATAAAATCTCCTACCTTGCACCATGGGCCGGTAGGGAAACGAGCTGGGTCTTTATAACAATCTGGTCCCATTTTGACGACAAAAAAGACCGTGGATAGGACTTCTTCAAAATGGAGCGTGGTATCTGCCTTGATAATGCCGCTTTCATACGTCTTTTCAGTGTCTGGAAGGGCGCAAAGGATGCGATAACCAACGGGTTCAGGTAATTGTTTGGCTTTTTCTTCGTCTGTTTGAGGCAAAGTTGTTACTGCGTTTACATCATCGGGGTTTGAGCCGATTAGTATTTCACTCATCAAAATTCTCCAAGTTTTTTTGTAGGTCTGTTATGTACAACCGCACGGACAGAAGACCTGTAATCTGTCCGCACGTTTTTTGGTACTCGGAATAGTCTTTGGCTACGCCTGTACCGAGTGATTCTTCAAGATTTCTTACCTTTTGATCTACTTGTTTGAGTAAATGTTCTAGGAGTTTCTCTTTCATTCTTTACCTTTTGGTTTTGGTTGATTTTGTGTTGATTTTTGCACTTCTAATTGGGCTTTTTGTTGCCCAATTTGAGCACCTAACTTCATTCCTTCTAACTGTTGCTTAGCTTCAAGGTTTGCTTTGTCTGCTTTAGTCTTAGCACCAACTTGCATACCGGCAATTTCTTTCTGTGAAGCGATACGCTGCTTCTCCAGCTCCAGCTGATCGGCTTTGGCCGCAGCATCGGTCTGCATTTTTTTCTGTTTAATGTCAATTTCCTGTGCCTTAAGCTGCAATTCTTTGAGTTGCATCTGAATAACAGGGTCGTTTTGAGCTTGTTGAGCTTGTTGCGCTGCAATAGCGTTCTGGTTTTGACCCAAAAGTTGTTGCGCAGCTGGTACTGCCATCATGGTAATTTGCTGTTCCATCTCTGGAGTCATGCCTTCGCTCATATCTTGGAAGTCTGGAATACTCATTCCGATACGCTGCTCTATCTGACGCTTGTATTCCATGCCTACGTGCTCGGTAATGTGAGCTTGCATAGCTGCCATCATGGCCGGAGCCTGTGGATTTTGACCCATGATCTGTTTAATCTTAGGATCATTCATCGCTGCCATATGAATTTGAATATGAGCCTGATGGTCTTGGTACATAAACGCTTTTACTGGCTTGTTGGACAGAATGTTCATGTTCTCTGAGACTGGATCTACTGGCTTCATATCGTCTTGCATAGGCACCAACTTCTCGGCGTTTTTAATTCCGAGAACGCTTAGCATTTGGCGATGTAAGAATGGCAAGTTATAAAGCTGTGGCGCGGTCTGAGCTAACTGCAGAACGGCCTGATACTGCACAACCTTTTGACTCATGGTCGCGGCATTAGGGTCAGAGACCGGAATGACGGTAACCATAGAGTAATCTTTTTTACGCGCTTTACGATTACCAACATCAGGTTCGTAAGCGTATTCTTCTGGAGCGTAGTCAGCAATAATCTCTTTGAGTAACTTAAACTCTTGCTTCATTGCGTAGTGGATACGCGCCTGAATAGCGGACATCACTTTGAGTGTGCGCTCCAAGATTGCCAGCGTAGTTCCTACTGGAGACTGGCTAGACATATCGGATACTTTTAAATCGCCTGCAGATGCAAAGCGGCGGCCATCGTCAATAATCTGGTTGAGTAACTGAATCAAAGTTTGGCTTGGCTCCTTGTATGGCAAGGGCATGATGTTGTCTTTCATTGCGCCTGAAGGGAAATCTACATCACGGAACTCGCCCGGAGCAATTGGAGTGTCATCCCCTTTTACCCGCAACCCACGGGTCTTAAAACCACCCGGCAGATTGGCAAGTGATCCAGCGTCAACCAGCTGACGGAGGATAGAAGTACCAGACTTAGCGAAAGCCCCCAGCAAATGAACAATACCGAAGTGATAAAAACCAAAGCCCGGAATATAGCCGTAATGAACAAAATGCTGTCTCTTTTGATGTTTCTCATCATCTGGCTCCCAGTTTCTGCGGATTGCTAAAATCTTGTTTGTGTTCTTTTCAATGGTCACTACATAAGGCAGGGCAATACCGGTGGGTTCGCCGTTGTCATCTTTGTGATCATAGCCTTCTAAATCTAGGTCTACGTGCATTTCTAAAATCTTAAAGCGGTCATCGGTAGTTGCTTTAAAACCTAGCTTCTCTGCAATTTTCTTTTCAATCTCGTCCATGACGTTGACGGGATCACCTAAATCTATGTCGCGGTAAAAACCGGCGACCTGAAGTTTGCGCACTTCATTTTCTGTTTTACGCATCACATGGGTAATACGCTCAGCGGATTCAAGACTAGATGCGCCATAAGGAACCACTAAATCATCAGCGGTAACATACATAGATACCTGACGATCTAAGCTAGTGTCAACGTAAACCTTCTTAAAACCGTTACCTGATAAACCCATACCCCAGAGCATCCGTTCATGTTCAGGGCGATATTCGTGCATGACATCAGTCAACTGATAGTTCATGTCATCTTGAACGCGGGTGGCGGCTTCTTTCTTTTCAGCTGTTTCTTTGCCAATGATCTGCGTTCTCACTGGGCCAGAAGCTGGGAAGGTTTCCATAATGGTTTCGGATTGAAACTTGACTACGGCTTCGGCTAGGATAGGGTGATAGACACCGCAAGCGCCTTCCCATGGTTCAGCGCGCTCTTCAATCTTGAGACCTAAGAGCTCTAGTCCATCTACATAGGTTTGAATCCAGTCTTTACGAGAAGCAATGTCGCCTTCAAAATCGGCAACCAAATCTCCGGCCAGCATGGTCAATACAGATTCGGATAACTCTTCAGCAAGGTTGGCACTAAAGTCATCTTCCTCAACATCAATATCTACTTCCATATCCATTGGTGTTATGAGTTCAATCTCAATGTCTGGCTGTTCAGCTCCGATTGCAGCAATCCCTTGTGGGGCTTCATAAAATGCTTTATCAATTGCCATATGCTTTCCTTAAATTAACTTTGATCCGCCATCTAATGGCTTGTCTATTGCGTTACTCTTAGGCTGGGTTTTAAGATATTTTCCCAATCCTTCTAATAATTGTTTTTGCTCTTGGCGGTACTCTAATTCTTTGTTAATGCTTTCTGGCCACTGCTTTAATAAATGGCCGCGCATCGCTGAGTCGGTTGCATTCTTAATCGCATCTTGAACCGGACGGCCTTCATCTAATGTTGCTTGCCAGTCTTTAGCGTGTTTTTCTAAAGTTTTAAGTTGCTTTGGACTCCACGTTGTCATCAATGTGTCACGGGTTGTATTGGCAACAGGATCAATGTGCAGCATTTCCCCGGCTAGATCGTGGTGGGTAAAATCACCGGGCCGCCGGATTTCAATTACATGGCGGTCAATTGGATACTCTTGTGGACGTGGTTCAGTAGGAGAGCCTTCTTCACCAATAGGATATGTTTCAGCAAAACCTTCACCTTTTCCAATTGTGACAATCGGATTGTGTTGTTTGATAAATGGATACTCAGCTTGCGCTTTGTCCAATAGGTTCTGCGAGTAATCCATTAGTAGTAGGCTACCTTTCTTCTAAACTCCCTTGGTTCGTCCATTTCATCGCTGGGGAGTCGTATAAAGCCACCGCGTCTAAAGCGCAGCAAAGCTTGGGTTGTAGAGTCCACTAAGTCATCGTGGTCTGAATTGGGGAAGGCTGCCATTTCTTCAATGACTTCTTCTGCCCATCGTTTGGATGGAGCCCATACCTTGCCAGACGCAAACAGGTCTGACACGGAGTTTACCCGGCTGATTTTATCATTACCCCTTGTAGGTGTAAATTCTTGTACTGGGATGCCCATACGGCGCAGTTCAAATATTAGGGGCGCGCCGGACGCTTTGGCTTCCACAATAAACGCATCGGGTGTCCAGTCTTTGTAATATTCCAAAGCGCGTTCTTTTAAAACTGGAAACTCCATACGTTCTTTGACGGCATCAAGCAAAATGATATTGGCATCATTGGGGTCTTCGTTCAGATAAAAAACGCCCCAAGTGGTGCAGGCGGAATAGTCCGCGCGCTCCGATTTTGTAAACGCGGTATCCCAAGACTGGATGACAAACTCACAGGGCGGAGGTGCATCCTTTTCCCAGATCTTCCACCATTCGCGTTTAACCAGCGCGCCTTCTTCAGAAGTTGGATCTTGTTGATACTGGGCTTGCCATTTGGAAAGTGGCAACTCTTCACGTAATACTTCAAGTTCTTTTAAGTCCCAGAACTCTGGCCATAGGGATTTACCCGTAGGGAGAATAGCCGGAAGGCTAATCATCTCCCATGTGTCGCCATCTTTATCTACTGCACTTTGTAATATTTTGCCGGTCAAGTCACGTTTTGACCAGCGGGTCATTACGACAACAATTGAACCACCCGGTTGTAGACGTTGGCGCGGGCCTGATGTATACCACTCATACACTTTGTCAAACACTGAAGGGTCGCCAGCAGCCAAGGCGGCCTCTTGCTCAGAGTGTGGATCATCAATAATGAGCAGATCTGCTCCTTTACCAGTAACAGTACCGCCGACACCAATAGCAAAATACTCCCCGTTACCATTAGTAGACCAGCGACCGGCAGCTTTAGAATCAGAACGAAGACTGACGTTTGGGAATATTTTGGCATAGGTTTCTCCATCAACAAGGTTACGCACTTTACGGCCAAAGCCAACGGCCAGTTCGGCGGTGTTAGAACATTGAATAATTTTCTTATTAGGGTATCTACCTAGGAACCAAGCAGGCAGTAAATAAGAAGCAAATTCAGACTTAGTATGACGAGGAGGCATATTAATGATGAGCCGTTTGATTTTGCCATTGGCGATGTCCTCAAATTTTTTTGCCATTAAGGCATGGTGACGGCCAGAAATAAAACCCGGCCACATTGTTTTTACAAAGGTCATAAAGCTATTAGCACCCTCTTCTCTGAGGATGGCGTTCTGATACTGGTTTGCCATGACTAACAGATTTTCTCTGTCGCCGGCAGGGAGCGAAGCTATCAGCTCTTCTAAGTTCACTCTATATCCCTAACCTTGAGATAGGCAGGACGGATGGACCGCGCCTTGCGTGGCACACCCTTACAGATGCCTAGCTTGACTAACATATTCATTTTGCGATTGACGTTGCCACGCCCTTTCTCGCCGGTGATTCTCATCACATCGTCTATTGATGGTCCAAAGCCAAAGCGCTTCCACCACTCGTCAATAATGAGGAATATTTCTTTTTGTGCTGGTGTCATTTTTTTTACTCCCCCCCGGTGTTTGATTCAGGATTTGATAAGGGGGATGTTTCACGTGAAACATTTTCAGGAGCCGGCTGGGAATTTTGTACCCCCTCCCCGTCAAAATTTTGGGATTGTTTGTGTGGAATACTATGCAAAGGGCCAGCCCCTAGATAAATAGATTTTGGGGGTGTGGGGGCGGTGGGGTCGCTGGGCTGCCCAGTCGCTTGGGGTGCTAGGTCGCTCTCAGGGTCAGCAGCGTGCAGATCAGGATCTTCTGTGGCTTGCTCGGAGTCTGGGCGACCAGCATCACCAGCAGCCAGCTCAGCGAGCAGCTCACTAGCTGATGTATCTATGGTCTGGGCGTCTGATGCGTTTTGACTGGAGAGCGCAAGACGGATAGAAGTCAGGATCTTATCTCTCATCTGCTGCGGGTTATCAATCGTGACCAGCTCGCGCTGCTCAGTAAACAGCGAGACATCGCTGAACTTGGCGATAAGTTCCAGTGCTCTGATCTGCTGCGCTGGGGGATTGTCAGGGTTTATCGCGTGCTCTGTCAGTTTATGGATACAGAGCGCCCTTAAATGAGCGGGAGTTTGATATTTCGCAGCCTCTAAAGCCACTTTAAACGCCTCTATCTGTCCTTGAATCGCCCCGTTCTTTGCCAGCTCCTGCCCACGCTTGCTGGCTGTCTCAGGCTTGGCTTTACTTTTTCGGCCGTTCGGGCGTGACTGGCGGAACGCCTCGGCCTTGGTCTTGCCTATTGCCATCTGATAGGCGAACTCTTTCTGACTGTGTGTTAGCTTGGTTTGACTGGCGGTAGTGGTTCCCAGTAGCACAGTTTCAATCGGCACAGTCTCTAGCCCATCCTTGACCTGTTTGCGTGTTAGCTTGGGTGGTTTACTGGTGCTCATTTAGTAGGTATAAGGTAAGTATCTCATATAGTGGAATTGTATCACCAACCTACTAGATGTTGTATCTGTTTCTGTATCTCTCTACTATCCGTAGTATCTGCTGAACTGATCCGCTCCGCTCTCTCTAACCGCGTTTTAATTTTTCTCATATCGTGGAATGATTTAGGCTTGACAACCCTTGCAGCCCAGACGCGCTGGGCAATACAATCGGCAGGTGACTCGCTCTTGTGTCACCTACTAACTTAGGAGGGTTTTATTATGGCAACAGTAAAGATTATGGCTTATGACGCCATTGTTAATTGTGACTGGCTGGGGGAAGGCGCTCAGATCCAGCTCGGCGTAGTTGAGGAAGGTCACCCATACGATGCACATTGGGACAGTTGGGCAGACGAGAAGATTTATTTTTATTTGACTTATTACGAATTTGAGGCGCTGAAGGTTGGCGATGTTTTGAACGATGGCGAAGATTTCACCATTGTAGAAATCAACAAGCAAGATCCGACAGTTTATGAGGTTGAATACAGCCCTGAGGAGTGCGAACAATGATTATTGACACGCCTGAGCAGATCGCTCACTTTCGCCTATTGACCTTGCGTCAGGGTTTAAAACTGGAGTTGGCTGGCTTGAAGATGAGCCGAGGCGCAAGCGCCTACGCCATCATTAAACGCGAGCTGGGTCTGAAGGGCTCGCGCCTCTCCGTCTTTAACCAGTTGTCACAGATGTTAGGCA
>Ga0208379_1000349_pt1 | contig 21021 bp, 11 predicted proteins | sample CryBogCBE02Aug07_FD_184559 | JGI IMG/M metagenome (GOLD analysis project Ga0208379, IMG submission 184559) | Freshwater microbial communities from Crystal Bog, Wisconsin, USA - CBE02Aug07 (SPAdes) | ecosystem: Environmental > Aquatic > Freshwater > Lake | place: Crystal Bog, Wisconsin, USA... | reverse complement strand
ACCCACGTGATCAGTTACTATTTCAATTTCATACTACCCAAGGAAAAATAAATGGCAATGACCCCCGAAGCGAAGGTGAAGAAGCAAGTCAAGAAAATCCTTGATGAGTATGGCGTGTGGCATTTCTCGCCCCCCGGCATGGGGCTTGGACGTGCGGGCATACCCGACATCATCGCTTGTCATGGGGGTCAGTTTCTGGCCATTGAGTGCAAAGCAGGCAGCAACAAACCTACGCTGTTGCAGGAACGGGAACTAGAACGAATCACACAGGCAGGCGGACATGCGCTTGTCATACGTGAGGACAACATCAATGAACTACACAGGCTATTACTATGGACGAAAAAGAACTAGAGCGTCGAGTCGCTGAGATGACAGACGAGGAACAGGAGCACTTCAAAGAGTGCATCATGCGAATAGCCATGTGCTACGGCAAGGATGCTTTGAGAGGAGTGCTGATTGTTAACGGCCACTTGGCAGATGTATCTGAAGTGATTCAGTTCAACTGCAACGACATGGATGCATTCGAGATACTGAATAGCGCCACAAATTATTTCAACTTTCTAAACGTCAAAGACGCACCACCCAAGGAACAATTCAATTGAAACCATACGACCGCATACTAACAATAGACTTCGAGACGCGTTGGGACAAGAAGGACTACACGCTCTCAAAGATGACCACAGAGGAGTACATACGAGATGAGAGATTCAAAGCATTCGGAGTTTGCGTACATGAATACGGAAGCGGAGATTCAATTGAGTGGTTTAGCGGACCAGAAATTCCTGAACTCGTATCAAGTATCGACTGGGGACGAACCGCCGTCTTGGCTCATAACGCACAGTTTGACGTCTCTATACTCGAGTGGGTATATGGCGCCCGACCCTGCTTCATCTTCGACACCTTATCAATGGCGCGTGCTTTACGCGGCGTGGAGGTTGGCAATTCCCTCGCGAAACTCGCCCAAGATTTTGGTCTTCCCCCAAAAGGGCAAGCCGTACATTCGACTGACGGTCTCATTGATCTGTCGCCTGAGATAGAAGCGGAACTTGCTGAGTACTGCAAACATGATGTGTATTTGTGCGAGGAGATACTCACGCGACTTGCGCAACGTTACCCAGTATCGGAGCTAAGACTCATCGACATGACACTGAAGATGTACACACGCCCTGTGTTAGAGCTCGACCCCCTCATGTTATCCAACGCCATTGAAGAAGAAAGGACATCACGTGAAAATTTATTACAGAAACTCGGCGTTGAGGAGGTTGAACTCGCGTCGAATCCGAAATTTGCTGAACAACTGCAAAAGCTCGGTGTGGTTCCCCCGACTAAAGTATCTAAAACTACCGGGAAGCAAACGCTTGCGCTTGCGAAAAATGATGCCCTCTTCCAGACGCTACTCAACGGTGAACGTGAAGACGTTGCCCTTCTATGTGAAGCGCGTCTTCGGGTTAAGTCAACGACAGAACGCACGCGAGCGCAGAGGTTCTTGGACATCAGTCAGCGAGGCAGTCTACCAGTTCCGCTCTCGTATTATGGCGCGAAGTCTGGACGCTGGTCGGCAGCGAAAGGCTCGGCCATCAACATGCAAAACCTCAAGCGTGGCTCATTCTTACGCAAAGCGATTATGGCACCACAGGGGTATCAACTCGTGGTCGGCGATCTCTCTCAGATTGAACCGCGTGTCCTTGCGTGGCTATCAGATTATGAGGAGATGCTCAACATCTTTAGGGCAGGAGGTGATCCTTATGCCGCATTCGGTGCGCAAATGTTCAACATTCCCGGACTTAGTAAAGAAACTTACCCCGATCTTCGGCAGTCAGCGAAAAGCGCGCTCCTTGGTTGTGGCTACGGGCTTGGGTGGGCGTCGTTCGCGTCGCAGTTACTTGTGGGATTTCTTGGAGCACCTCCCGTTCGCTACGAAAAGAACTTTGCCAAGACGTTAGGCGTTGACACCGAGTACATTGAGAAGTTTTTGGAATGGGATGAGAACGCCAAACGCTTGGAAGAAATCCCGCACACCTGTAGCTCCAAGGAGCTCTTGGTGCATGCAGTAGCGTCCAAGAAGATCATCGACATCTACCGTAACACCGCGTATCAGGTTGCCTCATTTTGGGAGATGTGCTCTGGGCTTTTGGAGAAGTCTTTGTACGGCGGGGAGGAGCGCACCTACAAGTGCTTGACATTCCGTAAGGAAGAAATACAATTACCCAACGGCATGAAATTGCTGTACCCCGATTTACGCATTGTTAAAGACGATAAAGGTAGGAGCCAGTATGTATACGGGCCAGACGCTACCAAGTTGTATGCAGGAAAGATCACGAACAACGTGACACAAGCGCTCGCGCGCATTGTGATGACAGACGGAATGCTTAGAGTATCCAAAAGATACTTCATAGCAGGCACAGTACATGACGAGCTAATCGCCGTCGTGCCTGATGCTGAGGTGGAAGAAGCCAAGACTTGGGTCTTGGAGCAAATGACCATTGAGCCGCGCTACATGCCGGGGCTACCTTTGGACGCTGACGGTGGCGCTCACCGTAGATATGGGTTAGCAAAACAATAAGGAGAGAGAATGGTTACACAGATACCAAAAACAATAAGAGTCGGTAAGCGACGGTATTCGATCGAAGTGGTAGAGACAATGCTGCAACGCAGAACAATGGGGACGATTAACCACGACACCCAACGCATCACGATCGGAGCCAAGAGCAATGTGACAGGACAGCGGTACAGCCAAGCAATGATGACAGATACCTTTTGGCACGAGTTGGTTCACGCCATACTCAACGACATGGGTAAACACACATTGAACAAAGACGAGAAGTTCGTCACTGGCTTTGCCAACCGATTAACCAAAGCAATTCAATCAGCGAGATTCTAATGAACGTCACATGGTCACACAGTTCCCTCAAAGAATACGAGGGATGCCCACGCCGATACCACGAGGTGAAGGTGCTCAAGAACTTCCCGTTCAAAGACACAGACGCCACGTTGTATGGCAAAGAGTTCCACAAAGCAGCAGAAGATTACATCAAGGAAGGCAAGGACTTACCCGAGGCTTTCATGTACTGCCAAAGCACGCTTGATGCGTTGAAGAAGAAAGATGGGCGCAAGCTGTGTGAGTTCCAGATGGCGTTGACCACAGACTTAAAGCCAACCGGATGGTTTGATAAGGATGTGTGGGTGCGTGGTGTAGCAGACTTGCTCATCATTGATGACGACAACTTGACCGCATGGGTAGTGGACTACAAGACCGGCAACAACAAGTATCCGGATCGTGAACAGTTAAAGCTAATGTCGCTCATGGTGTTCGCCCATTTCCCACACATCAGGAAGATCAACTCAGCGCTTGTGTTCGTGGTCAAAGAAGACTTCGTAAAGCACAGCATGACAGTCGAGCAAACCCCACAAGAGTGGTGGCAATACAGACAGCGAATCGCTAGAATCGAACAAGCCCACGCCACTGGTGTATGGAACCCAAAACCATCAGGCTTGTGTCCGTGGTGTCCTGTGACATCTTGTGAGAACCATCCCAAACATTAAGGAGTTAATCATGGCAACCAAACGTAAATCAAGCGCTGAGAAGATTGCATACAACACCAAGTACGAGTCTTCGCCCAAAGAAGTGAAGATGCGCGAAGAGCGCAACAAAGCCCGTGCTATCGAGATGAAGCTAGGCAAAGTAAAGAAGGGAGATCAAAAGGAAGTGGACCACATCAAGATGCTGGATGCAGGCGGTAAGAACGTAGCCAAGAACTTGAGGGTAGTACCCAAGAGTACAAACAGAAGTTGGCGCGATGAACACGGCAACATTTACGGCAAGAACAAAAAGTAAACGAGAGAGAAACAGATGGATATCATAGAGAACAAAGCCTTAGTTTTTAGAACAAGAAACCCTGAGAAGTACCAAGTCATTCCCAAGCACAAGATCATCGAACGCGAAGACGATGGCTACGATGTAGCGGTGTATTGGGGGCTTGACGAGGTAAGAGTATTAAAGAATCTTGGTGTCAAGAACGTACCATCTCCGATCATTAAACGCTATGAATGGCCCGGGCGCTTCATGCCCATGCAACACCAGATCGAGACGGCATCATTCCTCACACTGCACAAGAAAGCCTTTGTATTCTCAGAGCCCGGTACGGGCAAGACACTATCAGCGCTATGGGCAGCCGACTACTTGATGAAGATTGGGCATGTGAGACGTTGTTTGATTCTTTGTCCTTTGTCCATCATGCAGTCTGCGTGGCTTAGCGACTTGAACAACAGTATCATCCATCGCTCTGCCGTTGTCGCGCACCATGCGCAAGCTACCCGCAGGATCGAGATGATCCAACAGAACTATGAGTTCGTCATTGCCAACTATGACGGGCTGAACCTGATTGCCAATGAAGTCGTGAACGATGGCCGCTTTGATCTCGTGATTGTTGACGAAGCCAACGCATACAAAACCGTGAGCACCAAACGATGGAAAGCGCTCAAGTCCATTCTGCGCCCTGACACACATTTGTGGATGATGACTGGAACCCCCGCGTCTCAGTCTCCAGTCGATGCGTACGGTTTGGCCAAGCTCGTGAATCCCACAGGCGTGCCGATGTTCTTCACAGGGTGGAGAGACATGGTGATGAACAAAGTGACAATGTACAAGTGGTCACCCAAGCCCAACGCCAAAGACTTGGTGCATGAAGCGCTGCAACCTGCGATCAGGTTCACCAAAGAACAATGCTTGGACTTGCCCCCAGTGCTCACCATGACACGCGAAGTGCCACTCACACCACAACAAGCCAAGTACTACAACATGCTCAAAGAACAAATGCTTGTTCAAGCAGCAGGGGAAACCATTAGTGCCGTTAATGCTGCCGCATCTGTATCCAAGTTATTACAGATTAGTTGCGGTGCAGCATATACCGATGACAAAGAAGTGGTCGAGTTCGATGCGTCTCCAAGACTGCGTGTGCTTGAGGAAATACTGGAAGAGACTGAGCGCAAAGTAATTATTTTTGCTCTATTCAAATCCACAATTGACGCGATATACAACCATTTACTTAAGCGTGGTATCACGGCAGATTTCATCAACGGATCGGTTACCCCATCAAAACGCTCGGACATTATTAGGAGATTCCAGAATGAGGAAAACCCTAGGGTCTTGGTGATGCAACCACAAGCAACTGCGCATGGGATAACATTGACAGCCGCCGATACGGTGGTATTCTATGGACCCCTGATGAGCGTTGAGCAATACACACAAGCCATTGCCAGAGCGGATCGCAAGGGGCAGAACTCAGACAAGGTAACAGTGATTCACATCCAAGGCTCGCCCATCGAGAAAAAAATGTTCAAAGCGCTTGAAGCCAAAGTGAGCGACAACCATTTGGTAACACAAATGTTTGAGAACGAAATAAATATTCAAAAGGAGTTGCAATGAAATAAAAAACTGATATAGAATGTCTAACACTTGACAACAACAAGAGAAGAGAGAAACAACATGGATACAGAAACAGAAACAATACCGTTAGAAAAACTCGTACAGATTTATCGCAAGATAAAAGAAAAAGTCGACACTCTCACGCAAGAGTACGACACCAAACTTGAGACACTCAAAGCCCAACAAGAGGAGATCAAGTTTGCGCTCAAAGACATGATGAAGACCGATGGGGTCGCATCATTAAGGACTGCCCACGGAACGGTTAGTCTGATCACCAAGACCAAGTATTCAACACAAGACTGGGATTCGTTCAAACGATTCATCATCGAGCACGAAGCCGTTGACCTGTTGGAGAAGCGAGTGGCTCAGAGCAACATGGCGCAGTTCCTTGCAGAAAACCCCGGTGCCGTTCCACCGGGCTTGAACTCCATCACGGAGTACGAGATTCGTATCACTAAACCTTCTAATTGAAAGCAAACCCTATGTCCAACATATCCGTATTCAATCCCGCACAAGTTCCTTCATTCGCACAAAACGGAGAACTTTCCGAAACAGCCAAAGCCCTCATGGGTGGAACGCTCAACTCTTCCAAGCGCATCTCTATCAAAGGCGGTGTGTTTAGATTAGTAGCCGGTGGCAAAGAGATGGCATCCATTGAGGAGCGCCATCTTGACGTGATCGTGGTGAAAGCCGCGCCCAAAGTAAGCCGTATCTTCTATGCCAAGTCGTACGATGGTGACAACATCACTGGACCCGATTGCTGGTCTAACGATGGCGAAAAGCCCGATGCGTCCATCAAAGCGGCACAAGCGCCTACATGCATGACTTGCAAACAAAACATCGCCGGATCAGGCCAAGGTAATAGCCGCGCTTGCCGTTACCAACAGCGCTTGGCGGTGATGCTTGCTGATAACCCTGATGAAGTGTTGCAGTTGACATTGCCCGCGACATCCGTGTTCGGTAAAGAAGATGGTGACAAGCGCCCACTTCAAGCCTATGTCCGTCACCTCGCATTGGCGTCACCTCCCGTTGACGTTGAGAAGATCGTGACTCGCATGAAGTTTGATACCAAGGCTGAGTCTCCCAAGTTGTTCTTTTCCCCTGTGCGTTGGTTGACCAATGTAGAGTACGAGTTGTCCAAGGCCAAAGGCAACACCCAAGAAGCGATGGATGCAATCCGCATGACGGTTGCCCAGACTGATGGAGTGAAACCAAAAGCTGCACCACTTGCACTTGCAGGCAAACCACCTGTTGAAGACGAGATTGAAGAAGCGCCAGCGCCCAAAGCAAAGGTGAAAGCAGAACCCGTGGAAGACGCAGGTGAACCAGAAGTTCGCAAAGAGGCGGCAAAGCCAAGTGCTGTGCCTGCTAAGAAAAGCAAACTGGCTGACATCGTGTCTGATTGGGATGATGAATAAGTAAGTTCAGGGGGTAGCAAGGGCGGTCGCAATGCGTAAGTCGGGGTGTTTTTTTTCTTTGGATTTTTTAGACCTCGTTAGATATCCGCCAACATACTTACGGTTGTGTTTCCCCTGACTTCAAGGTCGCGCTACCCCCACCTTTAAAGTAAGACAATGCCATACTCAGACAAAATCGTTGAACTCGTGGCTCGATCGCCTAAAACTCTTGGGAGTACCCTTGGGCGTTGGGCTATTCATTTGGACTTCCCTGTTACAAAAATTGCATATGCGCTTGGCGTCACCCGACAAACTGTGTACAACTGGTTTGAAGGCAAAGATGTTTTTGTGGCGTACCAAAACAGGGTAGAACTTTTAACAAAAATTATGTCGACGTCCAAGACGGCCGACGAAGCATGGAGAAGAATATGCAAGGAATACAACCTCGATCCCTCAGTAACTCGGAACTGATTCAGTACTCAGCCATGTTCATTGATTCCAATGAAGGCATGCCCCTCGCATGGCAACACGAACTGCTGCGCCGATACATCGCTCTTGCCCCAACAGAAACGCACCTGTACCCCCAAGAAGGTCAGCTCGATCTCTTTAAATAACCCGAAGGAAATGAATGGAACCGCTAGAGTTTATGGCGGCGGTTTTGCCGTCTCCGGGCAACGGACGCTATTGCGTGGCAGAACTCACCAAAAAGAAGGAACACGTTTATGTTGATGATTTACAAGAAGCCGAAGCGAAGATAAACCAGTGGAAGAAAAACGGTTATGACATTTATTTCGCGCTTGGCACGTTTGGCGCAGAAGACACGCGAGTTGCCGCCAACGTCCAAATGGTCAAGTGCATTGCGGTGGATGTCGATTGCAATCACCCTAAAGATATACCGGATGAGAACGGCGTCATCAAACCAAAGGCGTACCCATCCGCTCAAGCGGCAGCCAAGGCAATACTAGACTTCTGCGATGAAGTTGGGTTGAGCGATCTTGGTAGCCCTTGGATGGTGGCATCAGGCGGTGGCGTGCATGCCTACTGGCCGTTCACAGACGCTGTGGACAAAGAAGAATGGAAGCCTGTGGCCGAGGGGTTCAAGCGCTTGTGCAATCAAAAGAAACTGGCGATTGACAACACAATCACAGGGGATGCGTCCAGAGTTCTGCGTGTGCCTGACACCATCAACACCGGCGTCAAAGGCAAGAAGAAGGTTAGGGAAACTACCAATGTACGCTTCAAGAACGAGGGAGACTTCTTCGAGTTTGAAGACATCCGTGGATTGGTTGAGAAGCACCTTGTGGGCACAGCCTACGAGACAGTCACTAAGCCGCGCGTGTCGCTGGATATAGCAGGAACACCGATTGCGTCAAGCGGTACGACGGTCAAGCTGTTTGAGAACTCAGTCACGCGCTTTAAGATCATTGCAGAAAAGACTGCCAACGGCACAGGTTGCGGACAGCTCGACCACTACGTGAACAACGCAAGTGACGATGGTATGGAGCCACTCTGGCGTGGGTTACTCAGCATTGCGCAGAAGTGCGAGGACGGTCCGAAAGCTGCAATATGGCTCAGCAAACTTCACCCTTACGATGAAGGGCGCATGCACCAGAAACTGTCCGAGATTAAAGGGCCCTATCCATGTACCAAACTCGATAGTGAAAACCCCGGTGTCTGCCCCGGTTGTATGCACTGGGGAAAGATTACAAATCCGTTAGCGTTGGGTCGTGCCACGGCAGTGACCACGACAGAGAAAATCGTAGAGATCGACAAGACAGAATACAAGAGACCTGAGCCCCCACGTGGCTACGCTTATGGTGAGCGTGGTGGTGTGTTCATGGAGAAAGAAGACTTGGATGCCAACGGCAACAAGATGAAAGTACAAGTGATGATTCTGCCGTTTGACTTGTTCCCCGTGGACATACTCAGGCATGAGAAAGAACACACCGTACATTTCATGGCCAATTTGCCTGACGGCGCAGAATCCATTGACATCCCCATGCGTTCAACAATGGAAAAGGGCGCTGAGGCTATTAAGTTATTGGCAGCACAACGCGTTATCAGTTCATTCGGTTCTGGCAACGACAAGAATCTGGCCGACTATGTGAGAGCTTGCGTAGAAAAGATGAACATGGAAAAGACGCCTTTGAAAGTTCCCACCAGTTACGGTTGGCAAAAGAATAACACCTTTGTGTTCGCAGGAAAAATCTATACCGCGCACAAGGCGCCTATTACCGTGCCCATGACCGGCTTAGAGAATATTGTTAACAACACACAACCCACTGGCACGTTGGAGAACTTCCGTGCTTTTATCAACCTCTTGATTAGAAAGAAAATGTATGGACATCTTAGCGTTATCCTTATGGGTGCTGCGTCACCTCTTATGCGCTTCACTGGTATTTATGGCCTTACAGTTCACTGCGGAAGCACTGAATCAGGTACCGGAAAATCTTTGGCTCTGGAAGGCGCTGCTTCTATTTGGGGGCATCCTGTCCACTATCGCACTGGCAAAAGCACTAGCCCAGTTGCCATGCAACAAAGACTAGGATTATTCAATAGTCTTCCACTTGTAACGGATGAGATCACATCCAAGAACCGCAAAGACTTTGAGTGGCTACCTGAGTTCTTATTGGACATGACCGAGGGTCGTGGCAAGGAGCGCATGGAGTCCGGTTCAAACAAAGAGCGTATCAATCTATCCACTTGGATGGCTATCGCCATCATGTCCTCCAATACCCACGTGGTTGACTACCTGACTGGTGAGCGCAAGCATGCTGCTGAAGGTGAGTTGAGACGCCTGATTGAATTTGTGATGGATGAGGAGTTGAAGTTTGAGCCTGAAGAGATCGACATCATTAAATCCATAGCCAATAACTACGGTGTAGTGGGTGAGATTTTGGCGCAGTATTTTGTGGATCATGTGGACTCTTTACAAGAGTTGGTATCCAACTGCATCAAGCGGGCATATACAGAGTTTAATGCGACCAATGATGAGCGGTTTTGGATGGCGGGGCTTGGTGCTCAAATGGCGGCAGCCATCTTACTTGGACCCAAACATACAGGCGCTCTTGACTTTCCTATGACCGAGATCATCGCCGATATGCACAAGCGTATTGACTACATGCGTAGCACCATCAAAGGCGGTAAGCGTGCAGCCGAAGACGTTCTTAACGGATTCATTGGCGAGTTCTGGGGCAAGTTTGTCATTGTGAACTATGGCGATAAGACAGGACTCAGCGCCATCATGGGGGACGGCTCCATGGTCAGCAAAGAAACCACCAAGTCTGCCATCATGGGGCGTGTTGAGAACGGTAAAACTTCTGGGTGTAAAGACTTCTATATTGAAGAGCGCTTGCTTAGAGCTTTCTGTTCCAACATGAGCTTTGGGTATGCGGACTTCAAGCGCCAAATGGAGAAGCAGTACACAGTGTCTTACATGAGCAAAAAAGACATGTTGGCCCAGACAAGCGGACCGCCCATGCGTGTGTCGGTGATCAAGATCAGCAGACGTGAAAACGAAGCAGATGAAATCATTGCGCGTGCAATATCCGTGGACAAAACTTAAGCGCGGGCAGGGATTCTTTATCCCTTGCTTAGACCCGGAGGCCGTCACCAAAGACGGCCTCCTAGATGCTTTACGCTATCGTTTGTTTGACGTCCGTGCCAAGACGGGCATCATGCAAGGGCGGCTGGGCGTAATGTTTTATCGAAGACCCCCTTCATCGAAGTAGCGATCTTTATCTTCAACTGGCGCATCTGATCAAGCCTGTCGCGTTTTTCCTGTGGGGATAAGTTGGACGCTTTGATCGCCATTTCGGCTTTTGTGATTGTTGCCATTTGCTGACTGACGTTACCCTCGATTGAAGCCATTGCAATTTTATTTGAGTTTTCTTGCAAGTAGCTCATGGCTTCTGCACGGCGACCTTCCGACAACAAAGTCTTGAACGTCTGGTTGACGGTCTTGATGTCGGTTAAGTCATCATATAAAGCGCTGATCCTACCGCCTGCATCTTTGGGTTGGAACGCAGCACCGATTACGGCAGCATCAGATAAACGCTTGACCGCTTGCTCGGGGGAACCAGATGTGGGTGCACCCAAACTCAACGCTTGCATCAAGGCCGTGCCAACTGTACCGGTATATCCACGAACAAGGTTTTCAATCTTGATGGGGGACACATTGAATGTCTGGCCAATGTCTTTTGCAATCTCAGAAGTATTGTCGCGGAAACGGAAGCCCGGCTCCAGCATCTGCTCTTTCTTGGATTCCAGTGGGCGCCCTGTGAAGAACGAATAGTTCGTTACATTCTCAACAAGAGGCTTGACCGCTTGGGGCAAGAACATGGAAGTACCACCGGGAATTGTCTGAAGAGCAATACTCTTAAACGCTTTATAGGCTTCTTCACCACCATGCTCATTGCTCATGGTATTGATGAGCGCTTCGGGTATACCCTTAAAGATATATCCAATTTCAAATGGCACAGGCACTCTCAACGCTTCATCAAGGCCGGGCACGTGAACAAAGAAGTTGCCATACTTCTCATCAGGGTTGGCGTTCTTGTATGTGTCATCATCTTGCATCAACAAGGTGTAGGCCACGGCAGTCATCGCAAGCATAGCGCCGCGTTGCATTAGTTTACTTTGAATCTGCAACCGCTCGTTCATGGGCATCTTGCCAGTGAAGGCACGATATAAAACGTCCAAGGACTGCAACTGTGCGTTGAAGAATGGGATCATCTTAGATGCCAAAGACACGCTTGGAGATACGCCACGACGGTTAAAGTTCATGGCTTCCAAAGACATCAGCGTGGCTTCCATTTCAGAAAGACCCTGTGCAATGTAGCTGTTGTACTGGGCACGGCGTGTGGCTGCATCTGCTTCCATTGTCATGCCTTCAGCTTTACTAAGCAACTGAGTCCAGCCTGTTTTGCCTGCTTGGATATCCCGCAGTATCTTGGACAAGTCTTCGTTAGTTCCAGTAAAAATCTGGCCGCCAATAATGCCTCGACGCTCTAGTGCCGTCTTGGTGGTCGACTTACCCAGTTCTTTGACTGCGCCTAAGATCGGTGTGAAATTAGCTCCAGACAAAATGGGGGCTGCCACAGAGTCGCGTACCAACTGGCGGAACGCATAGACTGGGGAAATCGTAACCGCTTTGCGCAAGAAAGTGGCAGGCATCGACATGACTTTAACCACAGCGCTGTTGTTGAGCGGGATTCCGGCCATGCCTTTGACCAATAGATCGGATGGGATGCCAAGCGTCTCGGTGTTTATGACCGCGTATTTCTCAACGCCCTTGTCTCTGAAACGCACAATGTCAGGACCCGATGTGGCTTTACCCAAAGTATGCGCCAGCTTCATACCGATCAACTCGTACACGGCGTTTTTAGTTGCCAAGTTGCGCAAACCCATGTCAACGAGCATGGATGTGTTTTGTACAGAACTGGTCAAGAAGTCCAGTATCTTGTCCTCACCACCGATGAGTTCGTGCAGATAGGGTTGGTCTCTCAAATTACCAACTTTAATGGGTGTCTCAGCGCCGATCATGAGCTCGGCATTACCATTGCGCTCGCGGTAGTAAGGGATGTAGTCGTTGGTATCGGCCAAGGCTTTGGCATCTTCAGCACTCAGGGCGCCAGAGTCTGCCAAGAATTTCATCAAGTTCTTGTTGTATTCGTTGTACTCGCCACGGGCTTCATCGAATACGGCCTTGAGTTCTTTGTTACCTTCAATTTGTTTGACGGCATCACGCAAAGCGCTCTCGTTGACTTTGTAGTTGAGCTTAGCATAACCCACGCGTTCAGCACGCTTACCAAGCAAGTACATGCTGAATAAACGGTTGGATGCTTCCGCATTCATGTTGGGCGCTTTCTTAAGAATGCTCACGACTCTGGCCAGATTGGCTCCGGGCACGTTCTCAATCAAATGCTCAACCTTGCCGTCGGCACGCTTTTTGGTTACGCGTTGTGGCACGCCCACGCCTACGGCTTGTTGCGTAAATGACATGCGCTGATCGTACATGCGCAAGTAATACATCATCTGCATTCCCTTGAGGGAATCTTCCATGCCTGCGGCTATTTTCTCAAGCGGAGCCAAGCGGTCTAATACCTGTGTCCTGAAAGCCAAACCAAGGTTAGACTCAACCCGTTGACGGATTGACTTGGGGCTGGCAATAACTTTATCCGCAGTCTCTAGTACTTTCTCAAAACCGGGAGCTTGAGCCTTGGGCGCATAGCGCTCCTCTTCTGGCTCTTCAGTCATTGTTTGCACCGGCGGTGTGTCCGCAATTTTATTGGGTGCTTCGACTGTTCCGTACGCAGTAAACAGCGCTCTATCTTCAGTTTCTGGCGTATTAAAAAACTCTTTGTTTATTTTTTTATTTATTTCCAAAAGTTCTTTTGGTGCTAGATTTGGTTTTGAATAAATTTTATTAGTGGCAGTTTCTACCCAATCAGAAAAACTGTCGTAATCTGTCATTGCCCTATCAACATCATAAACAAACTGTTTACCAAACGCATTTTCAAATTGTTTTTTAACAGAATCTACAAGACGTTTAAACCCCGCGTCTTTTAAAGCAGAGGTCAACGGGTTAAACATTTCTGCCGTAGCAACTAAACCACTTCTGGCTTTTTGACGTAGCATTGCGCGTATAGTTCCAGCAACACTAGACGCCATGTCTTTAGCATCATGTTGTTTTGCGTTAACATACAACGCATCAGGCAGTTTTAAATTTAAAACTATTCTTGAATCGTAATTCAAATCTAAATCTTTGACAGTTTGAACGCCATAAACAGTTGCATCAACGCTTTGTGAAGCTGGGCGTATTTTGTTAATTACCGCCCCGACAGGCGTGTATATTGTGCTGTTTTTAAAAAATATGATTTCATCTACAGGATTGGTTAAACTGGGAAACTTTAAAACGTTTTTAAAGTTACTAATACCCTTTATGATTTCTAATTGTGGAAAAGTGTCTCCAGTATATGTTTCGTAAATGGTTACGTGGTTTAAACCTTTAACAGTTTTAGCATCTATTGAGTATGTTTTTCCTTTGAATTCAAATTCAAAAACATCGGGAGAACTATGACTAAAAGTCATATTTTGCCCCGGAAAATAATTTGAAGCAAAAGCTTTTTCTGTGGCGTCTTCTATAATGTTTGTAATTTCTTTAACAACTTTAGCTGAAGGGTCTGGCCTATTAGAGTACCCATCAACAACTCTAAACGCCAATAGTCTTTCAACTGCGTAGTCGTAAACAGCCAAACCTTTATCGCTGGTATCTCTTAAATAGTCACCCATACTAAAAAGCGTAGGTGTGTTAAGTGTTTTATCGCCTTTAAGAATCCCTATCAAAAACTGTTTACGATCAAATTCGTCTACATATTTATCCGTATTTGCAAAACTGTTTTTAGCTAAAAAGTCTTTGGCTATTTTTTGTTGTTCATCGTTGAGCGCTTGGTTAGGGCTGTTGCCTCTTATCTCACCAATTTTATCTTTGCCGTTCATGCGTATAGCAACTTCGGCCCTGCCGTTGCTATAGTAAATATAAAAATCACCATTTTGAATTTGGCTTTGCGCCGTAGAAACGCCAGCACCCGTACACCAAGGCGTATTCGCAGCGCCTGCGTTTAATTCAACAGCGGCATCATATTCATCAGATTGGTCAAACTTTTGCCAACCTTCTTTGCGTTGGTTGTTTTTAGCATTCTTGTCTGCAACTTTTTGCATACCATCTAAGAATGCTTCTTTGAGAGGTTTTCCTGCACGCAGTTCTTCAATCACAGCATGTGCGTCATCAACACCAACCACCGCTACTGAATGGCGATTATTGGGTTCGATGGTGGCAAGTTTTAAACGCCCATCTTTGCCTGATAAGATTGCGTATTTAGCGGCAGCTTTGGCAACCAGAGCTTGTTCCACATAAGTGTAACCGCCATGCTCCATCATGTTTTTGATGAGACTTCTAAGACTCTTTCTACGTTCAGAATTGATTGAACGTGCTTCGTTTTGTCGAAGGGTTTCGTCTTTTTGTGCTTTTAAATTGGCAAATGTAGCGGGTTCAGCTTCAACATAATGCAACGCATTATCAGGATCGTAGTTTTTACCGTCAGACATGACGGTGCTGTAATCCAATTTATTTGGATCAGCAAACTTAATATACTTACCATTATCCGTTCTTGACAACATGTCTTCGTACATGTCATCTAAGTAGTCGAGGCCAATGCGGTTGGCGTCCTCGGGTGTGCGGTCTTTTTGTTTGATCTCACCACCGAACTGATCCGCAAACTGCTTCATCGAGTTACTACCGGTGTGTAGCGCGGCAATGTCTTTTGCCGATAAGCGTTGGTTGACCGCTGTCTCTTTGCCACCAAGTTCGGTACTGGAAGGAATGAACAACGCATCAACCGACTGAAGCGCTGCGCCCAACATGGTCTGAGCTTCTTGATCGAAGCCGAGCATGCGCAAGATAATGCTCTTGAATCCATTCCATGCGTCTTGGAGTTTCCAGCGCTTGCCCTTGAGCTGTTCTTGCAAATTTTTGTTGGACATGACCTCGGCCACAAACTCCGACAAACTGCTCTTGGCGTTCACACTGGTAAAGCGTGGGTCATTTTTGATGACGTTGTGCAATAGCATCAACTCTTTGACGGCAACCCGTTGCATCTCTGTGAGTTTGCTTGGGTCTTTCTCGTACTGAACAATCACTCTTTCAGCACCGGCGTGTGTGCCTTCATGTAGCAAAATTTCTTCGGACAAACCGCCATTACGGCTAAGCGTCACTCTGCTGCTGATCGCAGAACCCAAAACTTCATTGCCATTCTTGTCGGTCATGCTGTTGACCAACTTAACATCCGTCTTGTCTAGCAATGCCGCGAGGCGGGCGGCAACTACCCTAGCAATCTTGGATGTGCCTTTGGCGTTAGCCAAATCATTAAGCGCTGCTTGGATGTCGTTGTTCTCAAGATGCTTGACCTGTGTCTCGGTCAAGTCGGGACTCTGCGTCTCTACGCCCCGAGCAAGCTGTTCGCCTTCTTTTTCAGAATTGATGGCTTCTTCAAAGTCAGTCTTGATACCTTTAAGACGGTTGTAGCGCTGAGTGCGTTTTGCAGTTTCAGCTTTGCTTTCTTCAGAAGATGTCTTAAGTTGTCCCGGAGCGCCTGAAGACTTACGTGTTTCTTGCGGGGTACGTTTAGATTTAATTTCTTGTTTGCCCGTGGCTTCAATTGCGGCTTTGAGTTTTTCAACTTTTTCAGCAAGGGCTTTCTTATACTCAGGCGTTTTCATGCCAAGCTCTTGGGCTTTGGCAACGCGTTCTTCTCCAATTGCTATGCGATACTCGTTTACCGCTTTATCATTGGGGCCATATTGTTTACGCAGCTTATCCAAACGTTTGATTTGTTCGTCAACCATTGCTTGGTAAGCAGGAGACTCTTCGCCTTTTTGTTTGGCTAACTCTGTGAGTTCTGTAGATTGACGAGCTTCGTTGACAACATCCCCCGCATTGATGCGTTGTGCAGTCTTTGCCGCACGAGACATTGGTACTGCCTTACCCTCAAACTTTTCAAGTTCTTCTTTAAACTCTTCTTTGGGTAATGTTTTACGTTTTTCTTCTAGTGCCTTACCTGCTTTGGTACGTTCTTGTGAACGGCGTAAATTTTCGGCACGTTGTGCAGCCTCGATGTCACTGGCTTTTGCCGCAGCTTCTGTGCTGTACAGTTGGCTGTGGATTTCTTCAATCTGTTTGCGAACAGGTGCAACGTACGTGTTAACAATGTGGTCGTACTGCTTTTGTATTGTCTGCATCCTGCGACGTGTTTGATAGCGCTCAGACGCATCCATCTGACGTTCAACAGGAACTTGTGTCGTTACGGTCGGTGTTTCTTTACCTTGCGCAATGGCGCCTAGTGTTTTTTGCAGGTCGGTAGTAGGTTCTGTTTTTAACTCAGTTTTGGTTTCACCTTTGTTGAGTTTGTTTTGTAGTGCCTGCGCTTTGTCCCGCAATGTTGGGCGTGCAATACCTGTTTCAAGGCGACGCTCAAGGTCTTCGTATTCAGTGGCCAAGTCTTGGATTTGTTCCAAATAAGACTTCTTGTTGTTGCCCTGACGGTTTTCTACTTTCTTTCTAAGCGCATCAATTTTATCTTTGACGTACTCATACTCAAAGGCATCTTCACCCTGCTTATCAAAAAGTTCTTGATAAAGTTTATTTGGGTGTGTACCGTTTTTAAGATAGTCTTTGTGTGTTTCTAGTTCGGCTTTGAGCGCGGGGGAGGCTTTACGTACAAGTTTTTGGCCTGCCAAATTCAAACGTGCATCCAAAGATGCAATCAAACGGTCTTTAGCGGCTTGCTCTTGGTCTCGTTGCAGACCACGTTCTTGGCGTTGAGTTTCATCAATTGGCTTTGCCAAATCCAAAACACGCTGTGTGTCACCTTCGTTGATGGCATTGCGCATCAAATTGGTGTTGCTGAATATGTCTGTCAACTGGCGGTTGGGTCTGTTCATCGACAACAATCGCTTGATCTCATCTTCTAGCTTGTTGATTTCATCCGTCTTAGCATAGATGGCTTGCTGGTTACCGGATTTTGCGATTGCAGGCAACTCTTTATTGGCTTTGGCCAATTTGGCTTCTGCCAATTTAATGTTCTGGTTGATCGTTTCTTGGCGTGCAGGAAGCGTTTGTGTAATGGCCTGCGCCTCTGCTGGAGTTCTAGCCAAGCCGTGCAGATTGGGTGTCTCTTGGCCTTCTGGTTTTTCAGCAGGAGAAGGGGGAGCTTCTTCGGGCGTAAACAATTCACGGTTCTGGCCGCGTTGAGTCACGTTGGCTTCTTGTTCAGCATAGGCTGCGCGTTGACGGTCATGCTCTGCTTGCAGATCGGCCAGTTCCTGTTTGTGCTTTTCAAGGGCTGCGGCGTGTTTAGCCACGGCATCAAAGTCGCCTTCTTCTGTGGCGGTGTCCAGTTTCTTTTCTGTGGCCGCTACTTTGCTTTGTTTTGCTTTTAAGTCTGCGGCAGCTTGTGTTTCAAACTCGCCTTTGGGTTGGGTAACCCCGCCCAACTGTTGGATGCTTGTTTGTAAAGCGCCAATGCGGTCTTGCAACTTTTGGTGTTGGTCTGTCAACTGTGCGATTGCGCCTGTGTCTCTAGCCTTAACTGCTTCCGCAATTTGTGTTTGCAGTTGCTTTGCCTGACGCTGCATCGTGTCGTGCTGATCCACCAAATGCTGTACATTGGGTGTGGGCTCGTTTGCCAATCTAGTAGGCGGTGCTACGTTGGTTTCGGTTATTTTTGTAGGCAATTCTGCGGGAGCAGGTGCTGCGGGTCCTGTTGGTGCGGGCAACGCCAATCTCTGTTCTGGCGCAGGTAAGGCCAGTTGCGAAACACCACCGGTAGGTGGAGTAGTTGTTTCTTCTGGGACTTGGGCAGCTTGTGCCGCTTGGGCAGCCTGCGCCTTGGCTTGACCGCGTTCGTGCATGCGTCCGGGAACAGACAACACACCACCAAGTACGGCTCCGCCAAGGAAGTTATCCAGATATTCTTTGCGTGCGTCGGGATCAGTAATTGACAGCCCTGCTTGTAAACGCTCGAATACTTGTTGGCCTGCTTCAGTCAAACCTTCAGCGCCTGCCACTTTACCTGCGGTAAGGGCATAATCCCCCAATGTTTTTGCAAGGCCTTGGTCGGCAATCTTTTTGGCTTCTGCGTTGGTCAACGCCATGCCCGCTTCACCAAACATACCCTTGATGCCGGGAATCATTTTCAAGCCAAACACATCTAAAGCGGCTTGTGGGACAGACGCTAAAGCCGCAGTACCGAGGTTGGTGTCGGCCAAGCTCTTGCCTTCGTCCATTTGACGGGCTAAGTTAGTGGCGGTAAACTGAGTAGCGCCTGCTGTTCCCGCTAACCCTGCGGCTGTGGCTTCGCCCACAGTGCCCAAACCCAAACCTTCTAAAGCACCGCCAATAAAAGGGGCAGCCGCAGCGGCTTCAGGCAACGCCAAAGCACTGGCTCCAGCCACAAAAGGCGCTGCCATATAAGGTATAGAACCGCCAAGTAATTCTTTAAACTTGGTGACAGGCGCTTCTGTCCACCCTTCTTCGGTGGGTTTAAATATTGCTTTGGATTTTTCTTGTTGCGCTTTGTAATAGTCTTCAGCTTTTTGGGTATCCATCAACCCAAGTTTGCCTGCTAAAGCACCAAGACCACCTTTGAATTCTTCGGTGGTGGCTTCTAGTGAAGGTAAAAATCCTGATTTTGGTTCTGTTTTGGGCGTAGGTTCTTCTTCGGGTTCTTCTTCCCGATAAAAGTTTTTTGCCACTTGTGCGAGGTGCTTTGCAGCCTCGGTATCCCCTGCGGCATCTGCGTTACGCAGTGCCGCCAGAACCTCATCAATTCTCATAGTACCGCCTTATTGGACGCCGTATTTTGACATGAGTGCCGCCGTTTCGGGAGACATCATGTTGGGATGGATTATACCTAAATCTTTATAAGAACCTTGCACAAATTCTTTGTACATTTGATTGGCTTTTGCAGGATCGTTGACTGTCATCTGTACACCGGCAGGAGATTTACTCCATGCGTCGTAGCGTTTTTCTGCCAACTCAAGCGCTGCTTGTGGCCCTTTGAGGCTTTCCAAGTATCCGGCTTGTGCTGTGGCATAAGCGCCTTGTTGTTTTTGCAACGCTTCAAGTGATGCGGCTTGACGTTCTTGCAAAGCTTGCTTCTTGGCTTCTTGCTCTTGTCTGAGCGCCCCAATACCGGCTTCGCCCAAGTTCTGTAAAGCATATGGAGACTTGCCTGCCATGAGTCCAAGACCTAGGTTCAACAAGAAGTCGTTCCAATCGCGACCACCTTTGCCGGATGTGTCTGTTACATTTTTACCAATGTCGCTTGTAGATGGCGCATTATTGGGGCCTGTGTAATTATTTACATCACCAACGGTAGCTCCGGGACCCCATAACTTATCGTAGTCTACTGGAGCTGGTGCAGTAGTGTCGGCAGCGCCGGGCAACGGTGTATTTTGAGGAGCAACGCCAAGAGCTGTTGCAGTAGCTTGCGCACGATTGGCTTCACCGCGATTTTCAGCGCTGATCTCTTTGTTGGCTTCTAACTGTTTTGCCGTTGCATTTGCTTTTTGCCAATCCGCTACTTCGCCTGCGTTAGCTGGTATGCCTGCTTCGTCATTGAGAGCGTTTTGCATATTGGTGCGACGAGAAGCCGTCATAGCGTTACCACTTGAGTCCACCACAATTGGTTCCCCGGCTTTGGCCGGTGCTTCTAAACGTGGCAAGTCTGCTTTTCTTTGACCCCTTGCAATAGCGTCTTGCATAGCTTGCGCTGTGCCCTCTACACTTGTCTCAGGAGCTCTTAGTGTTTCGCCTAAACCAAGATGTGCAAGGTATGGAGGAATCTTTAAATCTTCCAATTTTTGTCCAAACGCTTGAGACACGGCCTTACCACCTTCTGTGCGAGGTGAATAAGTTACTTGGTTAGCTAGATTGCTAAAGGTCTGTTCCAAGGGCGCACCGTTAACCAAGTGCTGATAAAGCGCGGCAGTGCCTGCCGTTGGAATAGCCAACAACCCAGTACCGTACTGCAACGCGGTTTCGCCTGCACCAATGACGCCTTGATTACCTGTGATGGGCGCTCCTCCCACGCTTGTATTTGCATTGGGGCCTTGGCCGGGAATCAAATTAGATAGTCCCGAATCTCCAGACTGTAATGGGGCTGGTGGTGTTGCGACTGGGGCAGGCGTTCTGTCAGGTAGTGTTCCTGCTTGGGCAGAGCCAATAGGTATTAAGTCAGTTAGTTTTTTAGCAATGGTTTTTTGTGACCAGTCCCTAACGTCGCCCACAGTTTTCTCACCGTTCTTACCCAACACTTCTGGGTTAGAACTAATAATTTTATTTGCTTTACTGGGCGTAACTTCTTTTAAGAAGTCGCTCATTTTTTTACTAGGATCCGCTTGCAACAGGGCTGTTCCTGTCGGACCGCCTAAAAAGTGCGTTGCATATACTTCGCTTGGAGTTGGGGCTCTACCCAATGTTTTGGCAAGCTGTTGCGTGTTATCTGCCAACATCTTAGTACCCACACGGATTTGTTCCGCAGGGTCGTTTCGTTTATCTGGATTGCCCCCATAGCGTTGCCATGAGTCGTCCGTGATTTGGTAAAAACCTGTAGCAGAAGATTTAGGATTTTTGATACG
>Ga0208379_1000343_pt1 | contig 21200 bp, 22 predicted proteins | sample CryBogCBE02Aug07_FD_184559 | JGI IMG/M metagenome (GOLD analysis project Ga0208379, IMG submission 184559) | Freshwater microbial communities from Crystal Bog, Wisconsin, USA - CBE02Aug07 (SPAdes) | ecosystem: Environmental > Aquatic > Freshwater > Lake | place: Crystal Bog, Wisconsin, USA... | reverse complement strand
GGTGGCCTGTTCGGCTTTGTGATCCCGGTCTCGGACACGGATCGGGTAGCGCAGGTCCTTCACCCCGACGCGGTCGATCGGAATGCGGCGGTCGTCGGGAAGACTCTGGGTATCGCTGAGCGGGGAAGACATGGAGGAGATGAGACTAAAGGATGAATTATGAATTATGAAGGATGAACCAAGCTCGTGGGAACGAGCGCGGTAGACTGCCGAAGGCAGCCCTGTAAGGGCGGCACGGCTTGCCGGGAGGCAAGTGACGTCAATTATGAAGGATGAACCCGGAGGCGCGGGGGGGCACCGACGGATTTGGATGGTTCAAAGCGTTGAAAAGTCAAAAAAGCGACAAGGGCGCGTCCGGCCAACGGCAGATGCTTCCCCCACCCTGTCACTGTTTACACACTTCAGACTCTTCGATTCCGCTCGCCTTTTGCCTTTCGGAGGATCGTCGGGCCCCTTTAGGATCCGGTCATGCTGGAACTTTTGCAAAAAGGTGGCCCCCTGATGTGGCTCATCCTGCTCTGTAGCGTGGTCGCCCTGGGTGTTTTCCTTGAGAGACTTCTCTTCCTTCACAAGGCATCCATCCGTGTCGGCGAATTGCTCGGCGGACTCTCTCTGCTCATCCGAAAGGGCCGTCCGGATGAGGCCCTCGGCGAGTGCTCCTCCTCGCCCGGCCCAGTGGCCCGCGTGTTGCAGGCGGCCCTTCTGCACCCGGAGGCCGGCCGCGAGACGCTTCGTTCCGTGACCCGTGACGCCGCGCTGCTCGAGATCCCCTCCCTGGAGAGGAACCTCTCCATTCTCTCCACCATCGCCTACCTGGCTCCCCTGCTTGGTCTCCTCGGGACGATCCTTGGTCTTCTCGAGGCTTTCCTGACCATCTCCTCCCACGGTGGCTACGCCACGGCGGCGGAGCTTTCGAAGGGGGTCTATCAGAGCATGCTCGCGGCCGCCTCGGGACTCGGGGTGGCCATCCCGGCCCTGCTCGGCCACGCCTATCTGACGGCGCGTGCCAACGACATCATCCAGGACATGGAGAGGGCCGGCATCGAGGTCGTGAACCTGCTCTCCAATCCCGCCGCGGAGGGATGACGAGGCTGCCACGGATCCAGGCGGCCGGCGGTGTCCATCTGCTGATGGCCCCCTCGCTCGGGGTGCTGCTCTGTCTCGGTTTCTTCCTGGTGTTGGGGGGCTATTTCACGCTTCAGCCCGGCATCGAGTTGAAGGTGCCGGAGTCCCCCTTTCTCCTGCTCCCCCAGCATGATCCCTGCGTGGTGAGCGTCACGGGGGCGCCGTTGCCCCAGATCTACTTCGACCAGCGGGCGGTGACCACCGAGGAGCTGACCGAGGCGCTGCACAAGGGGAGGCGCGCCGGCAGCCTCATCATCCGCGCGGACCGCCTCGCTCCCTACGACCTTCTCATGAGGATCATGACCATCGGTGCGGAGAGCGGATACACCGTCGTCCTGTCCGGCGGCGCGGGAGGGCCATGACCCCCTTCCCGAAACACCCCCCGTCTCCACGCGAACTCGGAGAGCTGGCGCAACTGCTCTTCGAGTGGCCCATCCGGCGCGCCCCGAGGCTCACCCTGCCTTTCTGCATCCTGATGGCCGCCGTGATCCAGGCGGCGGTGATCTTTCTCTTTTCCATCCGCTACAGCACGGCAGTCGAGCGGTTCACTCAACCCCCCTCCTTTTACTTCCTGCCTCCGGACTCAGCGATTGCGCGAAGGATCGCCCCCTGGCTGGAGGCCCATGATCCGTCGGTCTTTTCGCCGCTCCGGGCCACCGAGATGGCCGTGCCGCCGCCTCCGCCCCTGAAATACCGCCCGAGCTATGAGGATCCGCCGCCTCCGCTGAAGGCCCTCCCCGAAGAAACCGGGGTCATGGCCGTGCCGCCGCCCCTTCCTTACAACGGCGAGGAACTCCGCGTTCCGGGCAACACCCCCGCCCCGCGTCCTGCACCGCCGGTCCGTCGTGCAGGAGGTTCCTCCTCCGCGGTCCGATGGCTTGACGGGTTGGCCGGCAGGAGCCTGACGGGCACCGCGGATTCCGCTCTTCCGGTGGTGCCCGAGAAGGTGGCCACCCCGTCCGTCTATGAGGTGGCGGTGGGACGGGACGGGATCCCGCTGTCGTGCGTGCTCACAGAGACCAGCGGTGACGAGGAGACGGATGCCAACGGCCGCCGATGGATCCTCTCGCGTCGCTTCACTCCCTCCGACGCCATCTCCTGGGGACGGGCGATCCTCCTCTGGAATGGCGTTCCGGTCCCCGCCGAGTCTCCCAAGGCCCCATGATCTCCATTTCCTTTTCGTGGTTCATGGTGGTGTATCTGGGGCTGTTCCTGGCGGGGATGCTGGTTCTCTGGACCGGGTACGAGTGGCTGCGCAATCGCGGAGAGAAACAGGAGGCCAGAAAACGCCTCTTCTGCAGGATCTGCGGATCCCGTTACCGCGATGCCTCGGCCGCCGATCTGCTGATTTGTCCGGTCTGCGGCAGCAGGAACGAACGCGGGATAAAGCAATAGCCTGATGGAATCAAGGGCGGCGGGCAACGGGGTTATTCACAGCAGTATCCATGAGGCCTGAGGATGATTGCGGCCTCCCAAGCCTGATTTGGCCTTCCGTGACGGAATCGTAACCTTGCCGAAGCTGAATTCCACGGCTTCAGAGAATGTTCCACGGTGATGCAACCCGTTTTTAGCAGGCAAAAGGATCATTCCATGGATCCCGACGAGTGTTCCACGACCGCCGCGATGGGGTGCCGAATGGGCTTCCCCACATGTTATTCACAAATCCCTCCCAAAACACGCGGCGGGAGGAAGGCTCCGATCAACCTTCGGTCCAAGCGCTCCCGGACCTCTTCCAGATTCATTCCCTCGATGAGGATCATTTTCTTACGGGAGGTCGCTCCGCGGTCGAGCTGAACGGCCCCCTTGGGAAGCCCGAGTATTTCCGCCAGAAACGAACAAAGCTCGGCATTGGCCTTGCCGTCCACCGGCGGGGCCTTGAGTTTCACCTTCAAGGCTTCGCCGAGCCAGCCGACCACCACGCTCTTGGGCGCATTCGGGACCGCCTTGATCTCGAGACGGCATAGGTCCGCCATCGGAAAGGATCAGGCGAGGGCCGCGAGCAACTTGGCGTGAAGGCCGTCGAAGGCGCCGTTGCTGAGCACCACAAGGACATCGCCGGGCTGAAGCTGGGGGCGGAGCTGCTCGATGATCCTGTCGGCGGAGGGCTCATGGAAGGAGGGCTTGCCGGCCTTCACGAGGTCCGCGACGAGACGCCCGGCATCGAGTCGCTCATCGGGCTTGAGATCGGCCGCGCGGTTCACCTCGCCGATGACGACGCCATGGGCGGCGGCGAAGGCCTTCGGGAATTCCTCCTGGAAGACGGCACGGCGGGTTGTATTCGATCGGGGCTCGAAGAGCGCCCAGAGGCGTGCGCCGACGTAGTGTTTGGAAAGCCCCTCGAGGGTCTGGCGGATGGCGGTGGGATGATGGCCGAAGTCGTCGATGATCGTGATGCCGCCGACCACGCCGCGGACTTCCTGACGGCGCTTGATGCCGCGGAACTGAAGGAGCGCCTCGCGGATCATGGTCGTCGGGACGCCGTAGAAATGCGCCGCGGAGACGGCCATGGCGGCGTTGCGGATATTGAACTCACCCGACATCGGGATCTCGAACCGCTCGCCGAAGAGCTCGAAGCCGCTGCGTCCCTCATTCTGCCACGGATTCAGGATCCGGTTGCCGGCATTCTCGGAGAAGCCGACCTCGACGATCGGGGCGTGGCAGTTGCGGGCGACATCGAGGCAGTTCGGATCATCCGCGTTGACGAGGACCATCCCTTCGGTCGGGACGACGTTGAGCAGCCTGCGGAAGCTGAGCTTGATCGCGTCGAGATTCTCGAAGATGTCGGCATGGTCGAACTCGATGTTGTTCACCACGACGAGCTCGGGAAGGTAGTGGAGGAACTTGGAGCGCTTGTCGAAGAAGGCGGTGTCGTATTCGTCCCCCTCGATCACGAAGTGGCGGGAACTCTTCTCGTCGCGCAGGCAGGCACCCTGGCCGAGGTTGGCGGGAATGCCTCCGATCAGGTAGGAGGGATTCTTCCCGGCATGCTCGAGGATCCATGCGGTCATCGAGGTCGTCGTGGTCTTCCCGTGGGTGCCGGTGATGACGATGTTGTGGCGGCCGCGCAGGAAGTGGGCGCGCAGCACCTCGGGGAGCGAGGCGTAGTTGAGTTTCCGGTTCAGGACCGCCTCCACCTCGGGATTGCCGCGGGAAATGGCGTTGCCGACGACGATGAGAGCCTCCTCTTTGGGGAGGTTCTCGGGACGGAATCCGGAGAAGACCTCGATCCCTCGCGAGGCGAGGAAGTCGCTCATCGGCGGGTAGGCCTGGTTGTCCGAGCCGGTGACAATCCATCCCTGCTCCTTCATGCCGGCGGCGACGGCACCCATCGCCGTGCCGCAGATGCCGAGAAAATGGACGCGGCGTGGCGAGGAGGTTGGTTTGGTCACGAAAAGGGTGGGGGAGGAAATCCTGCTGACGGGGTCCGTCCTGGCCTAGTAGACGTCCTTGCGGTAGCGCTTCGACTTCTTGAGTTCCTCGACGTAGGCGGCGGCCTCCTCGGGGGATTTGCCTCCGGCCTTCTCGACGACCCGATGAAGGGCCGTGTCGACATCCTTGGCCATGCGCGAGGCGTCGCCGCAGATGTAGAAGTAGGCGCCCTGCTCGAGCCAGGAGTAAAGTTCCTCGGCGGCCTCCAGCATGCGGTGCTGGACATAGATCTTCTCACTCTGGTCGCGGGAGAAGGCGGTGGAAAGCGTGTGAAGGACCCCCTCGTTCTGCCAGGCCTCGAGTTCCTCGCGGTAGAGGAAGTCGGTCGAGGCCTTCTGGTCGCCGAAGAAGAGCCAGTTCTTGCCCGTTGCGCCGGAGACCTTGCGCTCCTGCAGGAAGGCCATGAAGGGCGCGATGCCGGTGCCGGGCCCCACCATGATCACGTGGGTCGAGGGATCCTCGGGAACGCGGAAATGCTTCGCGGTGTGGACGAAGACGGGAACCGTCTCGGCACGGTCGGCGAGGAAGGTGGAGCAGACGCCCTCGCGCTTGCGGCCGTGGCTCTCATAGCGGACGGCGGCCACCGTGAGATGGACCTCGGAAGGGTGGGCCTTCTGCGAGGAGGCAATGGAGTAGAGGCGGGGCTGCAGCTTGCGCAGGCACTTCACGAACTCCTCGGGGGTGAACTTGGCGCTGGGATGCGCGAGCAGCGGGTCGATGACCTCGCGGCCCCAGACATAGGCATCCAGTTCGGCCTTCCCCTCAGGAGTCGTCATTGGCACGAAGTGGGCGGCCGAGGGATCCTTCTCCGCGATTGCGGCCAGAAGCTTCTTGTCCTTCTGGGTGATCGCGTAGTGGGAGGTGAACGCCTCGCGGATCGCGACCGTGTTGCCGTTCGGATCGGGAACCTGTTCCTCCCCGCTGAAACCGAGCGCCGCGAGAAGTTCCTCCACGAGGGCCGGATTGTTCGTCGGGAACACCCCGAGGGAGTCGCCCACCTCGTAGGCGAGGCCGGAACCGGCCAGGTCGATCTCGAAGTGACGGGTATCCTTGGCCGAGCCTTCCTTGGTCAGCTTACGGTTCGTCTTGAGCTTTGCGGGAAAGGGATTCTTGCGGGAATAGAGAGCGTTGGGATCTGCGGACATGTGGGGCAGGATAAAAGTTCGGCGGCGGCTATCAAGATTTCCTGAAGCAAAGGCCGAGCCGGTTCCGGACCCGTCATCCCGGGTGATTCCATCTTTGACCGCGGGGGGTCTCTCCTGTAAGCCCTAGCTGGTGACATCGCGACAGGATTCCAGCGCCGAACAGGGTGTGATCGCCTCCGGAGGGGAGGAGGTCGTCCTGCGCGGAATGCCCGTGGCCCCCGGGATTGCGGAGGGGAAGGTCCTGATCCACCTTCAGGAGGAGGAAGCCATCCCGTTCCGCGACCTTCAGGAAGAGGAATTGGATGTGGAAGTCGCTCGTTTTCAGGATGCTCTGCTTGCAACGCGCAAGGAGATCATGGCCCTGCAGGACCGCCTCGTCCACTCTCCCGCCTCGGGTGATGCAGGCATCTTCGACGCCCATCTGCTCGTCCTCGAAGACCCGAGCCTGATCGACGAGGTCCAGCGGCTCATCCGCAAGGACCGTCACAACGCCGAATTCGTCTTCCACTCGGTCGTCCAGAAATTCATCCGGACCCTTTCCTCGATAGACGATCCCTACCTCAGGGAGAGGGCCATCGATCTGGAGGATGTGGCGCGCCGCGTCCTGCGCCACCTTCTGGGCCGGACCGGCCATCGTCTCGGGGGACATGATCGCAGCCACATCATCGCGGCCGACGACCTGACCCCGTCCGACACGGCGACGCTCAACCGCGAAAACATCGCCGGATTCATCACCGAGAAGGGAAGCAAGACCTCCCATACCGCCATCATGGCGCGGGCGCTCGGCATCCCTGCGATCGTCGGGCTCGACGGCGTGACCGGAAAACTCGAGAGCGGCTGCACCGTCCTGATCGACGGCTACAGCGGCAAGCTCTTCGTCAATCCCTCGCCCGCCACGCGCGAAGCCTATCAGGTGCTTGCGGAGCAGAAGGAGGATTTGGAGGAGGGACTCGGGGACCTTCGTGAAAAGGAGCCGGTGACCTGGGACGGCCGCCGCATCACGCTCGCCGCCAACATCGAAATCCCCGAAGAGCTCAAGGATGTGGGCACCAGCGGCGCGGAGGGAATCGGCCTCTACCGGACGGAGTTTCTCTACTTCAACCGCACCACGCCCCCCGACGAGGAGGAGCAGTTCGCCGCCTATCGCCATGTCGCCGAAAGCGTGGCGCCTCATCCCGTCATCATCCGCACGCTCGACATCGGTGGCGACAAGCCGGCCGAATGCCTCGACCTCGGACAGGAGGAGAATCCCTTCCTCGGTTGCCGCGCGATCCGCTTCTGCCTGACGCATCCGGAGATTTTCAAAACCCAGCTCCGCGCCATCCTGCGCGCCGGGCTGCACGGGAACATCAAGATGATGTTCCCGATGATTTCGGGATACGAGGAGCTGCTGCACGCCAAGGCCCTGCTGGCGGAGGCCGCCGCGGAACTTCGCGCCCGGGGCGTTCCCTTCCACGAGGAGATGGAGCTCGGCCTGATGATCGAGGTGCCCAGCGCGGCGATCATGGCCTCCATGCTCGCGCGAGAGGTCAAGTTCTTCAGCATCGGCACGAACGACCTGCTCCAGTACCTCATGGCCGTGGATCGCGGCAACGAGCGCATCGCCCACCTGCACGACCCGGCCAATCCCGCCGTCATCAGGCTCCTCAAGGGCGTCGTCGATGCGGCGCATGAGGCCGGCATCTGGGTCGGCGTCTGCGGCGAGTTGGCCGGCGACATCGAGTTCACCCCGGTCCTTCTCGGTCTAGGGATCGATGAGTTGAGCACCGGTGCCGCGCTGGTTCCCCGGGTGAAAAAGGCGATCCGAAGCCTCGACATGGAGGCCTGCCGCCAGATTGTGGAGCATGCCCTCTCGGGCGAGCGGGCGGCCGAGATCTACGCGCGCACCACGGGGCTGGCAAGAAGCCGCTATCCCGATCTATTCTGAAACCCACCCCATGAAGATCATTTCCCGCCTGATTGCCCTGCTTCTCCTCGCGACCGCCGTAGCAGGTCCGCTGACCGCCGCACCCGACACTGCGTCATCGTCCGCAGCGCCGATGGAGTACAAGCTGATCGCGAACTTCAAGCAGCCCTTCAACGACGACCTCCAGCTTCATCTTTCCAAGGGGTGGACCCCTGTGGGTGGGGTCGCCGTGACCGTCTGGAATAACGATCTCTACTTCGCCCAGCTGGTGGGGCGTGCGGCCAAGTCGGCCCGCTAGGATTTTATTTGCGGGCGGCGGCAATCACCGCCGCCGCGATGTCACGGCTGGCGGTGGGTTTCGCCAGCGCGGCAAGATTCGTCTTCCAGCGCTTCCAGGTAGCCGCATTGTTGGAGAAAACTTCCTCCACGGAGGCTGCGAGCGCCGCAGGATAGTGGGCGGCGAGACGGCCCGTATCGTGCCTCTCGAGTAACTCGATATTACCCTCCTCCTGCCCGGGCACCACATGGCTGACGAGCACGGGGCACTGGGCCGCGATCGCCTCGTGGACGATCGCTCCCCCGGCCTTGCCGATGTAGAGATGATGAGAGCAGAGGAGCTCGGGAACCTTGTCGGTCCATCCGATCAGGTGAACGCGCACACCGTCGGCGACATTGGATGACGCGAGCGCCTCGTGCACGCCCTTCAGCCTGCCGGTTACGACCGTGATTTCGGTGGAGGGAATCTTCCGGAGCTCCGCGATCACCTCAAGGGTGTGGGCGACGCGCGACGAGGGGAAGTAGAGCAGGCGCTTGGCACCGTGGATGACGGGCTCGAGCGGACGAAGGGAACCGAGCCGCGGGGCGACGGGAAATCCGAGAACCTTGATGAACCGTTCCTCCACCCCTCCATGCTTCAGGACGGATGAGGTTTCCTCGTCGGCCACCACGAAGCTCTCGCTCCCCGCCCGGTACCAGGAAGAGTTGATGGCCGTGGAGTCGGTCACGATCGTGAAGAGCGGGGCTTCGGCGGGAGCGTGGCCGCGCCGCCTTAGCTCCTTCAGTAGGTAGGCGTAGAGGGGGTAGGTGGAGACGATGACATCCGGCTTCGATTCCTCGGTGATCCGTCGCACGGCCTCGCGGAGATTGCCCGCAAAGGGGAGCGTGGATTCGAGGCGCCCGGGTTTGTCGAGGAAGTTGAAGATCGCGCTCCAGACGGCGGGATACTTGTTGATGGCCAGCCCGTAGCCGGCCTGGAGCACCTTCGTGAAGCGGGGGACCGTCTCGAGATAGACGTCGGCGACGCGGACTTCCGTGCCGGGATGTTCCCGGAGCGCGGCGGCGATGCAGTTCGCGGCGGTGTTGTGCCCCTCGCCGAAGCTTGCGGTCAGGATGAGAATGCGTGGTCGCTGAAGGATTGAAAGGTTGTCTTTATCTCCTCAACAAGACAACCTTTCAATCCTTCAGCGATTTGGGAAAGGAAAGCGCCAACCTTCAGCCCTGTCGCTTGAGTAGCGACTTCCCGATGCCGCGAAGCCTTGCCCCGCGACTTCCCAGCGGATCGAGGGAGAGGAGGGCCTTTCGTGTCCGGATCTCCGCTTCCTTGCGCGCGGCCTCGAGGCCGATCGCGGCGGGGTAGGTGGCCTTGGCCGCCTTGAGATCTTTCCCCGCACTCTTGCCGAGCTGCTCGCTGGTCGCCGTGACATCGAGGATGTCGTCGAGGATCTGAAATGCCAGCCCGAGCGAAGCACCGAAGTCGGTGAGGGCTTTGAGTTGCGCGGGTGTCGCACCCGCGATCATGGCGCCCAGCCGCAGCGAGAGAACGATCATGGCCGCCGTCTTGCGCTCATGGATGAAGCGGACATCGCGGAGTGAGGGTTTCTTTCCCTCGGCTTCGAGATCGGCGACCTGGCCGGCGATGAGTTGCAGGCTGCCGGAGGCCTCCGCTGTCTCTGTCAGAAGTTGGGAGAATGGGTAGCGTTTGGCCGGCTTCACCGTGGCCAGCAGTCCGAACGCCCTGGTCAGCAGTGCATCGCCCGCAAGGACCGCGATCCCCTCGCCGAAGACCTTGTGCGAGGTCGGGCGTCCCCGGCGCAAGTCATCGTCATCCATGCAGGGGAGGTCGTCATGGACAAGGGAGTAGGTGTGGATCAGTTCCACCGCGCAGGCGGCGGGCAAGATGTTGTCGAGATCCCTGGCACCGCACGCTTCCGCCGCAGCCAGCGCGAGGATCGGACGGAGGCGCTTTCCTCCGGCCAGCAGGCTGTGGCGCATCGCCCGGTGGATCGTCGTCGGACGGACGGTGGAGGCGGGGAGGCATCGGGCCAGCGCCCTCTCGACGAGCTTGCGCCGGGAATCCAGATAGGCCTGAAGGGAAAAGGAAAGGCCGTCCGCTTGCGGGCGGACGGCCTTCCGGGAAGTCATGGCGCGGAACCTTTTAGAGGGTCTTGCAGAAGTCCTCGAAGCGGTCGAGACCCGGCTTGATGACATCAAGCCCGGTGGCGTAGCTGAGGCGCACGACGCGGTCGTCGCCGAAAGCGATGCCGGGGACAACGGCGACGTTGGCCTTGCTGAGCAGGCGGTCGGCGAAGTTTGTCGAGGTCATGCCGAGCTTGGAGATGTCGGCCAGCATGTAGAAGGCGCCCCTGGGCTTCACGGCGGAGACGTTGTGGATCGCGGAGAGGCGCTCGAACATGTACTCGCGGCGGATGTTGAACTCCTCGCGCATGTCGGCGACGCACTGCTGGCTGCCGGTGAGGGCGGCGAGTCCGCCCTTCTGGGCGAAGGAGCAGGGGCCAGAGGTGGCGTGGCTCTGCATGGAGTCGATGGCCTTGGCGATCTTCTCGGGGGCGCCGAGGTAGCCGAGGCGCCATCCGGTCATGGCGTAGGCCTTGCTGAATCCGTTGACGGTGATGGTGAGGTCGCGGGCCTCGGGGGTGAGGGAGGCGACGGAGACGTGCTCGGCACCGTCGTAGGTGAGGCACTCGTAGATCTCGTCCGAGAGAATCGTGATCTCCTCGTCGGCGGCCACCTCGACGATGGCACGGAGCTCCTCCTTGGAGTAGACGGCGCCGGTCGGATTGCCGGGTGAGTTGATGATGACCATCTTGGTGCGGGGGCTCATCGCCTCCTCGAACTGCTGGGGGGTCATCTTCCAGTCGTTCTCGGCGGTGGTCTGGACGATCACGGGCTCGGCGCCGGCAAGGCGGACCATCTCGGGATAGCTGAGCCAGTAGGGTGCGGGGATGATCACCTCGTCACCCTCGCCGCAGACGGCCATGATGGCGTTGAAGCAGCTCTGCTTGGCGCCGTTGCTGACGATGATCTCGGAGGGCTTGTACTCGAGGCCGTTGTCGCGCTTGAACTTCTCGCTGATCGCGGCGCGCAGCTCGGGGGTGCCGGAGCTGGGGGTGTACTTGGTGAATCCGGCGTTGAGCGCCTCGATGGCCGCGGCCTTGATGTGCTCGGGCGTGTCGAAGTCGGGCTCGCCGGCACCGAAGCTGTAGACATCGACGCCCTCGGCGCGGAGCGCCTTGGCCTTGCTGTCGATGGAGAGGGTGAGGGAGGGGGTCAGTTCGCTGACGCGGGATGCGAGGTCCATGGGAACGGTTGGGTTGGTTGTTGGGTTTCTAACGGAAAATCAGGCGACCTTGGTTTTGAAGTCGTTCTCGTTGATGCGGATGATGCCGGTCTCTCGCACGACGTTCTCGACCGAATCGGAGGCGTGGGCGCCGTTGATCATGATCGTGGTGCCGAACTCCTTGCGGATCGTGCCGTGAGGGGCCTGCGAGGGATTGGTGGGGCCGAGGGCGGCACGGATCTTGGCGACCGCGTCGGGACCTTGGTAGATGAGCGCCACGCAGGGCTGGCTGCCGGGGGCAGTCTTCTCCTCGGGAGTGCACTCGGAGGGGCGCTTGCCGGCCATGAAGGCCACGATCGACTCCCACTGGGCGCGGCCATCGGGGAGTTTGGCGACGAGGAAATCAAGGACGGGTCCGTAGAACTCCTCGCCCTGGGCGACGGACATGTGGAAGGGCTTGAAGCCTACCAGCGCCAGGCCGGTGCGGGCGAAGAGGTCGATCACGCCTCCGGGGCGGGTGCTCGGGAAGGCGAAGTTGTCGGGCTTGATCAGGACGAGGGTCTTCTCGGTGGGTCCGCTGAAGGAAGCGGCGGCATCCAGGATGCCACCCTCGGTATCCGAGGCGGCGGCCAGCACCTTGAGCCCGGTCGCGGCCTCGGAGGCATTGGCGGGAGCGATCGCGCCCGGCTCGAAGTAGACGGTCTTGCCACCCTCCTCGACGAGGTCGCCGTAGGTGTCGCGGATGGTCTCGCCGCGACCGCCCATGGAGGCATCGTTGCCGATGATCGAGGCGACCTTGGCGGCGGAGTCCTCACCCTTCAGGACAACCACGAGCGAATGCGCTCCGGCAGGGAGTCCCTTCAGATAGGCGGCCGTCTTGGGCTGTCCGGAGAGCGTGTCGGCGAGGGCCGAAAGGGTGGCGGGAGAGAGGGCGAAGACGCGGCCCGTCTCGAGTTCCAATCCGCTACGGGAAATCAGTCGACCGAGGATGCCGCCGGCGCGTCCTTTGCGGAGGGCGGTCGGGGTGATAAGGGCGTAGGAAATCTGGTCGGCCATAGGATAAAGGGAAGTTGTACCCGCCCGAGAGGGCGCATCATGATGGCGTTCCTAGGCGGACGGTCAAACGTAGGGATCGACTCCGCGCGAGTCAAAGGCTTTCTCTCTGTACGGGGCCCCCCTCGGGGTTGTTGAAAAACCGCTCTCTCCAGGCGGCAAGACGCTGGGCGATCCGCGCTTCGGCACCCTGATCGCCCGGTTCGTAGTAGGTGCGCCCCTCCGGCAGATAGGCCTGCGGGACATGGGCCCCCTCGTGGTCGTGGGGGTAAACGTAACCTTTGCCGTTGCCGAGGTTGGCGGCGCCCTTGTAATGGCTGTCCTTGAGATGGTCGGGCACGGCCAGCGTGCGGCCGGAGGCGATATCCGCCTCCGCCCGGCCTAGGGCGGCGTAGGAACGGTTGCTCTTGGGAGCGGTGGCCAGATAGACCACCGCATGGGCGAGGGTGATCCGGGCTTCGGGGAGGCCGACGAACTCGACGGCCTGCTGTGCCGACATCGCGAGCGGAAGCGCCAGGGGATCGGCCAGTCCCACATCCTCGCTGGCGAAGATGACGAGCCGGCGCGTGATGAAACGCAGTTCCTCGCCTGCGTGCAGCATCTTCGCCAGCCAGTAGAGGGCGGCGTCGGGATCGCTGCCGCGCAGGCTTTTGATGAAGGCGCTGGCCGTGTCGTAGTGGTCGTCGCCGGTGCCGTCGTAAACAAGCGCCTTTTTCTGGATGCTCTCGGCTGCCACCTCCAGGGTGACTCGGATCCTTCCGTCCGCCCCGTAGGGCGTGGTGCGGGAGGCGATTTCAAGGGCGTTGAGGCACTTGCGTGCATCGCCGTCGCTGACGGTGGCGAGGTGGAGGGCCGCCGCCTCGTCGAGATCGACGGGGAGTTCGCCGAGGCCCCTTTCACCGTCGCCGAGGGCCCTGCGCTGGAGCGTTACCAGATCGTCGACCGAGAGCGGCTGCAGTTGGAAGATCTGGGAGCGCGAGACCAGCGGACCGTTGATCGAGAAGAACGGATTCTGGGTCGTGGCGCCGATCAGGCGCACCGTCCCCCTCTCGACATCGGGCAGCAGGGCGTCCTGCTGTGCCCTGTTGAAGCGGTGGATTTCGTCGATGAAGAGGAGCGTGCGCCCGCCGTTGCGCGCCGCGATCGCGGCCTCGCCGACGGCCCTCCGGATGTCGGCCACCGATCCCTCGACGCCGCTGAGTTCCACGAAACGGCTCTCCGTGTGTCCGGCGATGAGGCGCGCCAGGCTTGTTTTTCCGGTTCCCGGCGGGCCGTAGAGAATGATCGAGGAGAGCCGGTCCGCCTCGATGGCGCGGCGCAGAAGCTTGCCGGGCCCGAGGATGTGGGCCTGTCCGGCGTATTCCTCAAGCGTCCTCGGGCGCATTCTTGCCGCGAGGGGCGCGTCGGCGGGAAGGGGCCCCGTGCCCGCGGTGTCGCCGAAAAGATCATCCATTTGCTTACTATCTCCGGAGCTCATTTGGCTGGCAAGGAACCCCGAGGCCGTTTCATCGTGTGGGCATGAAAACGCTCCTGACCGCCGTCGACCTCAGTCCCATCACTGCCAAGGTGCTCGAGGGTTCCGCAGCACTCGCCTCCGCGCTGGGGGCGAAGCTGCTCCTGCTGCATGTCACGGAACCCGTTGCGGCCTATGTTCCGGTGGGCGCCGCCATGGATGTCATCACGGCGCCCGTGCCGGTCGAGCCTCCCGATTTGGAGGCCCTCAAGTCACGCCTCGAGGAACTGGCCGCCCCGATCAGGGCCAAAGGGGTGACCGTGGAAACGATCGCGGCCGTTTCACTCCCGGCGGAGGAAATCCTTGATCAGGCCAAGAAGACGGGCGCCGACATGTTGATCCTGGGCTCTCACGGTCACGGTGCCCTCTATCACCTCTTCAGCGGCAGCGTGGTCACCGAGGTTCTCCACAAGGCGACCGTCCCGGTGACGGTCATCCCGGTTCACGGGAAGTAAGTTCCGGGAAGCCCCGGCGAGGGGCGGATTCCCGGCCAGCTTCCTTCCTGGGTCACCGCCCAGGCATTCCTACCACTGCAGTCCGAACAGGATGATCCCCTTCGGTTTGTCCGGATTATCGGGATCCCAGGAGATGTCATCCTGACCGTTCCCGTATTTCTCGGGTGCCAGGGGATTCACCAGCTCCCACGCTTTCCTGGTGTCGACGGCCTGTTTCACCACCCCCGTGACCTCGACGGCCGGGGCCTTTTCGATGGTCGTGGACTCCACCTTGGTCTTTTTGGGCTTGGGAGCCACGAAGCTCGCGTCGGACGACGCCTGCTGTGCGTTCAGACCGGTCGCCGCGAGCAGGAACGCTGCCGGAAGCATTCTGGAGAAAAGACCTTTCATCGGGGGCGACGATAGCCTTCTTTCGGTCCGGGGTGCAAGCCCCCCGAGCGTCTCTTCTGCGTTGATCACCGGCTGGCCCGAGCGCATCATCCCCCGATGGACATCCTTGAACGCGCCCGCCAGGTCCTCTCGATGGAGAGCGGGGAACTCGAAAGACTCGCCTCCCGGCTGGACGACTCCTTCACAAGGGCGGTCGGATTGCTCCGCGAAGCCGTCGACCGCCGCGGCAAAATCGTTGTCCTTGGCGTCGGAAAATCGGGCCATGTCGGCGGCAAAATCGCCGCCACCCTGACCAGCACGGGATCCCCGGCTGTGGTCCTGGATTCGCTCAACGCACTCCACGGCGATCTCGGGGTCGTCTCCGACGGCGATGCCGTCCTGACGCTGAGTTACAGCGGCGAGACCGAGGAGCTCCTGCGTGTCCTGCCCGCCCTGGCCCGCTTCGATGTCCGCAGGATCGCGATGACGGGCAACCCCGCCTCCACCCTGGCCAAGGCCAGCGACGTCGTGCTCGATGTCGCGGTGTCGCGCGAGGCCTGCCCGCACAATCTCGCCCCCACCTCCAGCACCACCTCCATGCTCGCCCTGGGTGACGCGCTCGCCATGGTGCTGCTCGAGGAGCGCGGCTTCACCCGCGAGGACTTCGCGAGGTTCCATCCCGCCGGAAGCATCGGCAGGTCCCTCCTGCTCAAGGTCCGCGACATCATGCGCGGGGGGGAGCAGGCGGCCATCGTTCCGGAAAGCCTCCCCGTGGTGGATGTCCTGCGCGAACTCACCGCCAAGCGAGCCGGCGCCGCGCTGGTCACCGGCTCTTCGGGAACGCTGTCGGGCATCTTCACCCACGGGGATTTCGCGCGTCGCTTCCCCTCCGATCCCGCCATCGGCGGAAGGCCCGTCTCGGAGGTGATGACCCGTGGTCCCGTCTCGATCGGCGCCGACAAACTTGCCGCCGAGGTCCTCGTGATGTTAGAAAAACACCGCATCGACGATCTCGTGGTGACAGATGCCGAGGGAAGACCCCTGGGCGTGGTCGACTCTCAGGATCTTTCCAGGCTCAAACTTCTCTAAACCACAACCGCATCACTTCCCATGGCACTCGCAAACGATCTCCGCAAAGGCATGGCCATCAAGTACAACGGCAACGCCGCCATCGTCCTTGAGGTCACCCACCGCACGCCGGGCAACCTCCGCGCCTTCGTCCAGCTCATCATCCGCTACATCGGCACCGGCAAGTCGGCCGATGTCCGCTTCGCCTCCACGGAAAAGGTCGAGCTCGTCGATGTCCAGCGCAGCAAGCTCGACTTCAGTTACGGCGACCACGAGGGGTATCACTTCATGGACCCCGAGACCTTCGAGACCATCACCCTGCAGGGCGATCTGATCGGCGATTCCAAGGACTACCTCGTGGAAAACATGCAGGTGGAAATCCTCTACGTCGAGGGTCGCGCGGTCTCGGTGGATCTCCCCGCCTCCGCCACGCTCAAGGTCGCCGAATCCCCCGAGGGCGTGAAGGGCGACTCCGCCAGCAACGTGATGAAGACCGCCACGCTCGAGACCGGCAAGGTCATTCAGGTTCCCCTCTTCATCAAGGAGGGTGAGCTCATCAAGGTCGACACCCGGACCGGCGAGTACATGGGCCGCGCCTAAGCCCGGCCCTCAAGAAGGATGCCTTCCCCCCGATCCTCCCAGGGGAATGTCGCGGGGCGTCCCTCCAAGAGGAAGCGTGTCCGGGTGGACGCCGCATCCGTTCCCGAGCTGTTTGCCGAGGAGGAGACGGCGGGATTCCAGAAAAAGCCGGCTCCGCGAGGGATGGAGGAGGACCCGGGCCAGGGGCCCCGCAGGAACGGGGTCTCCAAACAGATGCTCAAGTTTGTCCTTGGGCTGCTGCTTGTCCCCGTGGCGCTGATCCTCACGGGAGCCTTTCTTCACACGCTCAAGCAGTCTCTCCAACACGGACTTCTTGCCGAGCGGCCCTTCGGGTGCCTCGTGGCGGGAATGATCCTCTTTGCCATCCTCTTCGCGACGATTCCCCGTCGTCTCCTGATGATCTCCTATGTCTTCGGGCACGAGGTCACCCATGCGCTCTGGGTGAAGCTTTTCGGCGGCAAGGTCGCGAACAGTTTCCACGTGAGCCTGGAGGGGGGGCATGTCCTGACCGATCGGGTGAACACCTGGATCGTCCTGGCCCCTTATTTCTTTCCCATCTACAGCATCCTTGCCGGGACGCTCTACGGGGTGCTGCTCCTCTCGGGAGGGGTGATCGACCTGATGAACGGAGGCACCCTTTACGCTGCGATCACCGGGTTCCAATGGCTCTTCCTGCTGGTGATCGGATGCACGTTGGCCTTCCACCTCGCCTTCACCTTTCTGCTGGTGACCAAGAGTCAGCCCGACCTCCATTACGGGGGCACCTTTTTTTCGCTGATGGTGATCTACCTCATCAATCTGATGATCGTCACGGGACTCTTTCTCGTCACCAGTCGGCGCGCGCTCTGGGGAGCCTACGGCGATTGTGTGGGAAAATCCGCCGAGTCCCTCGTCATCCTCTGCGGGCAGCTCTGGGTTGGGGGCGCCGAGGTGATCGACGCACTCCGCTCCGCGTTTGGGAAATAACGGGGGAGTTTACTCGCCGATCGCCACGATCAGAGCCGAGGCGATGGCGTCGGCCGCGGCATTGATGACCGCTTCGTCGGGCCCCTCGATGAGCAGGCGGACTTTCGGCTCCGTTCCGGAGTAGCGCAGCAGCACGCGCCCCTTCCCCGCCAGCGTCTCCTCGGTGGCCGCGACCAGGTGGGCCACGTCGGGCAGGGTGTCGAGCGGCGGCTTCGCCTTCACGCGAAGATTGCGCTGGGCTTGTGGATATTTCTTCAGGACGCGCCGCAGTTCGCTCAGCGGCCTGCCGCTCTCGGTCATCACGCGGAGCACCTGCAGCGCCGCGAGAAGGCCGTCGCCGGTGGTTCCGTGATCGCGGAAGATCAGGTGGCCGCTCTGCTCGCCGCCGATCGAGAAATTCCCGGAACGCATCGCTTCGACGACATAGCGGTCGCCGACGGCCGTGCGGAGAACCCTGCCCCCCTCCGCCTTCAGGCATTCATCGAGACCGAAGTTGCTCATCACGGTGGCCACGAGCGTCTTCCCCGCCAGCGTTCCGCGCCGCAGGGCGTCGAGTGCCGTGATCGCAAGGATTTCATCGCCGTCCACGATCTCCCCCTTTTCATCGCAGAGAACCAGGCGATCGGCGTCCCCGTCGTGCGAGATGCCGAGGCCGGCCCCCGTTTCCTTCACAAGGCGGGCGATCTCTTCGGGATGGGTGCTGCCGCAGGCCTCGTTGATGTTCATCCCGTCGGGGTCGGCATGGAAGAGGGCGAGATCCGCACCGAGCAACCGCAGCACGGACGGGGTCGTCCGGAACGAGGCGCCGTTGGCGCAGTCCAAGGCGATCCTCATCCCGTGCAGGGACATTCCGGGAACGCTGGAGATGGCCATGCGGCCGTAGCGATCCGCGGCATCGGGGATCGCCTGGATCGTCCCGACATCCCTGCCCTCCGGCCGGATCGCGTCCGCATCCGCCGAAAGGATGAGCTGCTCGAGCCTCTCCTCCGCCTCATCGGGCAGCTTGTAGCCGTCACCGCCGAACAGCTTGAGGCCGTTGTCGGGGGCGGGGTTGTGCGAGGCCGAGATGACCACGCCGCCGTCCGCACCGAGTTCCGTGACAAGGCAGGCGACGGCGGGGGTGGGCACCACACCCGCCAGAAGCGCATCGGCCCCGACGGAATTCAGTCCCGCCACCAGCGCCTGTTCGAGCATCGGTCCCGAAATCCGGGTATCGCGACCGATGACAAAACGGGGCTTTCCGCCACTGCCACGGAGCAGGTGACCGGCCGCACGGCCGAGCCGGAAGGCGATCTCCGGCGTGACGGGGTGACGGTTGGCCGTGCCACGAATGCCGTCGGTTCCAAACAGGGTGCGTTCCGCCATCGATCGTTCCGCCCGTCAGGGCTGCTTCTTGGTGGATTTCGGGTGATGCTTTGCCTGCGAGGACTGCTGGGTCTCCTCAGATGTGTCCGTCTGGGACCTGCTGCGCTCCGCCGGAGCCAGGTTTTGATGAATGAGATACCACAGCGCCCCCCCCAGAAGGAGGCAGACCAGTTTCTCCTTCCAGTTGTGAAGCAGTAGTCGGCGCATTGTTTTCCTCGCGGAGCAGAAGCTGGGAAAGACGCTTCCTGAACCGCTCGACGTTGAGGTTGCGCTCGATCCAGCCCGAGTGACAAATCGAAACTTGCCCGCTCTCCTCGGAAACGACGATCACCACGGCGTCGGATTCCTCCGAAAGACCCAGTCCGGCGCGGTGGCGGAGCCCGAGGGTGCGGTCCAGATCGTCCCGCTGGGTCAGGGGGAAGATGCAGCCCGCGGCCGCGATCCTGTCGCCGGTCACGATGAGCCCGCCGTCGTGGAGGGCGGTCTTGGGATGAAACAGGGTGAGCAGCAGCTCCTTGGAAAACTCGGCATCAAGTTTCACGCCGGTTTCGCTCACCGAATCGAGCGCGATGTCCCGTTCCAGGGCGATGAGCGCGCCGAACCCGCGGCTGGAGATGTCGAAGACGGCATCGGTGACCTCCTCGATCTCCTCGCGTTTCTGGAGGGTGGTGGTGAAGAAGCGATGGCTGCCGAGTTCGTTCAGGGCGCGCCTGAGCTCCGGCTGGAAGATCACCACCAGTGCGATGGCCAGAAACACCGAGAAGCTGCGGAGCAGCCAGCCAAGCACCGTGAGATCGAGGATCTGGGAGATGAAGGTGAGTCCAAGGAAGACCAGAGCCAGCCCGATCAGGATCCGCGCCCCGTGCGTGCCCCGCAGGTAGAGGTAGATGTAGTAGAGGATCGCCGCGAGGATCAGGATTTCGAGGGCGGAGCTCCAGTTCTCCCGGAAAAACGAGCCGATGATGGAGAGCAGCGCACTCACGCGGAGGCCTCCCCCGTGATGACGGACTCCGCGGTCCGCAGGGCGGTCCGGTGCGGTGCGGGATCATGGACGCGGAACAGCATGGCCCCGAGTTGGCGCGCCATGGCCGTGATGGCGACTCCCGGGAGGAGCCGGCCTTCGAAACCGGGAAGATCCTCCCCGCCCGCGATCTTGCTCAGGAACGATTTGCGCGAGTGTCCGATCAAAATGGGTGAGCCGAGGGAGCGGAGGGACGGGATCCCGCGCAGGAGGGCGAGGTTGTGGGCGGCGGTTTTTCCGAAACCGAGGCCGAGGTCCAGAATGATCGCATCCGAGGGCACGCCGCACGCTAACGCCGCGGCACGGCGCTCCGAAAGGAATTTCGCGACCTCCTCGACCACATCCCCATAGGAGGGTGCGTCCTGCATGACGGCCGGGGTTCCCTGCATGTGCATGAGGATGGCCCCGGCCCCGGCGGCGGCCACGGCCCCTCCCATCAGCGGGTCGCCGAGCGCCGTGACATCGTTGACGATGTCGGCACCCGCGGCGAGTGCGGCCTTGGCGACGGAGGCCTTCGAGGTATCAACCGAGAGCGGGGCATCGGTCGCGGCGCGCAGACCCTCGATGACGGGGATCACCCGGGCCAATTCCTCCTCTTCGCTGACGGGGAGGGCGCCGGGTCGTGTCGACTCACCCCCGATGTCCAGGATATCGGCGCCTTCACCCAGCAATCGGAGCCCATGACGGACGGCGGCTTGCGTGTCGCCGGACAGCCCGTCGTCCGAGAATGAGTCCGGGGTGACATTCACGATCCCGAGAATCACCCCCCGCGAGGTCAGGTCGATCTCCCTTCCCGCGAAGCGCCACATCATGGGATTCAGGATTTTTTGACGCGCAGGCTGACGGAGCGGCCGTGGGCGTCGAGCCCCTCGACCTTGCAGAAGGTCTCGATGATCGGGAGGGACTTCTTCAGCGACGGCGTGTCATACCGGATGATGCTCGTGCGGCGCTGGAACTGCTCCGCGGTCAGCCCGGCGAAGGCCTTCGCGGCTCCCCCCGTGGGCAGGGTGTGGCTCGGTCCGGCGAGGAAATCCCCGGCGGCGACGGGGGAGATGTCCCCCAGATAGATGGCTCCGGAGGTGGTGAGGCGCTTGGCCAGCTTCTCCGGGTTGCGGACGGCCAGCGAGACGTGCTCCGAGGCGAAGGCATTGGCGATTTCCACGGCCTGCTCGAGGTCGCGGACATGGGCGAGCACGGCATTCTTGATCGCAAGGGAGAGATACTGGGGCCGTGCGGAGAGTTTCATCTGGCGGTCGATCTCGCGCCGGACGGCGGCGAGGAGTTTGGCGGAGTCGCTCAGCAGCACGGCAACGCTCGAGCCTCCGTGTTCCGATTGGGCCAGCAGATCGGCGGCGACCCACACGGGATTGGCTTTTGCGTCGGCGATCACGAGCACCTCGCTGGGGCCGGGCAGGAGGTCGATTCCGACGCGGCCGAAGACCTGACGCTTCGCCTCGACGACGTACGAGTTGCCGGGCCCGAAGATCTTGTCAACGGGGCGGATCGTCTTGGTGCCGTAGGCGAGTGCGGCAATGGCCTGCGCCCCGCCGACGCGATGGATTTCCGTGACCCCGCAGAGATCCAGGGCGGCCAGCAGCGCTGGGGACA